>Ga0164242_10002911_pt1 | contig 19672 bp, 23 predicted proteins | sample OricomgcompostMG_FD_108783 | JGI IMG/M metagenome (GOLD analysis project Ga0164242, IMG submission 108783) | Miracle-Growth compost microbial communities from Emeryville, California, USA - Original compost - Miracle growth compost (MG) ... | reverse complement strand
TGGCCAGGTCGACGCGTGGGCCGTGTGGGATCCCTATACCGCGCAGGCCGAACAGCAACTCCCGGTGCGGGGCCTGGTCACACGCAAGTACAAGTACTCGTTCGGGATCGCCTCCGACCAAACACTGGCCGACGCCAAACCGAACACCGCCCTCGGGGATCTGCTGGCGCGATACGCCAGAGCCGCGATCTGGGCACGCGCGCACCCGCAGGAGTGGGCTGCTGAGTATGCCAAGTCCGCAGGCATCGACCCCGCCGTCGCCATCGTCGCGCAAGGCCGCACGCTGCGGCAGCCGATCCCGCTCGACGACAACGTGGTCGACGCCGAGCAGCGCCTCACCGATCTATTCATGGCCGCCGGCCAGATCCAGTCCGCCCCGCATTTCGACGACTGGGTGGATCGTCGCTTCAACGCCACCGCAGCGACTCAGTAAGGCCCAAGAGATCTAGGACTCTTGATCACGAAGTCACGCAACCTCGCGGTAGGGCGCCGCGCAGGTCCATGGGGAGTCAATCGCGTCCATCGCCCGGAGAGCCCGTACGCGGCCGAGACGGCATCACCATATGAGGTCGGATGGGTCGATGACGAGATAGTCCCCGCCCAATTGCTCACGCGTAAGTTGGTCAGGGATCGTCGCTGTCTCCCAGGATGGCGGCACCGACAGTGTCCCGATCGAAACTGCATGACCTGACCGGGCCAGCAAGGCGGGCTTAGCGCCACCGGCCCGGGACGACAGTGACAGCAACGCCGTTGCCGTGTCCAAGGCCGATGCCTTATTGAGACGACTCAGGTGGCCTATGGCGAAGCCCGAGGGAGCAGACAGTGAACTCAGTTTGGACAGAGGCGATCTCACCGCCGAAAGGCACGCATCCAACGTCGTCGTTGGCGAGCGGGAAAGCGCCTCGAGTGCTTCGGGGATCGTAGGCATCACCCGGCAGCCGACCGATACGATTTCCGGCGCCGTCAGCAGACTCCATCTGCCGGGCGCTTCGGCGACAACGGCATATTGATGATCCAGCCTCGGGGCAACAGGTGGCGGAGAGCTGAACGGTCTCATGGTCGATGCGGCTTCCGCGGCTGCAGCACAGGTGTACATGGCGGTGGCCTCCTGCGCCCACATCCGGTCATAGTCGGCTTCTGTGGAGGCGATTTCTGGGCTGTTCTGGGCCAGGAAGTTCATCCTTGCCAATGAGATTCGCAGCGCGCGGTTGCCGATGATCACCGATGGTGGCACCACCGCCGCCAACGCGGACTCGAAGGCGTCGACCGCTGCTCTCGCCTGGGTAGCGGTCTGTTGTGCCTGTGCTGCAACGGCATTGAGCCAGCCGATCTGGGTTACTACGGACGCGGTGATCGCCATCACCTCAGAATCCTGCCTTGCCTTTACTAGCAGCCAAGTCGCCGACCAATAAGCCTCCACGATGTCGTACAACCGCGCGGCCATTCCGTCCCACGTTTCGGCAGCCAACCTCATCGATGCCGAACCGGGACCTGAATACATTCGGCCGGAATTGATTTCTGGTGGTAGCGCTCCGAAGTGCACTGCTATCTCACTTCTTGGCCGCCACAGTTCGGTGTCAGTCGCGGGTCAGAACTGTGTGGATGCGATAAATACATGGCTTTCCTTCAAGCGTGCAGCGCCGAGATTGGTTGGCGCTGTGGTTGGTTAAGCGAGCCGACGGCAACGGTGCCTGTATGACGTACGCGCTGATCGGGGAAGACAATTTAGAATCGCCGTGAGCTTTTTGCGCCAGCGACATGCACACGACGTGGCGTCGGCCGCCGGCGCGAGCGGCTATTCGCTCGCCCGCGCGCTGGCCGGCGGCTATGACATGACAGCCAGGCCGCTTACTAACCCGTCAGCGACGAGCGACGCAAAGCTCGGTCAAAAGATCGTGGCCGGCGTTGCCGCCCGGAGGGGCGGTGCCATGGTGAGCGATCGGCCGCGACGCCAAGCCGGCCCGCCAGACGACAAATGAAGCCGGCAACGGTAGCCAGAGAGTTTGTGGCGATAGGCGCGCCCAGGTCGACGGACGATCCTGCTTCATCCACATGCTGTGAAATGGCTTCTTATGCTTGTTATATACCGTCGATGAGGATGCCGGCGAAGAGTCAAGGCCATGATCGCAGCTAAGCCACGCTACGGCATGAGAGTGCACGCTTGGAGCGTCTAAACGTACGCCGGAGACCGCCTGCGACCATTCCGCCGGCATGGGCACTGCGGCCGCGGAATAACGAGGGCGCAAGGACGAGCCGATAACCAGAGCGACGAAAACACTAGCGCAGCGGCCATCGCGATGGCTACCTGCCATCGTCGAGTCCCACCGGCATGCCACAAAACCAAAGTGCGATAACGGTACAACCGGGGGGGGTGCGACAGACAACACGGACGAGGTTTATCCGCGGTGTCGTGGCGAGAAGCTGGGGCGCGCGGCGGTAGATGGGTTTCCGGCGCCGGGCGAGCCGGTTGCGCATTGGATAGCAGGCGATGCTGGGCTGCACCGCGATATCGACAACGTCCATACTCGCCACACCTATCGAAGCCCGAGTGCGGGCAACCCCGCGCCTTTCCGCCCAGTCGGATAATTCGGCGGCGCGGTGAACGCCCTATCAAGTGTGACGGTCCTCTCGGCGTTGAGATACCAGCCTTGCGGTGCATATTGGCTGGTGTGCAGATAGCACTGGACACGCACCTCAGCGCTGCCAGGACTGAAGGTCAGCCGTCTGCTTATCGGTAGCGTGGTGATGGGCATATGGTGGCGGCTCAATGATGAGACATTGAGAAACCATGTCCCCCAGCGGTTTTCAATGTGCGTCTTCCCGCCGTGGGCGTCGTCGGGGTGTGTGTGGGTATGGCCGGCGATCCATAGGTGAACCCGGCCGGGATGTTCGATCAGGAAGTTTTCGAAGGCGCCGGAGTCTGGCTTGCTGCCAACCCAGTACAGGTACGACGCGCCTTGTGGGGTGCCGAGTTCGAATGGGCGGTGGTAATGCTCATGCAACCGGCCGTCCAGGTCTTGGCGAACGCCTTCCCATTCGCCGGAGGCCACGGTGGTGTTTTTGAGGACATAGTGGTGGACGACGATGATGATCGAGTCGGGATTGGTCAACACCATGTGTTTCCACCAACGGAAGGCCTCGCCGCTGACGACGCCGCCCGGATTGCCGCCAAGTGGCCCACGCCGCACCGGACATGTCACCGACGTCGATGGCGATATCCCACTCGAAGGGCGGCCCGCCCTCAGATCCGCCAGACTCCGATTGCGTGATCGCCTCAGCCAGGCTCTGCCTGCCATGGCTCTTGTCGGTGCCGACGTGCGCATCGCCGAATGCCCAAAGCCGAAATGGGCGTCCCGGCGAGTGATGAGCTTGGTGAACCTCAGGCATGGGACTCCTTGTCTGAGCGAGTGGTCGAGTCATTTCGAGTCGTTTTCGATCAGTCCCCAGTACCGGCGGATGCGCTGATCGGCAGCATTGAAGACAGCGTCGATGGCGATGCCGATCAGCAGGATCACGATCATGATGGCGATCGCCGAGGGCATATCGCTGAGGTTCTGGGCGTTTTCCAATAGCACCCCAATCGACGCGGTATTGCTGACCAACACCACCAATTCGCCGGCCATCAAGCTGCGCCAGCAGAACGCCCATCCTTGGCGCAGCCCGCCAACGAACATCGGTAGCGAAGCGGGCAGGATCACATGCCGGTACAGCCTGAATCCCCGCAGTCCCAAGGTTTTTGCCGCACGTAGCAGTAGCGGCGGGATTTGGCTGGCACCGGCGATCACGCCGGTGGCCACCGACGGCGCGGCGCCGATGACGACGACGAACAAGATCGCAGACGTGTGAAGCCCGAAGAAGATGATGGCGAAGGGAAACCAGGCGATAGCCGGCATGGTTTGCAGAGCGGTGATCACTGGTCCGAAGGCCGTGCGCAGCAGCGTGTTTCGCGCGATCACTGCACCGATGACCGACCCGATAAGCAATGCCAGCGCGAAACCGGCCAGCGCCCGACACATCGTGGCCGCGACCGCTTCCCAGAGCAATGCCTCATGCAGCCGCTGCCAGAGGTTGGCTGCAACGGCTCCCGGGCCGGGCAGCACGAAGGACGGTTTCCAGCCGCTGAGGTATACCAGCTGCCAGACCAGCACAACAACCCCAACGGCAATGGCTTTCGCCCGCAGCCTCGCCAGCACCGACCTGGTCCGCCAGCGGCTCGGGCGTCGCGCTTCGGCCACCAGGGTAAGTCGGCCACTTTGGGAAGAGGTATCGCTATTGAGCACCACTACGGGTTCCTTCGTTCCGTAGCCGGGCGGTGATGTGGTCGGCCAGTTCAGCAACGGCCAGGGTGTTGACCCTGTGCCGCCGCGGCACCGTGACGGCGAACTCTTCGACGATGCGACCCGGCCGCGGGCTGAGCAAAACGACGCGGTCGGCGAGTCGCACCGCTTCGCGGACGTTATGCGTGACAAACACGACGGTCAGGCCGCTTTCCACAACGATGCGCTCGAACTCTTCGTGCAGACGGTCGCGGGTCAGGGCATCCAGCGCTCCGAATGGCTCGTCCATCAGTAAGACGTCGGCGTCTTGGGCGAGCGCACGCGCCAGTCCTACGCGCTGCTGCATGCCGCCGGATAGCTGATGCGGGCGCTTGTCAGCGAAGTCAGCCAAGCCCACGGTTTGCAACAAGCGAGTAGCGCGTTGGTGGCGTTGCAGGCGTGGCACCCCGCGTGCCCGCAACGCCAACTCGACATTGGCGGTCGACGTCAGCCAGGGAAACAGCGCCGGTTGCTGGAACATCAAAGCCACCCGTCGCCCATTTGTGCTGACCTCGCCGGCGGACGGTTGGTCCAATCCTGCGATCAGGGACAGCAGTGAACTTTTACCGCAACCGGACGTCCCTACGACACTGATGAATTCACCGGGGGCGACGGTCAAGGTGACTCGATCGAGTGCTGAGACTGCCGACCGCCCCTTTCCGTACTGCTTGGTCACATCCGTGAGCCGCACGGCCGGTGACCTTTGTGGGCCGACCTCGGGTTCCTGCCCGGTGAGGTGATCAGAGTGGAGGTAGTGGATCACGAGTCACCCCCGGCTTGCCGGCTCGGCGAGCACTTTGTTGAGCGGTCCCGGGTCGTACAGGCCACTGATATCCAGCGGCCGCAGCAGCCCTATGGCGACGGCTTTGTCGACCTGGTCGCGCAGTGAGGCCATTCCGGGATCGTTGGTGAAGGTGGTCTCCTGAAACGAGGCCGCGAGCACGTCGGGCGCAAGGCCTTTGCCCAGGGTTTTGGCCAGAGCGCTGTTGGCCGACTGCGCAGCGGCGGTGGGGTCGCTGGTGATACGTTCGGTGGCCTCGGTCTGGGCTCGCAGCAGTCCGGCCACCGCGCCGGGGTGGGCCGCGAGAAAGTCTTGGCGGACAACCAACACCGTGATGGTGTTGGGGTCCGACCACAGTCGCACTCCGCCGGCCTTGATCATCTGCACATCAAAGGGGGCCGAGGCCAGGGCGCCGGCGATTTGGTTGGTCAGGAACTGTTGCACCATCGCCGAGTCCGGACTGGTCGGCTTAACCGAAACATCCCCTCCGCCTTCGGTATTGGTTTTCAAGCCGTTGCGGGCGAGCCAGTCACGGAGGCTGACGTCCTGAGTTCCGCCGAGCGCGTGGTCGGCCACCGTCTTGCCTTTGAGGTCTGCGGCACCGGTGATGCCGGGTTTGACCACCATCGAGGTACCTCCGCTAGCCGCACCGGAAATGATCTTGATCGCTTTCCCACCCGACTTCTGCCAGGCGTTGAAGGCGGGGTTGGGACCGACGTAGGCGGCGTCAAGTTGGCCCGACAGCAGCGCCGTCGCTTCCGCCGTGCCCTGATTGAATGGTTGTGCGGTGAAGTCGAAGTGGGGGCCCAGTTGCTTGGTGAAGAAACCGTCGGTGATACCCACCAGCGCCGAAGCGTGCGTGATGCGGGTCAGGTAGCCCAGGCGCAGCGGCAGCGCGGAGGAACCCGGCGAAGCGCTCGAGCACCCGGCCAGCAGAGCGCCGGTTGCCAGCGCAGCGATCAGCGCTATCGTCTTGCCGGGGAGTCGGCACAATGACATGGTTCCCTCGAATCGGGGCGTATGACAACTTGGCGGGTTTGGCCGCAGGCGAACTACGGGAGTTATTCCCATACGGCCAGGCACGCTGAGTGCCGGTGGCACAGCGGTGCGCGGCGGGTCAGACGGCTGTGGGCGCCGGACAGGCGGCGCAGGTAATGCGTCGCAAGTCAATGTGCAGGCGACGGGAAAGGTGGGGCCGAAGTTGGGTCACTGCGGCCTTCCTACCGTGCGGGTCACGAACAGCGGGCTGGTCCATACCTGATGACCGTCGAATTGGTTGCCGCGCACATATATTGCGCTGTTGCCGCCGGGCAGCCGCAGGTTGATCTTGCCGGTGGCGGTGGTCGGCAGCGCCGTCGGGTCGGCGATGCGTTCGAGGCGCACGCGCAGATTGAAAGCGCCCACGGTGATGTCGCGATGCCCTTCGGCCACGAGGTCTGCCCCGGACAGGATCGCGCGGGCGCTCAACTGCTCTTCCTGCACCGTCGTGTCAAATTCGAATCGCGCGCGGGTCAGATCGGCGAGTCGGAGCACGAAACCGACATCCGAACCGTAAGTCTTCGTATCCCAGGCGACGGTACTCGCTGCGCACAATGCGGGGTCCCTGTACGACAACTCGTTCGGGTGCGCCGGGCACGATGGCGATCCGATGTACACCCGCACGTGCCATGCGGGAGGTGCCCAGCGGGTCGACGAACAAGTGGACCTCAAACTCGTCTTCGACAAAAGTCTGCACCCGCGTACCCGGGCCGCCGAAACGGCGGTCGCCGCATCGGATCTCGATCACGTCACCGGGCCGCAGGTACCCATCCACGATGTGGATCAACAACGACTTCTGAAACGGCCGCTCCCCGCCTTTGACGTCGTAGCTGGTGAGCAGTTGCCGGACCGTCGCGGCGCCGTCCTCGGATGCTCCTCCGATCAGCGATCGACTCACCAGGCGGGCGGTCGCAAAGTCGCGGCCGTCCGGTGACGTCGTCTGCAGATCCCAATCCGAGTAGTAGCGGAAGCACAGCTTCAACCAACCGCTGTCCGCGATGCCAGATCCACCGATGGTGTAGGTGAACACCACCTCGTCCAGCGAACGCGCGACCACCCGGTCATGCGAGCAACGCAGCTCACCCAGAAACGGCAGTCCATCGAACTGCGCGGTGATCCCGTCGCGCACCGCCGCCACCGAGCAGTCATTGCTGGTCAGCGCCTTCTGCGGACGCACCACGATGTCCGCGCCCGGCGAGGTGTCCAGTAACGACGGGTGCGCGGACATGCCCTAAAGCATCAAGCCAACGCATCCACGAGTCCAGTTAATAGATATGATCCGATTAATCACAGAAGGTGAATAGTTGTGAATTTGCAGCGCTTCGCTATGTGGTGGCGTTGGCCGAAGCCAACAGTTTCACCAAGGCCGCCGAGGCGGTGTTCGTCGTGCAATCCGCCTTGAGCCAGCAGGTCCGCCGATTTGAAACCGAAATCGGGCTGCGGCTGTTCGAACGGACGACCCGGTCGGTCTCGTTGACCGCGGCCGGCGAAGCACTGATGCCGCTGCTGCGCCAAGTGGTTGCGGGCATCGACCAGATCGCTCTGGATGCCCAAGCTCTCAGCGGCACAGTTTGCGGACGCCTCACCGTTGGAATGATGGAGGTCCCGTCCGAAAGTCTCGACGTGGCTACCCTGATGGCGACCTTCCACTCGCGCTATCCCGACGTCAGCGTGACATTGCGCAGTGGCGGCAGCGACGTGCTGATCGAAGCGGTCCGCGACCGGAATCCACTTCGTGCGCAAAGACCTGGGGGTTGCATTGCTGCCCGAATCCGTTGCGCGCACCCGCGCCGACACAGACCCGACACTGGCATTGCGGCCGGTCGCCGGAGCTGACATGCAGCGGCAGGTTCAACTCGTAACGCCGCGGCCACAGGCGCAATCCGCCGCATGCCGGGCCTTTGTCGGCTGCGTCGCCGAACACGTCAAACAGACCGTGCCCGGTTGCGAGATGGCCGCGAAACGCCCACCAGCAGCGTGAAGCCGACCCTCGGGCCAAGCTGACCACGGCAAGTACACCGGAAGCAGGCGCGGGCAGTCTGATGCCTGGACCCCCGGCAGGGCGATGAATTGATGGACGCGCGGATGGAAGCCGACACGAGGGCTCAGACACTCCGAAGCCCTGAAGCGAGCCAACATTCGCGATCGCTTCGCCGCCGCGGGCCAGTTCGACCTCGTCGCACCCTGGAGGTGCGTTAGGTGTCGGACCACGACAGCGGCGCGGCGTTATCGGTTTCGCGCGCGAAGCCCGCAGGGAGACTCCGGTCGAGAACCATCTTTCGAATTATTTGGCGGGAAGATTTTTACTCATAGACATTGTTTGCTTAGGCAACAATTTCTGGGAAATTCGCCTTCTATTTACCGGAGGTCCTGGACGATTCGTCCGAGGTAGACGGGGGTGCGCCGGTGCTTTGGCATACCGAGCCGCCGAGGCGAAGTCCCTACGGTCGGAACGCGGTGATGATGCGGCGTCTGCACCCGTTGGCATAGTTCCTGCCGGCGATGGTGGCTAGTCTTCTGGACACGCAAGCATTCGAGCGCCTGGCACCACTGTCAGAAGTGCTGGATGTTGTTGGCACTCAACGCGATCGGCGACGGTGAGCGCGAGGGCCGGTGGTGATCACAGCCAGAGGCGGAGGAAGCAAATGGATTTCGGGGCGTTGCCGCCGGAGATCAACTCCGGAAGGATCTACGCGGGGCCGGGACCGGCGCCCTTGCTGTCCGCCGCGGCTGCTTGGGATGGGATAGCGACCGAATTGCACTCAGCGGCAGCGTCTTACGGGTCGGTAATCTCAGAGCTAAGAACCGGCTGGCTTGGGTCCTCGTCGACGTCGATGGCAGCCGCAGCCACCCCGTACATCGCGTGGCTAAACACTAGTGCCGCGCAAGCCGAGCAGGCGGCAGTTCAGGCCAAGGCGGCGGCAGGCGCTTATGAGGCCGCCTTCGTGGCCACCGTGCCGCCGCCGGTGATCGCGGCCAACCGGGCCTTGTTGGCGTCACTGGTTGCGACCAACATTCTGGGTCAGAACACCCCGGCTATCGCGGCCACGGAGGCCCAATACGCCGAGATGTGGGCCCAAGACGCCGCCGCGATGTACGGCTACGCCGGCTCCTCGGCGGCCGCGACTCAGCTGACCCCGTTCACCGCAGCACCAACGACCACCAACAGCAGTGGGGAAACGAACCAGTCAGCCGCGGTCGCCTCCGCGACCCAGTCTTCGGCTGGCTCCGGTGCGGAAACCGCGCTCTCGCAGGCGGTCTCGCAGGCTCCGGCCGCGGCGCAAAGCAGTACAACGACCGCGGCTGCGGCATCGTCGACTGGGACTTCGCTGGGCCTTTCGGACGTCACGGGGGCTCTCACGAGTTTCAACAACATCGTCAACACCGCTGCGGGACCCTACACCCCGCTTGGGCTCGCGACCGGGGCGAAGAGCTTTATCAACCTTGCACTCAATATCGGTGGTCAGACTCGTTCTGTGGCAAGCATTGGCGGCTCACTTCACCCGGCGGGTCGCCTTGGGTTGTTGGCGCCGTTGCTGCACAGCGACCTTCTGACTGGTTCCACCGCCTTCCAGTCGACGGGCGGTGGAACCGTCTTGGCCTCGGCAGGCCGTGCCGGCGCCATCGGGTCACTGTCGGTGCCGGCGAACTGGGCCTCAGCCGTCCCAGCGGTCAGGACGGTCGCCTCGGAGCTGCCAGAGACCACGCTCGACGCCGCTCCCGCGATGATCGCGAACGCCGAGCAGGGCATGTTCGGCCCCACGGCCCTGTCGAGCCTGGCCGGACGCGCTGTCGGCGGGACCGCCACCCGCGCCATGGCTGGGACGGCCGTCCGCGTGCCGGGTGCGGTGGCTACCGACGACATCGCCACCACCTCCACGGTCATCGTCATACCGCCGAACGCGAAATAAGGAGGCGCGGCAATGGTTTTCGGGGATTTCGCAGTGCTGCCACCAGAAGTAATATCCGCCCAGATCTATTCGGGCCCCGGCGCGGAGTCATTGCTGGCCGCCGCCGCCGCTTGGGATGCGCTGGCCGCCGAGTTGCATTCGACCGCGTCCTCCTACGGATCGGCGATTTCAGGGCTGATCAGCGAGTCCTGGGAAGGTCCGTCGTCAGCGTCCATGGCGGCGGCGGCCGCACCCTACGTGAACTGGATATCGACCACGGCGGCTCAGGCTGAGCAGACCGCCACCCAAGCCCAGGCTGCGGCCAACGCATACGAAGCCGCATTGGCGGCCACAGTGGCGCCGGCGGTTGTCGCGGCGAACCGCAGCCAGCTGGCCGCACTGCAGGCGACCAACATCTTGGGGCAAAACAGCGCGGCTATCGCGGCCACCGAAGCTGAGTATGGCCAGATGTGGGCCCAGGACGTCGCCGCAATGTCCAGCTACGCCAGCTCGTCGACGGCCGCCAGTCAGCTCACCCCCTTTACGGAAGCACCAGCCACCACAAAAGACACAGCCAACGCCACCCAGACGGCAGCCGCCGCGAGCACCTCGTCCACGTCCACGTCGTGGACGACACAGTTGGAGAACTACATCAACTCACTCACCAAGGGATACACCCAATCTTGGGAGAATCTGCTTGGCGGGGGATCAGGGAATACCGAGGTGGGATCCCTGTGGGAGCAGATGTTTTCCAGCGTCAAGGGAATTGGCGGTCAGACCACCTGGGCCAACACGATCGGTGCCAGCTACGGTACGGGCATTGCGGGGTGGAAGGGCTCCTACGTCTATGCGCCATGGGCCTCCGGCTTGTCGAAAGCGTCGTTGGGCGCCGGTCTGGCGTCGCCGGGGCGTGTTGCCGTGGGCGTCCCGGTGAAGCCCATATCGGCGGTCCTGGGCAACGCGCCGACGGTGGGCAAGTTGTCGGTGCCATCCAACTGGGCAACCGCCACCCCAGCGATCAGGCTGTCCTCCAACGCATTATCGGCCACCAACGTGGCGGCGGCTCCCGCGGCAGGGTACCCGGCCGGCCTGGTCAACGAAGCGACCCTGGGCAGCCTGGCGGGCGGCGCACTGGGCAGCCCCGCCTCCCGCGTCGTGCGCTCAACCGGCATCCAGACCCGCGTCATCGCCGGCGAGCGTCGCGCAGAGCCGGTCAAGCTCGACCGCATCATCGCGCAACTGCAGGAGATGCCCGATCAGGTGCAGCACTGGAATGTCGATGAGGCCGGCCTCGATGATCTGGTTGCCAAACTGAGAACGACACCGGGCGTCCACGCAGTACACGTGAGCGACCAACCGGAGGCCGCGGCCGCCCCCGAACCCAGGCTGGGGTAGCCACGGCGGCGATGCAGCCATTTCCCTCTGTGAGGAACAGGACAGGCGAACGCCCAACAGGGAGAAACCAACCATGATGCGACACACCGGAAAACAGTCCATGAAACTGCTCCTAGCGCTGCTCGGTGTAGCGACGAGTATCGCTGTGGCGGTGCCCGCGCACGCCATACCAGGTGAGGATGAGGAGCCCGTCGATGACAATACCGAATCCTTCCTCTCCGACCTGCACACGGTAGGGCTTAGCTTTCAGGATCCAAACCACGCCATAAGCGCAGGTAAAGCGGTGTGCGGCTTGATGTCTCGCGGCGTATCCGGCCTTCAACTCCTGAGTGACCTCCAGGACAACAACCCCGGGCTGACCAGCACCGGTGCCGCCCAGTTCGCGACCATATCGGCAAAGGCGTACTGCCCACGACAACTCCAAGCCGCTGGCGGCAAAGGCGGGGGCTGAGCCGCCCAACACCAAATGCCCGCGCCGACGCGCGGCGGCGGCCTAAAGCTCCTGTCGTCACCGACATCACGTATCGGTGCCCGAATCGTCTCGGGCATTTGACCTTTGGGTACGGGCTGATCATCATCGCCGACCGACGAGCACCGATCTGGACAGGCAGGGAGTGCTGCGGGAGCTGCTGAACACGAAATTGGCCAATGAGGCGGGCACCAGCGAAAGTCGCCCTTGGTCGGTAGCCCGCGGCCCGTACCTCACGGCGGTGTTAGTCCGTGCACAGTCGATAGCCCATGCCGCGGATGGTTTGAATCCGGTCCGCACCAAGCTTGCGGCGTAGGTAACGGACGTAGACGTCCGCGACGTTGGAACCCGGGTCGAAGTCGAAACCCGAACGTGGGAGAGCAATTGCTCACGGGAGAGCACCTGGTCCGGGTGGCGGAAGAACACCTCGGCGAGCAGGAATTCTCGGGCGGTCAGGTCGATCGCGGTATTACCGATGTAGGCCCGCCGGGTGCGCAGGTCCAGACGGAGATGACCGGCGACCAGGATGTTGGTGTCAGCCGCTGCGCCGGTCTCGGCGCGGAGCCGCAGCCGCACCCGCGCGAGCAACTCGTCGAACGCAAACGGCTTGGTGATGTAGTCGTCTGCGCCGCTGCTGAGCCCGGCCACGGTGTCGGGCACGCTGTCCCGGGCGGTCAAGATCACCACCGGTAGGGTCACCCGCGCTTCACGGATGCGGCGCAACACGGTGAATCCGTCTGCCAACGGTAGCCCGATGTCGAGCAGTAGCAGGTCGTAGTCTCCGTGAACCGCGTGGCTGTATGCCGACTCGCCATCGCTGACAGTGGTCGTGACGAAACCGTTGCTGCGCAGTCCGCGCTCGAGGAACGAGGCGATCCGTTCTTCGTCCTCGGCGATCAGGATTCGGTTCACTGGCTCATCATCCTCGGCTCGTCATCGGTTACCACCGACGCGGCGGGGGGCAATGCGAGCACGAAAGTGGCGCCCCCGCTTCGGGTGTCGGCCAGCCGGACGGCGCCGCCGTGCGCGCGGGCGATCGAGTCGACGATGGCCAGACCGAGTCCGGCGCCCTGGGTGCGGTGCTGGTCGCGGCCACGGGCGAAGCGCTCGAAGATCCAATTACGCTCGGTCGGTGGCACCCCAGTGCCCTCGTCGGAGACCCACAGCTGCGTGCCGTTGCAGTCCGCGTGTGCGCCGACCGCGATCCGGTCACCGATCTGCGTGTGCCGGACGGCGTTGGCGACGAGCTGCATCAGTGCTTGGGTAAGTCGTTGGCCGTCGGCGACGATGACCGCGTCTGCCACCTCGTCGACCCGCCACCGACGGTCGGCCAACGGGCGGGCCTTGGCGACCACGTCGACCACCAGGTCGGTGAGGTTCACCGGGCCCACGGTGAGAAAGTCTGGGCGTGCGCTTTTGGCCAGCAGCAGCAGATCGTCGACGAACCGGTTCATTCGTTGCAGCTCGTCGAGCACCAGTGCGGTGGTCTCGGCGCGTTGCGCCGGGTCGTCATCCATCAGCTCCAGATGTCCGCGGATGACGGTGATGGGGGTACGTAGTTCGTGCGCGGCGTCGTCGAGGAATTCGCGCTGCGCGGTGAAGGCCGCCTCCAGCCGGTCGAGCATGTGGTTGAACGTGCGAGCGAGTTGGGCCACGTCGTCGTTGCCCACCACATCGATGCGATCCTTGAGGTCGGACTCGCTGATCCCCTCGGCGGTGGCCCGCACCAGGCGAATCGGCGCCAGCACCTGCCCGGCCACCAGCCAGCAGGCCACCGCAGCCATCAACAGGGCACCCGCGGCCACGGCCGCGATCGCGGTGACCACGCGGTTGAGCGGGCGGGCCAACACTTCACGAAACTCAAGCACTACCAACGAGGCCCGCGCGCGCGTGACCCACACGCGCCGGCAACACCGCATAGCGGACCCGCCCGGCGCTGCTCTGCACCCAACCGTGGACAGGTCGCGTGGCTTCGCCGCGATCGCGACGAACGCCGGGTCAGTGTCCATCCGGGCCGGCGGGATACCGGGGCTACGACGCTGCGGCGCACCGTCGACCATGCTGAAGAACGCCTCCGAGGCGTCGTCGGGCAAGTTTCGCCGCAACCACGCCGTCAGCAGATCCTCTGGACGAGACCGTCAGCAGATCCTCTGGACGAGAGTAGTGGCGGACTGACTCGGACTCCGCGAACGAGCGGAACTTGAACGCCTCGTGGGTCAGTTCGTCATTGACCATCGCGTCCGCGCGGGCCGACAACACGTGCCACGCGGCCAACACCAGCGCGCTGAGCGCCAACGCCAACACCCCGACCGTCCAGCGGATGATCTTGACTCGGGCGCTGACCACCAGTCGGCGGCGGGTCATCGCATTCAAACCCGCCCGACCTGCGGGCGCCGGGTCAGTGGTCATCGTGCGATCCGTGGCCACCGAGGTCAAGGTCATCGTCGGGCTCATCACGTTCGGTGTCATCGTCGTGCACGGCGCCCAACGGCGGCCGGGGTGAGACCTCCGCAGCCCCGCCGGCGGGTTCGGGCGCATCGGTGCTCGGCAGCGGCGGCGCGGCAGGCGCCGGAGCCGGTGTGGCCGTGGGCGCATTTGCCGGCCCACCGGCGGGAATGACGACACCCCCGAGTTCAGGTGTCGACCGGCCGGCGAGCCAACCCGCCAAGACGATCACGGCGGCCAGGCTGACCGCCGTGGCGGCCAGGTAGATCATCCGCGAAGTACGCATGCCACCAGTCTGTGCTCGTCGCCGCACGCCCAGATTGACGCAAGGTTAGAAAGTTCTCATCTTTGCAGCGGCTGCCCCCAAGGAATCAGCCCACCCGGACCGATCGCCTGAGAAGCGCCCCGGTGAGAGGTCTCTCATCTAAGGCTCATGTCCGTCTCACCGCGCCCGGAGACGGTGGAGAGATGACCGCGTTCACCGCCTCTGTTCCGGCCGCCACCACGGCGCCGCGGACCAGATCGGCACTGCGGGCCCTGGCCGTCTCCGTTCCGGCCGACCTTGGGCCACGGCGCATCGGACCGACACTGCGCGCGGCCGCGGTCGTCGCCGCCGGCGCCGGTATCTGGTCGGTGACAACGACCTGGCCGAGCCGGCCCCACACCGTGACCGTGGTATTCGCCCTGGCGACGGCCGCCTGGCTGGTCACCGGCTCAACGACATGCTAATCGCGCTTGCCGCCGTCGCGACGCTCACCGTCACGGGCGCAATTCCAATCCAAGGGCTAATCGGCGCCCTCACCGGCCCCACGATCTGGTTGCTGATCGGCTCGTGTGCGATCGCGGCCGGGCTGTCGGCATCCGGACTCAGAGAGCGCACAGCCGTGTACGTCATCGGCGGTTCACGGTCGGTGCGCGGCCTGGCCCACCGGACCACGCTGGCCCTCCTGCTCACTACCTTCGCCGTACCCTCAACCAGCGGTCGCGCCGCACCGACCATCCCCGTCTTTCGGACGTTGGGCCGATCGCTGCCCGTCCGCCGCCTGCATGTCGCGTTGTCCTTGCTGTTTCCCACCGTGATCGTGCTGTCGGCCTTCGCCTCCCTCCTCGGAGCGGGAGCCCACCTCGTCACCGCCAACCTCGTCACCGCCACCACCGGGGTGAAGATCTCATTCGTGGGGTGGCTTGCCCTCGGCGCGCCGGTGGCGATCGCCACCTCGCACCTGGCCACCGAGGTGATCCTCGTCGCGTTCTTGAGCAAACAGGATCGGCGATACCCGATCGGGGCCGTCGCCGCGGCCGCCCGAACACAACACTTCGCCGCGCATGGGTCGCGGTTGACCACCCGCGAGCGTCGCGCCGTGGCCACCTTAGCCGTGGTCGCGACCCTGTGGCTCACCGAGCCCCTGCATGCGCTGAGCCCGGCGCTGGTGGCCATTGCCGGCGGGACGGTCATGATGCTCCCACGGTCGGTATCACTACACCGCAGCGGGCATTGGCCGCCGTGCCCTGGCGACTGCTGCTGTTCCTGGCGACCACCATCGCGTTTCGCAACGCCCTCATCAGATCGGGTGCCGCCGACCGGATTGCGGCCGCCGCGCTCACGATCCTGTCCGGCGCCGGTCCCGTGGTCACGCTCCTCGTGGTGGTGATCGTCTCGGCGGCCACGCACCTTGTCCTGCAGTCCCGCTCGGCACGCTCGACGGTGCTTGTCCCGATCGTCTTGGCGACCGCGACCGCCGCTGGGCTCAACCCGGTCGCCGCCGCCCTGGCCTCGACCGCCGCCGGCGGCTTCTGCCTGACCCATATTTCCTCAGCCAAACCGCTAGCGATGTTCTCACGCGTCGACGATGTCGCCACCTTCGACCGCCGCACCCTGCTCGTCTTGGCGGCGCTGCTCGCCCCCCTGATCGTCGGAACGACGCTGCTTGCCGCGGGCTGGCTGTGGCCGCTCCTCGGCATCCCCCTCACCACGCGATAAGCCACGTCCACCACCAAGGAGTACGCCCATGAACGCCGTCCGCCCGCCGAGTGTCGTTATCGCGCCAAGCGGTCTCAAAGAGTCGCTCGACGCCGACGCCGTCGCCCGGGCGATCGCCGAACGAGTGCGGCGCGTCGTCCCATCCGCCAGCATCCACTGCGTCCCGCTGGTCGATGGAGGCGAAGGTACAGCTGCCGCGCTCGCCGCGGCTACCGGAGGGGAATTGTTACCGGTCACCGTCACCGGCCCCACCGAAGTGCCCGTGGCCAGCCACTTCGCCGTGCTGGGCGACGGCATCACCGCGGTCGTCGAAATGGCCGCCGCGGCAGGGCTTCGGCTCGTCCCCAGGGCCCAGCGCAACCCGCTGCGCACCACCACCCGCGGGGTGGGAGAGCTGATCATCGCCGCCCTCGACCGGGGCTACCGTCGAATCCTTGTCGGCTGCGGTGACTCCGGCACCTCCGACGGCGGCGCCGGCGCGCTCACGGCGCTCGGCGCAAGACTGCTCGATGCGCGGGGTCGTGAACTAGCCGACGGGGCACGGCATCTGCGCCGACTGGCCCGCATCGACGTGTCTGGCCTCGATGACCGCCTCGCAGCGGCCACGCTGTGCGTGGCGTGCAACCCCGCCAATGTATTGACCGGTCCCCGCGGCGTCCCCCGCGTATTCGGACCGCAAAAAGGCGCCACGCCCGCGCAGGTCGACACACTCACCGACGCGCTCAAACGCTGGGCCAAAGTACTCGAAGCCGATGTGCCCGGTGCAGCCGGGCGCGACCTGCGCCACGCGCCCGGCACCGGCGCGTCCGGCGGCCTCGGCGCCGGACTGGCCGCCATCGGCGCCACCCTTGTTTCCCGCTTCGAAGCACTGTTCACATGGGTCGACCTCGACGGGGCGATCCGGGAGGCCGACTTGATGATCACCGCAGAAGGAGCCATCGACGGCCAGACCGCACACGGCAAAGTACCCGCCGAAGTCGCCGCGCGAGCCCAACGGCTGGGCAAACCCGTCCTCGCGCTCACCGGCACCATCGGCACGCAGGCGTCCTCGATCCACGCGCTCGGTATCGACGCTGTGCAATGCATCCTGCCAGCGCCAGTCACCCTCGATGAAGCGTGCGCCCGCGGTTCGGAATTCCTCACCGACAGCACCGAACGCGCGCTGCGCGTCGTCATGCTCGGCATGCAGCTGGCCCGTACGCGCACCGCCCACGACGCGTTCACAAGCGGTCCATCCATCGGGTCCCGATGTCCCAACGTCAGCCGACCTGGTGGCCTTCCCCGGTCCGGTGTGAGCGGCGCCACGACGCGGCGGGTGTGAGCCGCGCGCGAAAAGGACTCAGACACAAGGCAATAGGCGGAGACAACATGGATTTTGGCGCGCTACCACCAGAGATCAACTCTGGCCGAATGTACTTGGGGCCCGGACCCGCGAGCTTGCTGGCCGCGGCCGCGGGGTGGGAATCGCTGGCCACCGAGCTGACCGACGGCGCCGGCGGCTATCAGGCCGTGATCGCCAGCCTCACCGACGCGTCCTGGCTAGGGCCGGCTTCGATGGAGATGGCGGCCGCGGTGATGCCCTACATCTCGTAGATGGCAACCACCGCCGAGCACTGTGGACAGGTGGCCACCCAGGCCACAGCCGCCGCAGCAGCCTTCGACACGGCGCACGCGATGACGGTGCCACCGCCACTGGTCGCGGCCAACCGCGCCCGGCTTATGGCGTTGATCGCGACCAACATCTTCGGCCAGAACACGCCCGCGATCATGTCCACGGAAAGCGAGTACAGCGAAATGTGGGCCCAGGGCGCGGCCGCGATGTATAGCTACGCCGCCAATTCCGCTTCGGCGTCGGCACTTTCACCACTTCCATCGCCGCCGCAACTGACCAATCCGGACGCCGGCCATGTCGGCGCCGTCACCCCAGGCCGCAGCCGCTCGCTCCGGCGGCAGCACAACAACAGGACAGTTTGCCTCCTTAGCGCCCCAAGCCTTCTCAACACCCAGCTCGTCCTCTAGCACCGGTGTGTCCCAGGCGGCAATGGGCACTGGAGCATCGCTGGGATCCTCGGGAGCCTCTGCCCCCCTCAGTTCGCTGTCGAGCCTGACCGGTGCCACGAGCAAGGGCGCGACGAAAAGCGCGGGCACCGGTGCGGGCGCGGCGTCGGGAGTGGCCTCGGCGCTCGCTGCTGCACCTGCGGCGGGCGGAACCACGGGCGAGATGGCGTCCGACGCCGCCGGGCTGGGCGCCGACGGCGCCGGCCTGATCGCCGATGGCGGAGGAATCGGCATGGACCTCGACGGCCTCGGTATGGACTACCAGGGATTGGCGCTGGATTATGCGGGTGCCGGTTCCATTTCGGCGGCCGAGGGCAGCGGCGGGATAGGGAACATCGGCGGCGCGGCTGGTTCCGGAAACCCCGCGCCGTTTGCAGGGCTAGGCCAAAGCGCCTCGGCGAGCGTGGGGCAAGCCAGCTCACTCAGCACCTTGTCTGTCCCCCCGAGTTGGGCGGCAACGGTTTCGTCGATCAACCCGTTGCCGGCTCTCAATGCCAGTACCGTCCCCGGTGGAATGGGGGCAGCACACGCGACATCACCCGCCCCTACGGTGTCCAAACTGCCGTTGGGCGGCATGGTTGGGCGAGGGTCTGAGGGCGCGGTTCAACGGGTCGGCATCCGCGTATCGCTGATTCCGCATTCCCCGGTGGCCGGCTGAGGTCGCAGGATCCACGCTCACGTCAACCGATTCGAGAGGGAAACAACAATGGCACACCCAAAGCACACCAGTCGCGGCGCACGCTACGAAAACGAAATCCGTTGGTACTCTTCACACTGGCATGCGCCGCCCTAGTCGTGGTGTTGTGCATTACGAGGCCTGCGCTTGCCGGTGCCGATTCCAATCAGGGTGGCGGTGACCCCAGCCCCTTCGGCGGCCTCAGCTGCAACTGCACCCACCCAGCCCCAACAAGCAACCCGGACCCAAGGCAACAGATCAGTCAGGGAATACGGCAGGGGCTCTCCGCCGACCACCGGCCTTAGCGCCTGGCTTCGTAGCCGAACAAGCCACCGCCTCACACTGCCGCTTTCTGTCGGCCGCTTTACATTCCATATGTCCACGGCCACCGTCGGGTCACCTTCGATGCCGCCAAGGATTGGGACAAGAACACATCTGCGTTCACTTTCATTGCCGCAGCGGTATTTCTGATCGCTATCTTGGAAAGTGGCTGCGATGCCCTACTTCTGGTAGGACAGCGCCCCGGTGCCCGCGAGCCTGCCGCCCTCGACGATCAGGTACTCCGGACGGATCGGCGTGCCGGCGAACCAGCTTTCCAGGATCTCCCGGGTGCCGGCCGCGTA
>Ga0164242_10002910_pt1 | contig 19673 bp, 25 predicted proteins | sample OricomgcompostMG_FD_108783 | JGI IMG/M metagenome (GOLD analysis project Ga0164242, IMG submission 108783) | Miracle-Growth compost microbial communities from Emeryville, California, USA - Original compost - Miracle growth compost (MG) ... | reverse complement strand
TCAACACCTTCTGCCGAAGAGCAACATCGGGACGGTCAAGAAGATTCTCGACGGCCTTGATAAACTCTCCCACCGAAAGCAGGTTTAGGAGGCTGGACAGAGCATCGCCGCAACGGTTATACAGCGGCTTCTTAGTCTTGACCACGTCGGCCAATGTTAAGATGTCCTCCAGGAGATTGGCGTATAGGTCCCGAATCTTTGCGGCTTCCATGTCATCCCGATCGGCGAGTTTGGCTATCTCGGTCTTAAGGCGGCGGTTGCCCAAGAGGTGTGGGAGAAGAGTCAATTCCTTGAGCGCAATCTTCTGAAGTTCCAGATCGCTGCCGTCGTTCTTGCTCAACAACGCAGCTGACAGGGCCGGCTTGGGTTTAAATATGTCGCGGACTAAATCCAGCAGCTTGACGAGACTCTGGAGCTGGACCTCGACGTTGAAGGAGTCCATGAGTTGCACAATGAACCCGATGATGTTGTCAGTGGTGCCGTACCTATCCGCAAACATGGCAAGCACGGCAAAGAGGAAGTCCTCCGGGCCCAGGTTCTCAACGAGAGACAAGAATAATTCGTGCCTGCGATGAGAGGGGATGTGCTCGTAGGCGATAACGAAGCTCGAGAGCAGCTCCGATGCACTGGCAACTACGTGCCTGCGGCTCTTCCGGAAGGTCTCGACGAGGGGCGGAACGACTTCCCTGATGGTTTGATTGACCACATGAGCCGAGTAGTCGTCCGCCTGTCTCAGGACTGAGCCACCCATAAATGTGAAAATCGGCATGACGCTGTGGAGAACGACATCCGGGGCCGTCTTTGCCAAGCTTGCTACCAGGAGGAGCGCAGCGTTTTGGACCGCAGGACTTGACGATCTCTGGATACATGTCACTAAGACATCCCCGTGCCCGACCGAGGCATCAATCTCTAGATCCTTGTTGTTCTTGTAGGCGGGGATCATAGCGAGGAGGCTACTGAGAACTAGGTTTTGGAGATACCCCAGCTCAGACCCAATGAGCGTCCGGAGATGCTGAAGGTCTGACAGGGTCGTGAAGAGACTATGCAGAAGCTGGGGATGGTCGCCTGGCTTTGACCCCTGGATAAGCTCCAGCACGAACGTCAGCTTGTTTAGCACGGCGCTCGTCTCGGCGTTGTTCTGTAGGCTGATGCTGCGGCTATGGTCCGAGGAGCTGACCCGCCGGCGCTTGTTTGCGGGGGATTCCGTCGCGAGTTTGGTGGATTCTCTGCAGGCTTCAAGGAAGTCTAGGAGAATGTCGGTTGTCAGATCGACATTTCGGAGAAGCTCGGCCGACTCGATCGAGACCAAATCCTGCCCCGTCGACGCTTGGGGAACATCGTAAAAAGACAGCTGGAGCATCATCTGCGCGGTGGTCGACTTCGTCTCCCCCTTCATCAACGGCCACATCTTTCCTATCCTCGAAAAGATGCTTTGCAGGAAATTTGGGCGGGTCGCGGTTTGTGGCGCTTTGATCAGGTCGAAGAGGAGAGTAAGGCCTGCATTATCATTGGCAGCCACGATGCTCACGCAAGCTGTATCTATCAACGCTTCATCTAGCGATTCGCTGGTAGCAAGTCGACTTGCATCGACTTGGTTGAAGTCCGCCCACCATCGGAGCAGGGGAAGCAGGACTTGTGTGCGCGACGTACCCGAGATGCTCCGAACTTGGTTCAGGGCATCGAGCAGCCTAATCTTAACCAACATGTATGGTGTATAGATGGCATGACTTGACAAAACCTTCATGATCGATAGCCTCGTCGCGTGAGAAAGCGAGGGTTTCCTTTCCGGCTGTGCCCCCTCTTCCAACGGCTTCGAGCTACCGAGTGCATCCATCAGAGCTATCGAGACTTGCGCGTCATCGATGATGGATTCTTCCAGGGCCGGAACGAGGATCTGATGAATTAAGCTTTGAGTGGTCGCCACATCCATTGCCTCTACTTTCCCGATTGTCCCGTTACCAGCGGCCCAGCGATGCTCCTTTCTTGATTGTGTCTCCGGATATAACGTTGCCAAGGTGGCGATAAGCTCCGCAGCAGCCCGGCGAACTTTCTTGGCGGGATCACGGAGAGCAGCGATAGAGTAAGGAAGCAGAGCCTGGAAATCCACGTTCGCGCAGTCATCAGCCTTCAGCCGGTTCTTGGCCTGCTGGAGAGCGGCGGCTCTCGCTAAAGTCGGGTAAGGCCCGCACCAAATACGGATGTAGAAACTCAGGTAGAAGGCGTCAGTTGGCGCAGATGATCGGCAGAGAATAGGGGTTTCGTCGAATTTGACCATATTCTCCGTGCTCGAGGCGCATGAGAGGAACAGGGAATAAAGCTCGCCATAAAGAGTGTCTGAGTCATGCGAGAAGCAATCAGACACAGAACGGCTCTGCTGAGACAACCGACTGAGGGCGCTCTCCAGGTCTTCATGAGTGGCCATTGTACCCGCTCCGCCTTCCATCGAGACGTCTTCTGGCGGCGGACCCTCGAGAGCGAGTTTAGGGCGAACAATCGTTTCCAGCTTCAACTCCAACTCCTCGATGTCGAAATCCACTTCCTCAAGAGTCTGCCGTACCGTTTCCCCTATTTCACCACCCGCTTGGGCGAGTGCAACTAGGACCAATCCTAGTTCCTTCCGAACCTGCCCGCTTTGGTCAGTCTCGTCGTCAATCCGATGAGCTGCCACTAGAAGCGCTTTGTAGGCTGTTCGAATTTGTTTCTCGGATAGAAGGCTTTCTAGGAGAATTGACTTGATGACCGGTAGTCCGCGAGCATCCCCTTTCTTGTAAAGCCTATCTATCAACGAAAGGGCAAGTCCACTGGCGAGCTTGTCTACCCGATAGTCTTCACCAATGGCTTGTAGGCTCTGGATAAGCTCAGGAACCTTAAGGAGCGACTTGGTGACTTCCCTGGGAAGGGTTTTCGTAGAACGATACTGAGCAAGGATCGAGAGGCATATAAGCCCTGGTCGAAGGGTCTCGCCTGTCCAGCCGTGGACGAGCTGCTTCATAAAGGCCGAGAGAGCGGCATCATCAAGGTTTCCTTTGGAAACCAGAACTGCCACCACCATGTAGCTAGCAATCTGGATCCCTGGTACGTCCTTCATCACCAGCGATTCACTGAGAATCGGCGCGACGAGCTGAAGTAAGGCGCTGTCGTTTTCGGCCTGCACACTTCTCCTCCCAGACCTCATTTTGTCTAGCATGCCATTGACTGCCTCCGTCATGATCCCACCCCAGAAAGAAACCAAAGCCGGATAGTCTTGCTGGAATCTGCAGGACTCCAGAGTGTAGGCAGATATTGACGAGAGCAGCTCGGGCCGACTGGTCGCCTGTTGGACAATGGCAGCCCGAGGAGGCGGGGTAAGAGATCGGATATATGGATCGAGGAACCTGTACTGGGGTGGAATGTTGGACGGCAATATGGACATCAAGGTGACAAAGGCCGGTATCGAGTGGTAGGGGAGGAAAGTGGCAATCAGGCTTGCTGTGTTAAACTCGTGAATCCTGTTCATGTCAGAATAAGCCCGTTCACGGCCAAACTTTGGAGACATACCGGAATCTCCGAATGAGCCATTCAACTGCTTTAATGGCAGGCATGAGTCTCAGCCGGCTTCCAGCAAGGCGGAGGAACGCCTCGATTCTCTTGTCCAGCTGCTCATTCTCGCCCGCGGTCAATTGTGTGCGGTCTTCTTCCTGGCTTTGTTCACTGAACAGTGTAGTATTGAACTGCGCGAAGCGACTGTCCAGGCGGCATAGGTCCTCAAATCCTTCGTAGCAGAGAGTGTAAATGGTCAGGAAGCTCTGGCCTGTGGCTACCCGCGGTTCGAAGATCAACGACTTGGAATGGGCGGCCCTCTGAGTCTTGATATTTAGAGAATTTTTCGACTTGGTGGCAATCTGCGCCAGCTGCGCAGCCAAAGAGGTCGCCATATTGTTTGCAAGCCTCCGAAAGGCCCTGCCAACCAAGTGCCTCGTGTGCTTTGTGACGAAGATAGAGAACTTCTCACATTTTTTGGCGGGGACGACCAAGGTTGGAGGGTCCAGGCTTTTTTTTTTGGCCGGAGGTGGTGTTTTTCCGATAGATAAGAGCTCTAGCCAATAGACTATTGCGGTGATAACAAAAACTACCCCACTACACGACGTCCCCGACCAAAATTTCCAAAGCTGGACGCAAGAGAATGCAGCTCCCTCAGACAGAGAATTTTCCAAGTCAAGGCCTCAAAAACTCGTCATGGCTTCACGACCTTCTAAGAGGCGGAAGTTGACTCCGCCTCTGTCAGACGACGAGAATACCCCGAAACCCGGCTCCAAAAAGCTTCAAAAGGCATTTTTCAAGAATGCTTCTAGCTGGAATCTCGAGCAGGACTACGAATCTAAGCCAAGAAAGGGCAAGAAGAAGAAGGAGAGCACTAGGCTGCCCATCAAGTCACAGGACGGCCGAATTGAGCATCTCCAAGAGGACGACGATGCTGTGTCTGTACAAAGTGACGCCGACTGGCTTGGGAGCGGCGACGATGACGCCCAGGAGCCCGAGATGGTTCCCAAGCCGGTGCCAGAAGAGCCTCGGATACCGCCCCGTGAGCAGATTCGAAAGGCCCAGGAGGAGATTGCCAAGTTAGCGACGCTGCTGAATGAAGACCCGGAGGAGAACCCAGGTGCCTTCAAAGCTCTCGCCAAGGTGGGACAGTCGAAGCTGCCTGCCGTTCAGAAGCTCGGCCTCCTCGCCCAAATGGCGGTGTACAAGGACGTTATCCCAGGTTACCGAATACGCTCCATCACCGAAGGTGCTTCGGATCAGAAGTTGCTATCCAAGGATGTACGGAGACTACGGACTTACGAGCTCGCTATGGTTGCTGGGTATCAGGGGTATGTTAAGGAGCTTGCGCAGTATGCAGTTACCAGATCCTCCAACCCTCGGGACGCTGGGAAGGATCTGTCGAGCATTGCAATTACTTGCGCCTGCACGTTGCTTACCGCTGTGCCTCACTTCAACTTCCGAGGCGAGCTCTTGAGGATTCTTGTCAGGAAGCTCAGTGCCAGGAGGCCAGACAAGTCGTTCATCCAATGCCGAGAGGCCATAGAGACCCTGTTTAGGGAAGATGAGGAAGGAAGGCCGTCTCTGGAAGCAGTTTCTCTTCTCTCGAAGATGATGAAGGCGCGCGACTACCGAATCGACGAGAGCGTTCTCAACCTCTTCCTGCAGTTGCGTCTCCTCTCCGAGTTCTCCGGCAAGGCATCTAAGGATGATGTCGACCGCGAGGACGGTGCTACCAACGGTGCTGCTCCGAAATCAAAGAAGGAGAGAGAGTTCCGGACAAAGAGAGAGCGAAAAGCCCTCAAGGAACAAAAGTCGCTTCAGAAGGATATGGATCAAGCCGATGCACTGGTTAGCCACGAGGAACGTGACCGGATGCAATCGGATACCCTCAAGTTGGTGTTCGCCACTTACTTCCGCATTCTGAAATCGAGGTCACCTTCTCTAACGGGCGCCGTCCTCGAGGGGCTTGCCAAATACGCCCACCTCATCAACCAAGATTTCTTCGGGGACCTCCTCGAGGCTCTCAAGGATCTCATCCGCTATAGCGATGAGGATATGGAGGGGGGAGGGGATGATGATGCGGACGAGAGTGATGATGAGAACTCCGCAGTGGTACGAAATCCTAGCCGAGAGGCTCTTCTCTGCACAGTTACCGCCTTCGCCCTCCTCGCTGGTCAGGATGCACACAATGCTCGAGGAGACCTGCACTTGGATCTTTCATATTTCACAACTCACCTCTACCGGGGCCTCTTCCCCTTGTCCGTCAATCCAGATCTAGAGCTGAACTCAAAGTCTCTGCATCTGCCCGATCCCGATATGCCGAGTGCCAACACCGGGAAGAACAGAGTCAACCTGGAAACCATGACGGTGTTGCTCATCAGATGCCTGAGCGCGGTCCTCCTGCCGCCTTGGAACATCCGCTCCGTGCCACCGCTCCGGATAGCGGCATTCTCGAAGCAGCTCATGTCTGCTTCGCTGCAGATGCCCGAGAAATCCTGCCAGGCGGTCCTCGCCCTGCTAGACGACGTGGCCAACTCTCACGGGAAGAAGATCAAGGCGCTGTGGAATACGGAGGAGACGAAGGGCGACGGGACGTTCAACCCCCTAAGCGAGAGCGTGGAGGGGAGCAACCCGTTCGCGACGAATGTCTGGGAGGGCGAGTTGCTGAGGAGACACTACTGTCCCAAGGTTCGGGAGGGAATTAAAATGCTCGAGAAGAGGCTTGCCAATAGCTGATAGCAATAGTTTGGACATCCCGCATAGCACAGACAGCCAGTTCATGAGAGTTCTTGTTTATTTTTTTTTCCAGTGTGTCCTTCCATGCAGTAGCTTAGTTCACCTCAGTACAAGCACTTGGCATCATTACCCCTAAAGGAACCACCATTATACACTCTTCCTTGTCCCTAAGTCCTCTCAGGCGTTTAGAATTCGATTCTGTAAATTATGTTTATTCGGTCAACTCTATCAGATATGAAAGCTAGGCCGCACATCTACAGAGCCGTCACACGAAACCCCCCCTCCTACATTGTTCTCTCAACTTTGACCTAGGGCAGAGCCTCATAAAAACTGATACGCCAACCTCACAGTCACCGTGCGAAGATACTTCAGATGCTATGGTTTTCGAGACGGGAGGGGCCAACGGGCTACGAGCAGGGGTTGACGAACGCCTCTTACTCAATTCGTTCCTCTCAATCGACCACAGAGCGGCGAAGATCTAAAATGATACTAGGGTGTCATGTCCCGCTGCTCGGTGTGATCCGATACTGGACGACAGCAGGTTTCAGCAACATGTATGAGGAAGTGGCCAGGGATAGGCTGTACCATTGCGGTGATTTGCAGCAAGGAAGAGAAATGTGGTACTGTATGAGGAGGAAGGACGCGTGTAGAAAAACGAACGTCAGTGTAACCCAAGGAAAGGCTAGAAATGGGAAGTCGAAATACTCTCATGAACCAGGTAAAGAAGACTTATGGGACGAGTGCCACTTGCGCATCCTGCCCATGGGTCCTCGACGGTCAGAGGAAGACTCCTGCGTCTTGCTGATGTTCGAAAGTCCCTCTAGTTGAATCTTCCTGAGCATCAGAAGTTGGAGACATTCTGCAAAGGAGATCTCGACAACACGCAGCCAACGACGCAGTCCATACTCGGTGATCCTGGTGGACCAACAGAGGTGGATCACGAATGTCTGAACACTCCTGAGTTGGGGGATGCACCTCCTGCTGCGCGTTCTATCAATGCTCCAACAGCTTCGCTGACCCCGAGGAGGGCAAGAAGAGCCAGCCAAGCCAAGCAACGCATGAATCTCTCGGCCATTCTTACCTCTATGGAAGTCAAGGGCCGTTCGCCACGTGCAGAGGATCTCCATCATGCGAAGCCCAGGGGGGTTGAACAGCCAGTCGGGGGCAAGGCTGGAAGATATCCCAGAATCCCATTGGGTGACCACGGGTCAAGCACAAAGCTAGCTCCATCCAACTGCCCAGCATCAGGTCTGGTACGGTACGGTTGGCAGCTTCCGTCTGAGCGTCCGAGTTTATGCCTCCGTACACCAGCTCGCAAGGATCCGCCAATCATGGCCGGGCGAAAGAAGAAGAAAAAAGAGTGTGAGCATCGTCACGGCCGGCCTGCTGTTTCAGGGGGCGATCATCTTGGGATCGGTGGGCCCACCCCGGCGATGTTTGCCGGATGCAACGGCGGCGGACGAAGTCGACGGCTAATGGTCATTTAGGGACCCTCGACCTTGGTTGTGAACATACTGGACGACCAGACACTGGGGACCCATGGCCAGAGAACGGCGGACAAACGGGTGAAGGGTCCCGACCTACGGGTTCAGGTGAACGAGGGCATAGAGGTGAGGAGGAGGGAACATACGAAAGGGCTAGGCGGCGACGAAAGAGGATCTGGGTACGGATTCGAGATCTGCCCCTCGCCCCTTGTCCTTGCTGAGGGAGGGAGCGAGAGTACGACAACAGACCCTCGAGATCACCGGCTGGGAAGCGCAAGGATCTCTCGGTCGGACAGTGCTTTGTGCATACCCACGGCGCTGCTGTGCCGGAGGAATGGGGGCAACTTGGACAAAGCGTTGTGACACACCGAGGGAGGGCTTCTCGTTCCGCGACCAGGACCAGGTCCCGAGGGATGGGGGCCAGGGAATTGTGTGCCATGTTTCAGATTGCTGGTGCTGGCAAGGACCATGGGCAACCCACAGCTAGTGGAGCTTGTGTGTGGGCTTGGTGTCAAAGCACCGAGGATAGCGGCGCAACAACAAACCACACCGCCTGCGAAATGTCCGTCAGCCAGACTGGACGCTTAGTCGTACCTTCGTAATGTTGGCAACCTTTTTGGAATACTCAATAGAGCCGGGACAGATGGTCGCCCGCATTTGCGAGGCCCAGAGAGCCTGAAACATTGACCAAGAAGGATAATAGCATCGACGTCAGCCGTGTCGAAAGGCTGCCAAGCGACCACCCCCTGTCAGGCCAATATATTCCAGCCTCTGGACTTTTTCGTCCCCAGGTAAAGAAGAAAACTCGGCGATCACCAAGAGCGGCTCGTTTGCCCCTCTCGCTCGTGCCACTGGCTATATCCGATGGCATAAACAGGGCCCTCTGCCGTGCTCGAGTCCCCTTTTTCGTAAGGCTTCCCCAGTTTGCCGAGAGTCGATTTCATCTACATAGCCGCCGCTCTACATGGGATGTTTCTGCTTGCCCCTGACGGCAAGGCAGAGACGGAGGTGTGGTGATGCCTCCCGGTGCGAAGGAGTTTTTCCAGCTTTAGCAGCCGAACCGTCTCGCATGCTGGCAGCTGCGAAGCTAGGTGGGATGGATTGGCATACCGGGACTAGCAGAAGTAACCCATCGGCTACCAGGAACGAGAATGGGCGACGGGGTGTGTGTGTGCGTGCGTGCGTGCGTGCATACAACTTCAATTTCGCATTTCCAAATGCATGTACACACACCAAGAGGTAGTGTCGACCGAGCACCAAGCCTCAGATGGACCAACACTGGCGATCCAAGCACAGGGTGCGATTATTAGAAGGCCAAGGATATCAGCTGGGAGTTGGTTCACACTGACCGCTGCTCCTCGCTCGTTGCTATGCGTAGAGATGGTAGATCCATCCCCTTGGGGGGGCAATTCTTCCCAGGCTTCTGGAAAAATATGCAACGGACCTCCTCGTGTTTCATCTCCCTTGGGGGGCGGAACTTTGTTGACAACACTCCACCAAGCTTGCCAACCCTCGCGGCGCTTGTTTCGGGTTCCTGCATGACATTGATTGAGCTCATGGCGAGTTGAGCAATGAGCGGATCGCATCTCAGATCTCTCTCGCGCCTTGACCTTGTCGTCGTGCCGGGTTCCTTCCCGCGGCTTGCAGGATTCCCCCTTTTGCCCTTTCGTCACAATCACATCTCTCCATTCCGTGTGCCCTCATTCCCGTGCCTTCATTCCGTTCCTGCATTCGGTTACATTCTCGAGCCCCCATCAGCTGCAACGGTGCAGTGATAAGTTGCTTCTTCGTGGCTCGTGCTCCTCCACTGGTGTGCAATGGCGAGAGGGGGCCCACAACTGAACTTAGCCTTATTAGGGTCACTGCTCATGCACGATTCAGGCACACCAATGGGAAGTTGCGAGGATCACAGGGGAGGCCTGGCGGGTCCGGGCTAGACCCCAGAGCGCAAGGGCCATCAGCGTTTCAAGAATTCCACGAGATCACCCTCGTGCCCAACTGTCGCATCGGATGGAGAGGGCCAACCCATTGTGTTGCCTCGTTCTTACTCGGGCCTCCCCGGGCCTACCAGGGCATTAGGCCGCTGGGGAGCTCGAAGGGGGCTATAAGGAAAGGGGAAAAAAAAAGAAATGGCAAAAAAAGTGATGCCCCTCGGATCTCGTGCTAGGTATGCGTAGGGTAATACCAGGAGACGGGCAGTTCGGCAAATGGTCTCTGCCATCCACGAGAAGATCCTCGGCCGTCACCGTCCAACCCGCGATAGTTCTCTGGCGTTCTCTGCCCTTGCAGACGCCCTCGGACATCGGGCCTCGCCCGCAGGTTTCATGGGCAACTCGTCATCGGTGTCCCAGTGGCCGCAACGATGTCGGGTAGGCACGCCAGCGACAAATTCATCTTTGACGGGATCAGGAACCCACGTGTTCATCCTTCCAGCGAACCGACCTTTTTTTCATTTGCACACACACCCCTCAAGTTGAGGTAGGTAGGCGCCACACTTCTACCACAAGTGGGCATGCCGTATAGTGTAGTTGTTGTAGCGAAGAGTAACCCCCAGGGCTGTTCCCCACAACCCGTGTTTGATGTCATACAGGGAATCAGGCAGATCGCCGCCTGCACAGTTGGGCAGAGCCGCCGAGCGTGCCCTGAATCGTCTTCTGCCGAACCGCCGTGTGTCTCCCGCATGTGCCTCCCCCCATCTTGATCGCGAACTGGCGGAGACGAAGCTCCACGACAGGTCGTGGGTGGCTGGGTCGGGTGGTGCGTTTTCTCTTTGCATTCCGCCATCTCTCGCGGGGCGGCGGCGATGGGGTGGCGGGTCTACACCCAAGGTCGCAGAAACGGCCACTTCTATTATTGGGGTTGCCCGGCGCTTTGGCTGAGTGAGGTGAGAGGTGGAAATAGAGCCAGCGAGAAGCGAGTGGCCCCGGCTGACCCTAACGACTAAAAGGGGATGGTTGGGTGGGTACGTAAGCGGCCAATCGGCGTGCTGATGGCCTCTTTTCTGTGGCGGCTCGATTTATGATTTAAGCTTAGCAGATTGGTGGTGGTTGAAAAATGTGAAACGGTCACAACAGCTCGGCAACCCAGACCCAGACCCAGACCCCGGTGTTGTGTTTGGCTGAATCGGGTGCCTTTTCATCAGTCATGAAATGGCCGGGCCCAATCTCTTGGCCCTGGAAGGACCACAACCGTGGACCTCTCGACAATCTTGACTAAGAGCTAATCGCTCGCAATCTCTCATGCTAACGGTTTAATTATCTTTAGACTACAAGCGCAGGGACTTTTTAGAACCAATGCGATTCAGGGTCCGCGGGACGAGAGGGCCAACCCTAGGGCCCGGCTTGAGGTTCGCTCTTGAGTGGCGAACCGAGCTGGAGCAGCCAGCCGAGAGCTACAGCAAGCGCCGTGGTGGGGAGAAAATGTGCTATAAACAGTGTTTCAATCTCGGGCTGGTCACATAACAGGGTCTCCATTGGATATCCTTCAGCGTCCATGACGAGATGCTTTGAATCGAGATCATGAGGGAGGGGGCGTGCAGCCGCTCTTTGAATATCCTTGACTTGATAGCTGGACAGCTGGAGCCCAGGGCGTGCGTCTTGGATGCCTAATCTCTCTCTAGATGGATGGAGCTGGCAAAGGATGTTTCCCCCACGTTATGGCACCGCATCGTGTCCGCATGCAACTCTAGAGGTGGCATAGGTAGGTAGGTAGTTAGTGTGCGGAACGGTATGCAGCACAGATCCGTATCACACAGGCAGGCTCAGAATCCCGACGGTGCGGGCTGCAGACATACGGGAGCAAAAGAAGTCGAAAAAAGGAGGACAGGGCTCGGAAGCGGGACGATCAAGCGACAAAGACAAGCAATAGCCAACAAGTGCAGGATACAATCAAGCAGAGAGCTGCCTGGTCTCTGTGCAACAATGGGATGTTCAACCCCACCAGCCACAGCTGATGTGCGTATCGCGGCCCGTAGTAGATAAAGCAAAGGGCCAAGGTGTTGGGTCTGCAGGACGCCATTGCCCATCTGGGTCATACGCTGAGGTTTCGAGTTTCGGATCATGCTGGCCACGACGATCAAACGGTCCCTTTTTCCCAACCCATGGTGCGAATCCCCCACTTCCTTCCATTTTTCTCCCCTATTGCCGTATTCGAACTACGACTAAGCCTCTTGTCATGGCAAGTGCCCGCTTTTCGCGGACTGGGTAATTATTTGTTGGTTAACTGTGGTACCGGCCCCATCGATGTGCGCGAGCACGCGCATGCCGGCCGGACCGTCGAGCCCTTCCCCTTCCCAGCAACGGAGAGGCGGCGCTGCTGGGCGTTTTCGGGAAAGGCTGGGTGGTTATCTTCAAGTAACTTTTTGTCCCAGCCACCCACCGCGCCCCTCCCGTCCAACATCTAGGCCTAGCTCGCCAGAACTTCAGGTGGGTATGACGGAACAACGCAACAGCCATGAATACCGCGGTGAGCCGCTTGCGCCATGCCGAGACCCGTTCTCAACGTCCGACCTACAATCGCGGCTCGGAGCTCAGTGTTGCGAGGTAGTAGATATAGGAGGCGCGGAAGCTGTGAAGCCATACGTGGGCCGTCAACCAAGGGTGCGGTAAGATTTTTCAAATTAGGCTCATTGTCGTGGGGGAAGGGTCCGGCAGTCAACAAAGCAAAAGAATGGCACATTTGCGCATACGCTGGTGGCTGAACCCACAATGGCGCTTACAGCCAACCTTCGCCTGACGGATACGTTGCAGAGAGAACTGATGAGCGGCTACGACGGGACGGGGCGAGGAGCAGAGGCTGGAAATCCGACGACGAATATCGAATGAAGTCTCGTCCCTCGTCAAAGAGATCTTGATTAGGTCCCGTCGATTGGTGCAGGCGTCCCGACGCAGAGGGCCAATCCCCATCATCAAAACAAGACCCTTTGCACAACCGCAATGCCTTTCCCATGTCCTTTGTGTGGAGGGTCCTTACTGGATGACTTACATAATCCCTATTTCCTCCATCGGACGGTAGTGGGTGGGAGCGTGCACAATTTTATGTGGTAAATGGGAAAGTGCAGAGAGCCCCCCGTCAAGCCCGTCCCATCGACTTTTCCGCCATCGACATTTCCGTCTTTTTCCTTCCTGGACCCTTGTCGCAGCCAAACAGCAACAACAACGACGACGGCCAGCACGCAACAAGTGGATTTACCCCGGCCCTTTCCCAATCGTTCGGCTGGTCACTGGTGGGTGTGTGCGGGTCCAGGGTCCAAGGAGAGGTTAGCGCCACATTTCTGATGCGGAAAAAGCTATTTTCTGATGCACTGCGCCAGGCGTGTTTCACATTGACAGGCCAACCTCAGATTGTGGTTGGGTAATTTGTGACCAGTCGACCGTGGCTTGGCGGTGACCCCACCTGTCAGGGATGCTTGTGTCTGTCCCTCGCCTTTTTCGTCCTTCTTCGCTCTCTGGCTCGCCCTCTGTCAGGTCACCTCAGTCGGGCCATCTCTGTCAGGTCACCCAATTGTTCCTCTGTTGTACTCCACCGCCCCGCCAAGTCATGACAGCCAGCAAGTTCCGCAAAAGCAGCGAGGTCGTCCCGCTCTGTCAAAGCCGTTCGACAGTACGGCCCAGGCTCTTTCGGTGTCGATATAGAGGTACCAATACATCGATACCCTTCAAAGTTATCTCTCGTACGGATACAGTACAGCCAATACCTTACCTGGTAGTAAGGCAGGCACGGCAAGTTGTACGGATCTCCGTGCTCTGTTGATGCTCTGGAGTAATTAGCTGTTGGCATAGCCCGTCCTTTGCCGTCACCTCCCATTATACCTAATTACTTACTCCTTTCTCAAAATTGGAAATGATTGAGCTCGGTCGCCGCGGCCGGTGCTGAATTTCTGCACGCTCAAGACATTTCTGCAGAGCTTGGGACCTGCAGTCCCAATGTCCAATTTCCTTTCCATGCACTACGACAGATCCAGCACATGGCCCGGGAACTAAAATTCATAACGCTACGCCCAGAAGCTCTGGGGGTGAGATGTTCTTCCGCTTCGTTATTAAACTTATCGGCAGCGCATATAAACACATGCGGCCGTTCAGCGTCCATGTGTGGCAAGCCAAAAGTCCTGGTACACTGGGCTGGCTCCGAAGGCCGCAAAGGAACGGCGGCCTGTCTTACTCGCCGCCCTCCTTGCCGTATGTGCTACTTCGTCCACTCAGCGTGCAGCTCAATGGCACGATACCTGCGAGGTACATCACCTACTCTCCATCCACTGGGCATGAAATGGGGCTGCTGGCCAACCGTTTAAACCTCTCCGCGCCATGGCTGCAGGGCCACTCAACCCTTGGCCCCAAGGAAATTCTTTTTTTATTTTATTTTATAGCAGGCATCGCAGGCCGGCGAGACAGGCGCCGTAGGCATATCACGTACAACTCAAATCACAGTCAGCGAGGGGGCGCTATGTTGCCTGTGCCACGCGCGCTGTGGTGGCGCCGATGCGCGTGATCTCGCGGTGCTAGTGTGCTACGGATATGCTTATTGTAGGCGCACACGGACGGCCGACAGAAGTTCCCCGCCAATCTTCAACCAGTGCTTGGGCCTGGTATTACCTGCACTGACGCTGCAGGGCTTGATACCGAAGCTGGGGAATTGTCGGCATCACGAGCGCGCAGTTTCCCGGACGTCCCCGACAGCCTCAATCAGGGTCCTCAGGGGGGTTGGCCAAGGAATGGCTTTCATTTTCTCATTTTCTCGGCTTCTACTCTATGTTTCCTGCCCCGATCTCGCCCACGTCTTTCGGGCAAGAGACCTGGGAAAACAGAGGAAGGGCTTTCATGACAAACACGAACTGAGACACTGTTCCTGAAGTGACCATGGCCGTTTCTTTGGTCATGTATGCGAAGTAGTGCTACTATCGTCTTGGCCTGCGCTATGGTACTTTGGCTCCTGGGAATGATGATTTTTACATTCCAATACGGCGGAACACCGGAGTACCTTCACTATGCGCATAAGAGCGAGCCCAGAAAGGGAGACGACAACGAACAATGTCAAAAGATCCGATTTGAACCCACCTATCTGCACAGAGTTCAACAACTCCAAAGAGTAAGCCCTCATGGGAAGTCAGTCTCCGTCCAGGCTACCTCCCCTCCGAGCCCACCCACCTTGGATCTGGATGAACTGCTCCGTACGGGATGCCAAAGTACGGACGTATTTGCAGGTGGGCTTTTTGCCCCGGTACGTACTCGCCCTCATCCCCCCTGGCTGCCCGGTTGGCCTAGTGCAAGCGTACCTAGGTACCTTACTTTGTGTGTGGTAGTGTAGAAAAGGCCCATGGCAAGGTCCCCCCATCACAACGCATACCCCCCCTCCCCTCCCCCCCGGTCGACCTCCACTCCCTCTCCCACCCTTGGATGGGTAGGCCACCATCCTTTTCTCTCTCTTCATTCGCCGTCCACTCTGCTTTGACTCTCTCTCGCTCGCTGGCCCGCTACTGCAGCTGCTTTTCCCGCTTTCCTTCCAAGGGGTGGGCAGGACCAGCAACGAGAAATCATTAAACCCCCCAGGATCCGCCCTCTCCGTCTCGCGGCTCCCCTTCTGACCTCTCTTTTCAAGACTCTTCTTCTTACTCCCTCTTTTTCCCTTTCTCTCCCTGGTCGTTTCGCAGGAGGATCCTCTTCTCTCCCCCACCCCGTCTCTCTCCCGTGTTGCTCTTCGTCCTTCCTCCTACCCTTGGAGACGCACGCGCACATCTTTTTCGCTTCCCATTCCCGTCTTAAACATCGCCGTCAAGGGCCCTAGAGGCACATCACCCCCTTTCGTCCCCATCCCCCATCGACACATCAGACATCTCCCGTCGCAAGATCTCGCACCCGCTTAATGACCGTCGATACTCGGGTCTCCTCTTGATTGGTTTCGTTTCGACAGGACAGCGAAATACCCCATTGTTTCTTTGCGCAAGCATCCATCTCAACAGCACGTCGCCGTTGCTCTCTCGCTTGATTGTTGCATTGCCGCCACGGAATATCGGGCCAACAGCTGCGAACCGGAACCCCGCCGTTCGCAACCCACACAACAGAACAACTCGCAGGCCCCCTATTTCTGCGTTCGCTTTCTTCGCCCTGTACCTTGACGGTCCATCGCGTTGCAGCGGGTCCCCCCATCATTCGCTTGAGGCAAATTGACTCCTGTTCGGTATCTTGCGCAACACATTTCATCCCGGGCTGGCCTCGAGTCTCATTAAACAATACGACATAACAAGCCATTTGCGCTTAAGAAGTCGCATCTCACCCAACACCAACAACACCACAGGCAGCGCCTCCTCCAAACAACAACGGCAACATCCGTCGTTCATTCCCTAACTTGTCTACTTTTTATTATTTGTCTCCAGGATCTCTTTCGGTCCAAGGTCGTTCCAACTGTGTTGTATCCACGGCCACCATCTCGACGAGCTCTTTCCGGCGACTAAGCTACTACCGTAGCTCCATCTCCACCGAGCAGTAATTCTTACAATAATCATTGCGATTAGCTGGGCCAAACAACATAGCAAAAGGAAGACGCGCGTCTTCTCCCGCGACCAGAGAGTCTGCCGCACATGATGTATTCACAACATGCCGCCATGGCAGCGCCGCAAAAGCCAGAGACCTTCATGTTGAGCACTGAGGCTCAACAAGCCCTGCCCCACGATGCGCAGGTAGCTCTACAGCAGGTTGACAACTGTTAGTAACCCGCCGGCCCTTCATCTTGCCTCGTCTTCGTCTGTCTCTCTTTCCAGAAAAAGCTAACGTGACCATCTAGTAAAATACTTCCTCATCTCCGCACCAGTCGACTGGCAACCAGACCAATACATCAGGAGGTTTCTCCTCCCGACTGGCGAGTACGTCTCCTGCGTGCTATGGAACAACCTCTTCCACATCTCGGGAACCGACATCGTGCGATGCCTGTCCTTCCGCTTCCAGGCCTTCGGCCGCCCTGTTAAGAACTCCAAGAAGTTCGAGGAGGGCATTTTCTCAGACCTGCGGAACCTCAAGTCGGGGACCGACGCCTCTCTCGAGGAGCCCAAGAGCCCCTTCCTCGACTTCCTCTACAAGAACAACTGCATCCGGACGCAGAAGAAGCAAAAGGTCTTCTACTGGTACAGCGTACCACACGACCGCCTGTTCCTCGACGCCCTAGAGCGCGACCTGAAGAGGGAGAAGATGGGCCAGGAAGCCACCACCATCGCCGTCAGCGAGCCCGCGCTGTCCTTCCAGTACGATTCGTCGCAGTCGCTCTACGAGCAGCTCACCAAGGCCCAACAGACGAACTCGTCTTCGTTCAACGCCCAGCAGGTCTCCTTCTCCCAGTCGCAGTCCAGCTCCCCGGTGATGCGGGCGATCGACTCGATGCCCCCCCCACAGATGATCCCTCAGTCAATGCCTCCTTTGCCCGATGGCATGGAGAGCATGGTCTCGTACGGAGCCATGCCCATGGCGCCGGCCATGAATCAGCCGATGGTCAAGCGTGAGCCCGACTTCGCGAGGATACAGTACAACCAGAATGGCGTCCCAATCGCCCAGGCACACCAACGCCACGCGTCGATGCCCGCCTATGCCCTCGAGTACTCGCCTGCGCCGTCGTTCGTCTCGTCCCAGTATGAGGACTACAGCCAGCGGGGGATCTCGTTCGAGCCCTTGACGCCTCCCCAACAGACCCTTGGGATCGCGGCCGAGCCAGCCTACATCGCCAATGAGGAGACTGGTCTCTACACCGCCATCCCAGATCATCTGAACGGCGTCAACGGCCTGAACGGCATGATGCAGCTGCCGCCATCAAACCTGGGTGGCCCGTCCTTCTCGCGCGCCTACCCAGCCAACAACGTCTACTCGGTGATCGAAGGATCGCCGACGTACAAGCAGCGGAGACGGCGATCATCCATTCCCCCTTCCCTTTCGGCCACAGCGGCAGCAATCGCATCGGCCACCGCCGCACATCGTCCCTCTGATCTCCGAAGGTCGGTGTCCGTCACTGGGACTGTCGCCGAGGGCGACGAGTCCGCGGACAACTCGCCCCCGGGACTGACCTACAGCAACTCCGGCATGTCGATGGGCAGCCAGCAGCACAAGGAAATCCTCGAGCTCTCCCGCCACGGCACCCCGCTGTCGACGGTCGAGGGCAGCCCTGCCCTTAACCCCATGGCTCTGCAGCAGGCAGACCTCGGGCACCTCACAAGTGATGACCTCGGCCAGCCCTTGAACGAGCAACAGAGACAGGTGATGCAGGGCGGCCCCAACGTGGTGCGCAGGGCTCGGTCCGCTACCGTCATGGAGCTCGGCCCCTACCCGCAGAAGTCCCACTCCTGCCCGATCCCTACCTGCGGCCGTCTCTTCAAGCGCCTCGAGCACCTGAAGAGGTAAGAATGGGAAACCTTATTTTCTTTTACGTCCACACATAAACCTCCTGTTGCGAATCTGACCAAACTTCCAGACATGTGAGAACACATACACAAGAAAGACCCTATATCTGCCCTTATTGTAGCAAGGCATTCTCCAGATCAGACAACCTAGCACAGTATGCCCCCAACCTTTCCTTGATGTATTCTTTCATTTGTCAGTTTCATTTGTCGAGCGACAAACAACAAACACCAACATCATGTTTGCGCGCGTGGCCTGTCAACAAACCAAACAAGTCAAGAAAACCAGAACCGCCAGAACGTTACCACGCCGCAACATCACACAAAAAAAAACGAAACAGCCTCTCCGTAACATAACATTTACTAACATAGTTGGTAACAGGCACAAGCGTACCCACGATCGTGGCGACGGCACCGAAGGGGGCCTCAACCTGTCTGGCGAGGACGAGGAGGAATACTCCGGCGAGGACCAACTCGGATCTCTGGAGGAAGCCTCCCCATCATCCGAGGGCGGTTACGTCCCAGCCTCTCTCAACTCGATGGCCCACGGCGGCACACCGACGTCCAACGGCATGGGTCCTGTGACGTCGATGCCTCACGCGTCATTCAACAGTCTTCAGACGCTGAGCATGCCGATGACGATTAGCCAGCCACAGCCGATCAATGCTGGCGGCATGATGTAGAATGTCCACCCGGGCATTCGGCACGAAGGGATTTACTTGTACGTTTATGTCAGGATTTTCATGATCAGACCACGGGGTTATTCAAGGGGGGGACGGCATCAGGTTGGGATGGTTTTTGTCGCTTGGACAAGCTTCATTCTTCAAAAGGCGGGATTCTTGCATAGCTCCATCGTTCGCGTTAGAGCATTTTTTGTTGTCGCATTTTCTTCTTTTATTTTCTTGGAGCGTACGTTCTACATTGTTTTGCGTGTTTTCATTCGGACCGGACGACCATTTGCGAACCACAAAAACGCCCGCCCAAACGGAATCATAGAGTTATGGGTGCTCATGGGCATCCCCGATCATAATCTCTCTCGCGTTGTTGTTAATTCAACTAGCGAAGAGGAAACGCATACATATTTGTATATATAGCTGCTTTTTATTATCTTTTTTTTTATTTACAAGTTTGGATAGGAAGAGTTCAGAGTTCACAGTTGAAGATACCAGAGGAGATGGGTGCGGAATCTACGAGAGGACCATCTCAGCGAATAGCTTAAAAACAACAAAAAAGCAAAGCAAAGCAACAGAGCACATGACAGACAGACAGACAGACAGACAGACAGCAGTTTACTAGGTATATCAAATTCGCATCTTGAATTGAATGCATTTGAGTTTCGACTTCTTGACTCGGAGGAGTAGCTCCCACTGACTCGTGAACTGTGACAATGCCCTTACCCTCTCCTCTCTTTTCCATCTACATGCCCTCCAACAACCCACATCTGTTGACTGTTGAGTGTCGACTCGTTTGGCCAAAAATAGAAGCCTCATCACAACTCCCAGACAAATTAAGCGCTTCCTGCCCCCCCCCCCCCCCCCCCCCCCCCCCCCCCCCCCCCCCCC
>Ga0164242_10002909_pt1 | contig 19682 bp, 15 predicted proteins | sample OricomgcompostMG_FD_108783 | JGI IMG/M metagenome (GOLD analysis project Ga0164242, IMG submission 108783) | Miracle-Growth compost microbial communities from Emeryville, California, USA - Original compost - Miracle growth compost (MG) ... | reverse complement strand
TGTTTGCCGATGAAGCAAGCTTGTCGGCAAGTTTCGCCTTCGCCGTATGCACGGCTGCCCATGCCACAGATATCGCGGCGTCTTCTATCTTCACTTCTCGGGTTCGCCACGTCAGCGTCGTGGGAGCGCCGTCGCCGCCGGAGAAGCTCTGCTTGGGGTCCTCCTGGCCCCCGTGCTTCAAAACATTCGGGTTGAGCTTGTTGATACTCTCGACTAAACTGCTATCCGAATGGGGAAACGCCTTTCTAGAGATTGCTGGAATGGGTTGCGTGCGCGGTATCTTGAGCTGGTAGGCCGCGTATCGGATGGACGGGTCGATGGTCTCCGTCACCAGGTCCTTGAAGATGTCACCCTTTGCCGAGCTGGAGAGTGCGATGTAGATGATCCGAGCAGTTGAGTAGCTCTTCAAGCACGAGTCCCAATTCTGCTTCTCGAATAGCGCAGCTCCTCTTAACAGGGTGGCATAGGCCCTAGCCTCGAGAATATCTGTCTCACTAGCCCCGCTGATATCGCGCTGGGAGAGGGCCTCCACGAGGTTCTCCGCGGTCTTCGCGCCCTTGTCCAAGCGCGAGACGATATGAGAACGAGCCTTGCCCGAGATGCCCTTGGCCTCAACCGAATGGGTGGCCTTCACGGCCATGGCATTTGCCCACGCCCTCTCTGCTGTCAGTAGCTGGAGACGCACATATCTTGGACCATATGTCAGCGGCGTATGCGATGCAAAAACAATCTCACGATATGCTTACTCATGGTCCTCGGAGACATCTTCAGCAGTGAGCCGCGGCTTAGGATGGAACTTCCCACGATTCTTTGTCGCAATGTTCAGCTTCTTCCGGCTGTTGAGGAGTTTGCCTGAGAGTTGGGTACGATATGTCGCATAGTCGCCGTCGAGAAGCGCTGTCTCCCTCGACGTGACGACATTTTTGGTGATATCCATGTCTTCCGTCCTATCAAGAAAACCCCCAACTGTATCCGGGTGTTCTCGACCCGACTATATGTTCTCAAGGTCGTCGTCTAACGTGAACCTTCCAGTTCGAGGGGCAATTTTACGGCCACAGCTTTCAAAAGTGCAATGCCCCTCGTTTGGTTGCATTTGCCCCACAATAAAGGGAAAATGTGGGGAGGGCCCTCTTGCGGAGCTTGTCACGTGCTGCCTTTCCCGGATCAGGGTTAATGCCTGAGCTGAGAGGCAGCCAGGACGCCACAGCACGCCCCTAAAACGATTCAGGGGATTAGTCTCATCAGCTCAAATGCGCTTCCTTGAACCAAATATTAGTCAATCGATTAGATATGTGAGTTCGAGGTCAGATAGCTGCCGACCGACGTAGACAGGAGCTGACCCTTAGTCGTAGTAGAAAATTCGAGAAATGTGAGGTTCGGGCCAATGGGCCGCTATGCTTAGGGGCATGGGTTAAGGCAGGCGAGGTGGACAAGCTTGAGACTGGGGCTATTCCGTCTTTGTCGAGGTTTCACATAAAAGTTCCCATGTCCGGTTTGGCCATCCGAAAATGGTTGCCGAATCCCATTAATTCTGGAACCCAAGAGCCCACGACGAGTGTACTTCATGTTTGGCGCGGGCATATTTCTCGAAGTTCATTGAAAACACACAGCATGTTCGGCGCAATACGGCATAACAGGCACATCATTTTCATGTCTTCTGTATACGTGCCGTTTGTCAGGCTTTATATTCTAACCACACTACCGCCTCATCCCATCTTCGGCTCAGCTCACCAAGCTATCTAATGGGCCGATATGTATATACCCTTTCTATGGTATGACGGAAATATGAAAAGTCAAGATGTGCTTCGGGTTGATCTTCTTCGGCAGGGATGGGACGTAAATATCATGTGCTTCATTCGATTACAAAGTGGGATTCCAAATAGCACTCTGTGATACTGTCTCGTATTTTATCGAAGGCCCTGTTGTCGTTGGTACGAATATTTCCCATTAGTACCGCAGCCCTGGAACGGACTTTTGTGTCTTGTCAACGACCGAGTCGCACGCGACAGCTAGCGAGATCTACTCCGTCTCGGCCAGCCGATTCGAAGCTTAAGCGTAGAGATAGCACTGCTGACAAAGGACAGATTATACACCACAATGGTCACAAGTACGGTCAGCGGCACAGCGGTCGCCCAAAACACCCAGAAGTCAGCTTTGCCAGGTAAGTATCGATCCCCCATACTTAACATGCCCGCCACCGCCGAGATTGGCACAAAAAGCGCCAGAAGCTTCGTCAGCGCGTTGACATGCCGAGACTCCATCGCGCCGCCCTGGGCCTCTAGAATGGTGCACGCACCGATGACCACTGGTATTAGCGACTCGATTCGATTCTTCTCGAAACGCAATCGGTTGTATATGATTTTGAATTCCTCCAACCCAACCATATCTACCGTCTCGATTGCGGGTCTTAGCAGACCACTGTCCTCGAGTGGGTGGCCTAGAGCTTCCAGGTTGGAGCTCATGTGCCCCAGATTCCAGTTTATGCGCCGGCGGGCGCGGCTGACAGCCCCAATGGCCCTGCGGAGATTCGCTAACTCCTCCTTGATCCTGTCGGTGGAGTTACTGAACGAGATTTCTTCGAACTCGAACATATAGTACTCGTTGCTTGAGACGATTGCGGTCACAAGCTCGACCAACGCAAGCCAGAATGGTACTACTGCTTTCACGATGAATGATACAAGGGAATGTTCAGGACGGCAGTTGGCAGAATCGATCTCCTCCGGGGTTGCCCTGTTGGTCCAAAAGTCTATCACAAAGTCGAACATGCACTCTTGTGTTACGGGGTTTTCCTCCGGTGGCACACTAGCGTAAATTTCCGAGGGCCAGATGTTGCTCGAGGTGGCCACCGAAGCCATGTACGACCGAGGGCGGCATCCGTCGACGCCCTCCCACTGGGAAGACCTATCGTCCTTTATGCTTATCCATCTGCCATTCAATGGTGCGTCTACTAGAATAATCGCTGCGGCATGTCAGAAACCGTCCCGAGGGCAAAGACGGGTTATAAGCAGGGGCCATGCCTACCACACCACGGGCCGGAGTGCACAGGTACAGTGTACAGAGACGCATTTCGAAGAATACCCAAAGCCAGGCCCCCTTCTGGAAACGGTTTGGTTGGTGCCACCTTCCGCCTGACATTGGACCAGGTGTAGGAAATTCCAGATGTTGGAAATGCGTCCTGAACCAGCAACTCGTCGTACCGGACCGAGACCCCGGCCTTATAATGCTTCGCCGAGAAAATTTGCCGCTGGGAAAGGCGATGATGTCTGGCGACTCGATCCGTATTGAGGGTAACGGGCAGATCGAGGTACTTAAGAAAGAAGTCTGGGGGAATCTTGAAGCGGGACCCTAGAGCCTCAAGCAGATCCACCGACAAGTCCTCGACGACATATAGAAAGCCGTGAGTTCCGCGCTCGGAACCCGCGTCCAGAGCTTTCCAGTGCTCTCGGAGCTTCTCTAGACTAACCACATTTTTGTCCTCCACCTGAGAAGCTCCGAATTCGAGGACGGAAATACGGGGTTCCATAACACTGGGCTGCGCCGCAAAGTCCAAAATTGTTCGTAGGACTGGAAATTGCTTCTGCCGCTGGGCAATAGAAGCTAGGTATGGCTGGTGGCAGCTACCAATTTCAACTGAGCTGACGAGCGGTTCCTTCGCTCTGCTAGTGTGCCCCTGCATCACTGTTGAGGTAAGGGGTCTCATTTCGATCATGGCTTGTTAGATGCAACCTGGCTGTAAGAGCCCACTGAACGGTTTAGTTAATAGCCACTATTGGCGGACTGGTAGACTGGAAAGCGCGGAGACGAACGAGAGGAGATAAATAAAGGCAGCGTAAAGGATAAGAACATGGCAAAGTACTCTAAATAAAGAGAGACCGAGCGGGACTGAACACTCTGGGAGGAGTATTGGCAATAAGCCCTGTGCCCCAGATGTATGGATGTAGTCACATCAGCTGAGACCAGGAAAAATGCAAGCCATCGGACAACAGTTTCAGCCACCGTAGCCTTCCCCTCGCGGCTTGAATTGGACGGTGCGTTCGCTTGACCCTAACCTTATGAAGTCTCGTGTCATTGTGATAATTCAGCTCGGGCCGTTCCAGAATATAGGCAGATATGCTTCTGATCCCGAAGTATTAACCCAGCTTCGATTTTAGAGTAGACCGCTGGGATGAAATCATGAATGAAATGTGATACCGCGCGATCAAGCTAACAGTATTGTCGAGCCAAACCTCAAGTCGTAACATATTGGTTGAGACCTCGATACTAGTATGAGTTTGGATAAGGAGAGCGGTTGACAGGTACGAAGAGAATGCGGTTGACGCGGAGTTTGCAGGAAACTAGCTAGGATAGACGAACACTTCGTATTTTTAACTAGCTAAATAGTTCGAAATGGCTGTGATCTATCTTTCATTCCTGTTAAGCGTCGAAATTAGCGGAGATGTACTGCCTGTCAACAACTCGATCTCCAGTGTCGTCCCCATCAGACAGCTCTGCCTTGTGGTTCTAGTGCAAATGAGTTATTCATTGGGTTTCCACCGTAAATTGCCCAACACTCACATTGTTCTTAATCAACTCTAGCGGTACTGGGAGCTAGGCACTCTAAAGAGAAGCGGACGACGTACTCCATGTGTGGCGATTTTTGTTGCATGTCCGCTCTTCTATCTCTAGGTACTCTACACACGCAAACGGGACCATCCAGGTATCCGTACAATAGTAGGTGATTCCACCGCGCTCAACCCCCCCTTACTGTTCCCTTTCCCTCCCACCGAGGTAAAACAATCTCTCGAACGAGTACATATTCTCAAAGGTGCAAAATTCCACTGCGCCCAGTTCAAGCTCCATCTGCACCACCGCGAGATGTTCTGCAAACAGCTTATTTAACTGGTCTCTCTCCTTGCCATCGACGTGTCTCAGTAGGTAAGCCATGCTGAGATGGAACACATATGTCTCGTGATTTGGTGCTCTGAATCCAAACGAATCGGCAATCCTGTCTCGCAAGCGCCGCATCCTCTGTTCCTCTTCTGCTGTTGCACCCTCAAGCTCAAGACCGATGCCAACAAGAGCCGGATCGAAACCCCGGATCCGCATCCGGTACGGTGGCGCGAGACCCTCCTCTTCCAATTTCAAGCCGAGCAGCCTCATCTTTTGCGCGAACTCCTCTGTGCTCTTCGCCAGTGGCTGCTTCTCCTTTCCGGTTGGCCACATCCCGGGCTCGCACTCCCCCTCGCGAACACCGTCCACGATGGTCATGTGCCATGAAGCTGGAGGCAAGAGATGTATGCGCTTCGAAAGAACGGGATGGGAACTTAGTGCAGCGTAGACGGCGCGCAAACCGGGCAAGAGAGGCGAGTTCGCGGGCACATGGCAAAGGGTAGTGTTGCCAGGGAACCGTTGGACGACACCTTCTGGAGAGAACTTGGCCGGTACACCCGCAGGGTACAGCGGACGCTTGGGAGTGATGGTGGTTGTGGTCGTGGTCGTAGATGACACAGCCATTGTCAGCGTCGGATCAGTGGAAATGAAATGAAGTAGAAATGCAAATGAGTAAGTTTAGAGGTCTCGTGGCTTCGATTCGTTCTTTGAAGAACGGTAACTTCATCTACGGCTTTATATGGAGCACGTGGCGCTGATCTGGGCTTTCAATGATGCCCTCCCGTCGGCAACTGGGTTGAGGTTCTTCGGCACGAGATAAGTTCTCGGCTAGAGATAAATATATTGGGCAAATAGGAGTCAAGGAGCAAGCCTAATTTGACGGCCGACACCTATCCGTCGACCCATGGCACCACAAGAAAGACCGGGGGGCCTTTTGGGCCAGGTTAAGATATGAGCTAAGGCCGGGTCTTGTTCGTAAAAGACACCAAAAGAATTGCCGATCGCTGCGTCCGAATCGCACACCTTGTTAGCGTCAAGATCTATCGATTGAGAGCCCTGACTCGCCGCTCCCAGATGGTAAGTTTTTATTTATTTATTTAGCGCCCACCGAGGGACAAAATGAGGTCAATTTCGAGGAGAGAAGTTTGTCCCAATGTAACATTGGCAACCTTATGTTTACAAGTTTACCTATACCTCGACGATGAAGCATTATATGCTCCATACTATTCAAATAGTCGAATGGAGTATAAGCCATTATTAGCATTGTAATTCTTAAGCACAATGCTTTTGCTTATTAAACATGTGCCAGCTTCAAATATCTGTCTGTACGTTGTCTGAGAACTCAAGTTTTTTTCATAAGCTGCTTGACCCGTTTGACGAATGGGTTTCCGTGCTATTCTCCCGAAGCTCCTCTGCTTTGTGGTAAAATAACTTTGCCAAGGGGGAATGCCGTAATGCAACGCAATGCAACTCCTTTACCAAAGTAGCCGTCGGCAATAGATAAGAAATCGTTAGAGTCTAGCATCGGCAACAGATAAGGAATCGCTGAGACAAGCGTCGGCAACTGATCATATCCTCGGCAGCAGATACCAAGCTCGCCTACAGATAGACAGACCCACTAGCTCGACGGCGTGGCTTTCTTCTCCAGCAGAAAACCGTTGTCGACAGACGACCTAGAGGAGGCACGTTGCCACGCCTGACTTCGTGACTAGTTTATTAGAGCCAAACTATTCAAAGGTGTGTTAACGCTAACCAACCCCAGAAAATATCCTGGTAAGACCGTAAAATACTATAAAGGATGGATAGAAACCCTCTACGGTTGCAATGGTAAAGCATTGAGCAACGATCTCTTCTACTTTATGCAGCTCTATTTCGAACATACTTGAGAATATTTTGCCAAAAGCCATCGCAAAGGCTACCACAGGAGCCATGGGCCGCCCAAGCTCCTCAGCTCCCCGGGAGGACAAGGCTCAAATCAGTGAGCTTGAGAAGCTCGCGGACGCTCAAGATGCTAACGCTCAGGAGCACGAACTGAGTTTTCGCGAGGCCCTCAAGTTATACCCCAAGGGTATATTCTGGAGCATCATAATGTCCACTGCGGTTGTCATGGAAGGCTATGATACCAAGCTAATCGGCACACTGTTTGCCCAGCCGGCCTTTCAAAAGGCGTATGGGGAACTCGTGGAAGGCGACTCGTATCAGGTCCCCGCGCCATGGCAGGCCGGCTTGGGCAATGGTTCGACTGTTGGTCAGCTCCTTGGCCTTCTACTTGCTGGATATATAAGCGAACGGTTTGGATTTCGCAAGACGGTACTTGGTGGCCTGACCGCCATCGCTGCCCTCATCTTCATAACCTTCTTTGCTCCCAGCATTGTTGTTCTCGAGGTTGGCCAGATCCTGATCGGTAAGCATCTTCGTCCGCCACTGGCCTAGGCACAATGTTTAACACGTTCTTTAGGAGTCCCACTTGGACTGTTCCAGACGACAACTGTAATCTATGCTCTTGAGATCTCACCTTTGTGCCTCCGCGCCTATCTGACCAACTACGTCAATTTTTGTTGGGTATGACTACCTTTCAACACCTGCCGCACTTTAAGCTGACACCCAAAGACCTTTGGCCAGATCATTGCGATAGGTACACTACGAGGCGTTTTGGATAGGGAAGATCCATGGGCTTACCGGATCCCTTTTGCGGTACAGTAAGTGCCCGGACGCCTCAGACTTGATAATGCGTGACTCTAGCTGCTAACCTGAAAATGTAGATGGGTCTGGCCTGTTATCTTGATCCCGATTCTATATTTCGCTCCCGAATCACCGTGGTGGCTCGTCCGAAGGGGTCGGCTTCAAGAAGCCAAAGAGGTTGTGCAACGCCTCACATCACCCAAGAATGTCACTTTTGATGTCGACAAGAACATTGCCTTGATGGTGCTCACTACTGAACATGAGCGCTCAGTCAACGCGGAGACATCTTATCGAGCTTGCTTTGCCGGGACCAATCTTAAGAGGACCATCATCGTCATTGGCATCTACTGCATTCAGACTCTCAATGGCAATCCGCTCCGTGGATACTCCACCTACTTCCTCCAGCAGGCCGGGCTTCCTACTACTCAAGCCTTCAATATGGGGATTGTTGGATATGCCATCGCCATAGTGGGCGGCTTCTCCTCGGTAAGTAATAAGAGTGGCTCAGCTTGCCCTGCACGATTCACTCCATCGCTCCCTGAACCGTGAAGCTGACACGAATGCCATTCAGTGGGTTCTCTTACCTCTTTTAGGTCGGCGGACAATCTTCCTCTGGAGTCTTGTCATGATGTTTGTTATTATGATGCTAGTCGGTATCCTTGGGATACCGCAAGCAAACTCTCCCACGCCAGCCTACGCATGGGGTATTGGATCTATTCTGATCATTTCCTCGTTTCTTTACAATTGCTCGATCGGCCCCCTGACCAACACGCTTTGTTCCGAGATCCCATCCTCCCTTCTTCGCAGCAAGTCGATTGTCCTGGCCCGGTGGTCGTATGCCATCACAACCATCGTTGCCGGGACCCTTACTCCTTACCAGCTGAATCCGACAGCGTGGAACTGGGCTGCAAAAACGGGGTTCTTCTGGGCTGGCGGCTGCTTGATTTCCATCGTCTTCACCTTCCTTTATGTGCCGGAGTCGAAGGACCGGACCACGGCAGAACTGGATATTCTGTTCGAGAGGAAGATTTCTCCACGGCACTTCTCGAAAACTCCAGTCGATTTGGCGGCGGCCGTCTATGGCAATGAGGAAAAGGTTGTTTGATTCAATAAAGGTTGGATGACTCTTTCTACCAGTTAAACCAATCTCAACGGGTTACCACAGCCAGGGTCCCATATTGTCGAGCTAGTCCTAGCCAGTAAATGAATATGTCGTTGTAATTATGGAAAAAGCTGTTCGCTAATTTATCTGCGTGATGTTGTCACTCGGTGAGTCGACTGGTTTCTACATAAGGGGTGTTGGGAACTACTGCTCCCCAGTTTGCCCGATTCCATCGTAGCATGGCTTGAAAATATCTGCGATTACACAAAAGGAGTACATATACAGGCCCATCTTCGTACACAACATCGTTTCGAGTTCGAATGCTTTACCAAAGCCCCTCTGGCGCACTAGAGCGCCCAAGCCCGTAGAGCTAGCGGATCAACTACAAGAAAGGGGGCGATACTCCAAAATACCGAAGGCAGAAGTATTTTGTGGTAACCCGCCTTTCTTTCTGCAGCTGTTCGTCTGTGAGAGCCTTGGTAAACGCCGCAAAAAAATCGCTCCGGCAGATGGGGTTTTTTATCTGCTCCAGCCTTTCCACCGCCCACTGGGTCTGGTTGCCATCCATACACTCAATAGCGTATAGGAACAATGGACGAAGATAGCCCGCGTTGAGCCTGTCTCCATCATAGGCATTCCAATCGCCGTCAATGATTTCCCGAATCCGGCGCATTGCCTGCTTCGAATCTGTCCACTCAGACAACGGATCACCTAGTACACGACCCATCTCCACAAATTCAGCATGGTATGCCGCCGTGCAGACTCCGATGAGCGTTACAATAGGGTTTGCGATTTTGGGGGCTAGCTGCGAGCGAAGATCATCAGGTATCTGACACTGAGTAGTGGAACGACTTTCCCAGAGGGCGTGGAGTCGGGATTTAATATGTGCCATTTGCTGAACAACTTCTTGTTGATCCACCCCGGTAGTCCGTGAACGGTGATAGTGTGTTAGCTTGGCGATGTCGCCTGAAATTATCTGGAGTTGGAAGTAGAACTCGAATATCGGAGTGCTGAGCATCTGATATAAATGAGTCGATGCGTCCGAATGATGGTTGGGGGGCGATCTGAGATTGGGTAGAGCAGCATTACAGCCGGGGAAAAGACTGCAAACGCTGTCCGAGATGAGGCCGGTGCCTCCTCCGCGTATAGTGGCCGCATGAAGCAATCTCATCCACGCGATTATTCTTAAAGAAAGGGGCGAGTGAGGTTGTTCATGCTGTACCCAACTCTCCAACCTCTTCAGAAATAGGGCACTTGGTTCTCTGAGGATTGGGCTTGTCTCGTAGTGAACGAATTCGAACAGACATAGAAGGAACGTTACCGCTAGGATGGTGCTGAAATCCCGGGACTCGTCGTACAAGAGCTTCTCGTATACGCCCTTTGATGAGTGGTAGAGAGACACCGCCTTGGATAAAGGAAGACTATAGAGCTGCCCTTTATAAAGTTGCGAAAGTGCTATGATTGCAGAAGCGACAGCTGCATTAGACATGCCAAGCTCAACCACATCGAGTTTCATCAGTCGCCAATTGACGTCGTCATAGACCGTAATCGAAGGGCAGTCCACCGTTTGGACAAAGAATGAAAACGATGATTCGAGGGAAACTCCGTGAACCTCCAGTATATCCATTGTCGTGGTTAACTCGATATTCCGCGAGATCAAGGTTGATGTTGAAGCAGCGTCAGACTCGGTATCACCAGCTGTGACGGACATTGCATTCTGACGGCGCAAGGCCATCTCTAAACGCGCCGTAATACCCGTGATCGCGTTGTCCGGGGACAGGAATGAATACTTTACGGTTCCCGACGAAAATCCAGCCGCATCATCGAGCAGAGACGTCTCTGCAACGCCATTATTTTGTCCCTCGGATAGCGGACTTGGGTATGTTTGTGAAGCTGAGGACGCTTCTCGAGATCCTCCGGCTTCAGAAACGTGGACGGGGCCGTCCGAGGTCGCGTTGCCATGGCTCGAGCTCGTGCTAGAGCGAAGCTGGCTCTTTCTTGGCTTGTAAACGCAAGTTCGTTTCACCCTCGTACAGTTATCGCAGGTTGGCCGCACTTCGTCGCATTTGACCTTCCGGGAGCGGCAAGTGAGGCATCCACTCCGGACCCGGCCTCGATATCCATGCTGCTGCACCCCCGGGACCCTCGGCTCTGGAGTCGTCATAGCCACTGTCTGCATGGCGACCCAGCGCTCTGCTTATACAGGCAAGCGATAAGAAAGCAGCCACACGTCGTCCATGCCAAGCTGGACGTTAAACGCGACACCCTCTCCACCCTCACTCACCCACGTGCTCCTAGGTCTTTGACTGAGGTGTGGGGCGTTCATTAGCTTCCATGGAACAAATGTAGGATTACCTATTGGTGTTCCGGGAACTCAAGCTTATCTCTTGCCGACGCTTATCTCTTACCGACGAGCCATCGATTCATCCGTTGCAAGGGATATCACGTGAACTGAATGGAGGAGCCAAGTAGAGGCACAATGAATACATTGTAAATGGCTGCTTCCTGCTTCTTGAAATTCGGGTGTGCAAGTGATTACACACTCCTGAGTCCTGGCCAGCCTCAGCATGTCGGGCGGGTTCGTCCAGAGGTGCTGCGTCGCCGACGAAAAGCAGGGACAGCTCCCGGTCCCGTCACCTGGCCGGCCCGGGTGATTGGCCAGAGCGCGTGAGCCGGCCGCACATTTTCCACGTTGTACCTATTGGCACACCCCCGCCGTGCCACTGGCTTCAGGGCTCTCAGTGGCCCCACTTGCGGCCTCTCAGATGCAGCACTGGCCGTGAGCTTGGCTTACCTAATATCTGAGAGATCGAGATTCGTTAGCTCAGGTACCTCACTGCCTCGGTGCTGAGAAAAAGTTGGATCATACCATTTTCGAAAGTTTAGGTTTCCCACTTCTTGCAAAGCTTCAAGTCTGCAACCATCTTAACTGCCAGAGGCTCACCCGTCGTGTATGGGCCGACCGCTCTCTTATTTTCAGCCTCGACACTCCTCCATCGCAGCCTCCATGCAAGGCTGATTCCTCGGGGCAGGATGCATCGCGTGAGTATTGCTACATAGTCTTGTCGCGAAGCCCGCATGGTTCTGATCGCATTGATACCTCTAGTTCTCCTATTCACGGTATACAATGTTATAACCCTATTCTCGACTCCGATTGCAAAAGTTGCCGTCCCGCTACTTTCTCATGCGCGGCAGGCCTAGAACCATGCAGCCTCGGACGGTCTCGCTCCCGACTACAAGCTCCGTCAAGAGCCGCCAACAGCTTCATACTGCGTTCTGGGCCCATGGTGCAGCTGGTATTGAGCTTTTCGACGCCTGCCAGGCGCTCATGGGGACGGCGATGGACGCGAGAAGCAAGCCCCCGGGCACCACCGAGCTCACCGAGAAGAGGCCCGACTCTATGACGGCGTCTACCTTTCTTCTAGACTTCTTGTACCCACACGGGGCCGGAACCCTTCTTCGAACACTCTCCCCTAGAGTCCTCGACCGCTATGAGAAGCCAACGTATCACATGAAAGACACCGTCTCGCGTTTACACCTCTCCTCGGCGGCCGCTGCACTGAGGAGCAATCCTTCGATACCCGGCGATCGGGAGAGACCGAGCCCTACACTTGCGAGCACGGATTTGCTAGATCGCTCGGCCAAAATTTCGGAAGCTGTCGCTTCTATAGATATTGGCGCCGGTCCTGACGAAGGCCACAATGTCCCTGCACAAGTTGCGGGCCACGACCGGCCGCCAAACGAAGAGAACCAGTACTCGAAACCGGACAGCTTGAGGGAGGCACTTGATTCCGCCCATGTCGAACTGTCGGATCGTGTTTGGAATTTGTATACCTCTCTTCAGCTGGCGTTGAAATCCGACTTTAGGGTGGATGTGTTGCGCCATCTAGCACAATCGGATCGAGCCGTGGAGGCGTGGAGAATCAACGGGCTCTTTTCCGAACTGGACTCCGAACAGTGGGCCGAAGACATCGTCAGCGCAGCCATAAGGGCGAACCTAACGCTGAATAATCCTTCGTCGGCCGCGAAAATATTTACCGAGGCTTTGAATCTTAAGGGGATGTCACAAGGCCTGGATCTCCTGATGGCGTACGCCTTTAGGACGTCGTCTTGGGTGTTTGCGTTTGGATTATGGGATATGTTCAGGAAGAAATTTGAGATGGGGCTGCCCACCCCAACGAACTTCGAGGCGACAGCCGCCGTCCCTGAGTTTTCGGACAAGCTGTTCCAGTTCTACAACTATGTGGACAAGCGGGCAGGGTCAGATGACTTGCAACGTCTCAGAGAACAAGCCGACGCTCTTCTAACCTACATTTCAACGAATACTGTAGCACACTTCAAGCCATCCGACGCCGTATCCGTCCTCGACCGCGTGGGAACATACAAGGAATACGAGGAGTTCATTGTCCTTTGTATGGAGCGAGGCCAGAAAAATCTCGCAGGTCGGATGTACTGGAGATATCGGAAGCTCCCGAATGTTCGGGTACGGGTTTTCGTCCTGCGGCACATGCTTAGCGTCTTCTATCCACGCGACGTTCGTGGCATGGAGCAGGTGCTCAAGGACTGGTATCAACGCTACGACCATCTTGACTCCTTCGCCTACCACAAGTTTCTTGCCTTTTACGCAGGTCGTGGCGACGCGAAAACGGTCATCCGCTTGTGGGACGAGTACAAGAAACACTACCACATGGCAAAGAAAGACCGGGTGGCACTGTCCGCTTTAATGCATGCCTATGCTGTCAGGGGCGAAGTCGAAAACGCCCGGCAAGCCCTTGATTCAAGCTGTCAAGAATTCGGGAGAGAGCCACGCACGGTCGAGTGGAACGTCTTGCTGAATGCTCATGCGAAGGCATGGGATTTTGAGGGGGCCAGGAGCACTTTCGCAGAGATCTGTGAGGCCGGCAAGGCGGATACCTACAGCTTCGGTACCTTCATGAACATGGCTGGTAGCAGGGGCGACATTCATATGTGCCTCGATCTGTACAAGACGGCCAGAGAGATGGGCATCGAGCCGGATGTGCCTATGGTGGACTCGCTAATAGAGGCGTATTGTCAGAACGACCAGTTTTCCAAAGCCGAGCGTCTCTGTGATAGAATCACGGGGGAAGGGCAGGTCAAGGGTAACTACACTCTCTTGTGGAACACGCTCCTCCTTCACTACGCCAACCGCCGCGACCTTACAAATGTCAACCGCGTCTTGGAGCGCATGGCAGAGCTCAACATCACGTATGATACCCAGACATACGAGTATCTGCTCCAGGCCCTCGTCTACTGCCGGCAATCACATCACGCCCTACGGCTGGTTCGCGTCGCCTTGGAGGAACATGTCTTTGAACCGACCCTGAACCATTATCTACTTCTCATGACGGCATTCATTCGGACCCGAGAGCCGCACATGGCTCTTAAGGTTGGCGAGATGATACGAAATATGGACGACTCGGGAACGGCCGATAGGATGACTAAAGTCATCGATGCGTTAGGGCGGTGGGAACAGATACCTCACAAGGCACGGCAAGGCAAAAGCGCCGAGCAATATGTCCAAACCGCCTTCCAAGTATTTCAGCAGAGCCTTGGGCGGGAGAAGCGAACAGTCCGCGATGACCGCCGGTCTACCGCCCGCCAGTACTCTCAGATGATCTTCCTGTTGACGCAGATGCGGGACTTCGCGGGCGTTAAGGATATTATTGCGCTCTACAAGAAGGAATTCCCCAAGGATTCAAGTCCGCAAACGTTACCGTTGAAGCTGCTTAGCTCGATGATGCTTGCCGATTTCTACGAGAACAACTTCGACCAGGTTAAGTCGACGTGGGACTTGATCTTGGAGAGATCCAAACCACTTGGCAAATCTTCTCCCACGCGGTCGAGCGAAGGATCGAACGGGGTACCCTCATGGTGCTACATATTGAGCGATCCCTTGAAGACGATACAGAGGGTCTACCTGGCCGAAGAAGACGCCGACGGACTCCTGAAGACTGTCGCACAGGTCAGGGAGCTGGGGTTCGAACTCGACGCCAAGAACTGGAATTACCACGTGCAGGCGCTCGCGCGGCTGAAGAGGTGGAAGGAAGCCTTCTCGATCTGCGAGGACGTACTCATGCCGCAGTGGACCGGCTGGAAGCGGGTCCGGATGAGGGAGAACACCAAGAACCAGCTGCCTCTGGAGATGCGACGACTCGGCAGCTCGCCCCGATATCTCCGGCCCATCTCCTACACGTTGATGATCCTGGCGAGGGAATACATGGAGTTGGAACAGATGACGCCTTGGTCCCACGAAGCGGCCAAGTTGTTCAACACGATCAACGAGAACTGCGCGAGAGTGGTGCGAGCCATCAACACCATGGTCCGGACTGGAACGGATGACGAGAATCGGATCTTTGCAGAAGGTCGTGCGTCTGCCAGCCAACTTGATGTCAACGGAAGCGACGACTCTTTCGAAGATGCATTCCGTGTAGGTGACTGGACTCCATCTATGGAGGTACATCGCGAGGACGTCTCGCCGAAGAAAATATGGCGAGACGAGGATCATCTAGAAGATAAATAGGATATGGGTGTACTATAGCATCAACTCTACATAATGATCTGTAACAATATCCACATGTGCGAATTCGCAGCTAGATTTATATACCTTTTAAACTTTTGTTTTCGATGTTCGTTATGGTCGTGTTTGCTCCAATCTCTGACCTCCCCAGGTCAGGTTCAGAATACAAACAGGTCGGGGGATGACGTTGTGTTGTTTAACAAATGAATTGGGTGGTATCTTCAGTGATCTAGCTTCTGCTAGCTTGGTTATATACATCCTGACAAATTCTAAGCTTCCTAAACGCCCCCAAAAGATATTCCTGACTCCGGAATCAGAGTGTAACTTGTAGACTCATAAACGCCCTCGGACTGTATGTCGGAAAAAGATGGGTACAAATCCAAAGACCAACTTTGTTTTCATTGCCACCCATCCGGCCTCGCCGCAGACTGCTGCTGTTGCTGGCTCTGCACCCCCAGCGACCGCAACCGCTTCGACAGCAACCCCTCCGCGGCCCCGGGGCTCCCGTCGCCCGGCGCGGCGAACGCGTTCCCGCCGTAGCCCACGTCACCCCTATTGAGCTTGTCATACATGCCCGTCGCCTGGCGATCGTCGTCGTCCTCGTCCCACGGCCGATCCGCGCTCACGGGCCTGCCGCTGGTCTGCGACGATGACGTCGGCGACTGCGGTCTCGCGCCGCCGTCGTTGCTCGCGCCGCTGCGGGGGCGCGTCTGCAGGGCGAACGGGATTGGCTCGACCGGCGCGTTGTGGCCGGCCCCTCCGCCGCTTCCGGAAACGGGGGCCGGGAAGGCGAAAGCCGGGGTGGACGACATGGAACCAGGTGCTAGGGCATCGAACGGGAGGGGACGCGGGTGCTGGTACTGATGCTGTGTGTTGTGGTGCTGGTAGCCGAACGAGAAGCCCGACGACCTCCGGCGGAAGGCCTTCTCGGCCGCGAGAGTGGCGGCGGGTCCTCCGGGCTGGGCGCTGGCGGCGGGCGGGAGCATGACGCGCACGGGCTTGTAGGGGGTGAACCTCGGCTCCGGGTAGGTGACCTCGTTGTGGAGCTTCTCCTTGCCGTCGGGGACGCGGTTGGCGAAGACGACGCGGATGCTCTTGTACAGGTAGTGGCGGCCTTTGGAGGGGCAGCAGATGTGCAGGTGGATCAGGTACCGCAGGATGGGGCGGTCGGCGGGGCCGGAGTCCTTGAGGTCGGGGACGTTGTCGATTATGGCGCCCGAGGAGTAGCTGCGCTGCCGGATGAAGGTCTTGGTCCCCGGTTCCATGCCGGCCAGGTCGTAGGGGACCAGGAAGAGCTTCACTGCCGTCTTGTTCTGGTTCTTGATGATGATCTGCAGCTGGCCCTTCTCGGGTATGCGATACCGCCCTCCCGGCGGCGCTTTCGGTGACCTCGAGCGCCTCTTCCGCCTCGTTGCTTTACGAGCATCTGCTTCGGGCCCGCCGAGCATGCCGTCTTCTAAATCCATGTCCCCATCTTCGATCCCGAGTTCGGGATACCGGCTCTGCATCTTCCGCTTCGCTCGCTGTTCGCCCTGGGGGTCCGGCAGGCCGTTCTCGAGGTCTACCTGACCCACGTAGGGGCTCGGCCCGTCCTCCATCTTGGTCCTGCCGTGCGAGGTGCTGGCGTAGCTGTAGAAGACGGCGGAGAAGGGCAAGGTTACGTGCGCAGGACACCTCAGACTCGCCTTGCACTTCCCCAGACCCAGAACGCCGATCTGCGCCATGAAATCTAGAGGTTTGGACGGGGTGGTGGACATGCGGCCGCGGAGGATGCTCTCCTCGTACGAGCCGACCATGGAGGCGTGCTGCAGCGGGGAGGCATCGGAGCTGAGTGAGGGACGCCTCGACCGGAGGAAAGCGGGCGTTTGCGGCGAAGAGCTGGCCATGGAGAAGTTGGGGGTGGAATTGAGGGACCGGCGAGGCTGGTGGGCCTGGTAGGGGTAGGTACCTTCTCTGCGAAGGGGACTCTGGCGGTTCATGCCAGGGCTCGCGAACGGCGTCGAGTTCAAGAAGTTGAGTGTATGTCGGCGGGCATTTTGGGCGTTGTTCGTGGCAATGTCGATATTGTTCATGGGGAGCGACAGGTCTATCTCATCGTTGCTCTCGGACTGGACCAGAGGGCTTGTCGGCGCCTTGTACGCAAAGCTCTGGGACAGAGACGAGGATAGGGACGAGGTCCCCGATACGAAACCCTCAGACCTCCGCGGTGCCAGGGGCCGCCTTTCGAAATCGAACGGGGTAAAATGCCGCGGAGGAGAAGTCGCAAGCCACACAGTGCTACTTGGCCGGTAGTCTTCCCTCTGGCTCGACTCCTGAGCAGCGCCGCTGTCTCGGGATGACTCATTATGTGTAAAATCTCCCCGGTGGAGAGCAGATCTTGGCCTCTCGATATCAAGCCCGTCCTGCAACCTCTCCTCTGCCTCGGCGCCCTGTTCCCTAGTGTCCGGCTTCTCCGGTGTTATGGTCGCCGGGGGCAAGAGTGTTGGCGAGGTTGCTGTCGGGGGGCGAGGACTTCGGGTGGGAGAACGGGGTGCGGTATTGTGGAAGAGAGATTCGAGCTGCGGAGTGGTTAGCCCATAGTCCCGACCCTTGACTACTTGAATCACCAATGGGGTTTCAAGAAAAAAAGACATACATGGCGGTTGGGAACCCAGGTCGGACTCTCCCCCCTCTTAAGACGTTCAATGAGCTCGGCTCGGTCCGAGACTGCGTTCGCCAAATCCTGCTCCGGAGTCCGGGGCTTCGGGCTATCGGGGATCGGACCGTCACAGAGCTCCGTCCGGATGCTCTCCTCGGAGAGCTTCCTAGACAGCGGCGGCGGGTCCATCGGGGAGCGGATTGGAATGGGTTCCGAGTGCTCGTCTGGTCGCGGCTTTGGAGCAGGGTCGCCGCCCTGCTCCGGGTGTTCTTGGAACATGGGCATTGCTCCTTCTTCGCAGCTTGGGGGCGAGGGGAAAGTTCTGATCGAACCGCCGAGCTGCCTGGAACAGTCTCGGCGGAGCTCTGGGGGTCGCTTTTTCTGTGTAGGGAGAGAGTGGGAGCTCTGGCTCACGATTTCTATCGAGAGACCAGGGTGTGATGGGGATTAAAACGGGCGGCTAGCATGACGAGACCGTGCTCCTTCGCAAGTTCTTTGTTCCACGCAACTAACGATATCTCTTCGGGCGATCCGACGGCAAACATGGGCGAGTTGGGACTTTTGTTCGACGGTGGCACCTGTTCGTGACTAATAATGGGGAGGTGGTTAGTCGTCACCGTCACAGTACAGGCTCATGTGCTCCGTAGCTCGGGCTGAATGGCTGAGCCGCTCTGGGAATGTCCACGACGCAGGGGGGGTGTAGTTGCGTGAACGGGAACAATTACGACAATACGACAGAGCGTCAAGGGTAGGTAGTGTAGCCAAGGTTAAGTAGCACGGAAGAAAACCAGTCATGCAGGAGGGCAAAAGAAATGACGAGAGCTATTAGTAGGAGTAGGAGCAGCAGCAGTAGCAGTTGTGCCAGTTTGCACGGTGAGTACCTGGTTGGTGGCGAGCTATAATACGTTCAGGTAGCACCCGCAGCCCAGAAACATGGGAAATGTGAGTGGCACCCGTGTGGTATTGCACCCGTGGCACAAGGTCATTCAATGATTCTCCACCCTTAAGAGGATCTTCGCCGGCCAACGTCAGCGAACCATTTTCAGTTCCGGGAGGCGGGCGCGAATGGCGCCGGACAAGCCCCCCCAGTCCAAAGAGCGGCCCCCCCAGTCTGATTCTGGAACTTCGCTGGCGGCGCGCCAAGTTTCCAGCCATTAGCCATTATCCGGGGCCAATCTGAGCGCTGTGAAGTGACGGTGCCCCAACGGGCGTCAAACCCCTGGCGTGCCAGTTGTCTCTTCCCCCCATCCTGCGTTTGAATTAGCTTGACGAGGTTGGGTTGGCCGAGGTGTTGGATGCTCTGGGGAAACCCTCCGACGTCGGTGCTGCCGTCGAGACTTGCTCAGCGATTGGGGCTTGTCAGTGATGCTTTTCTCTTGGATGGGGCGGGGGGAGGGGGGAAAGAGCGGCAAACATTACCTTATTACACAGTATGTCCCCCATCATCCTTCCCCCATCTAATCGTCACACGTTATCGCACGGGCTAACCTGATCTGCTGACCCTCGGAAAATGGGACAAGAAACGGCCAAGTCGGGGCCGACTTGCATCATGGAAGGTTCACTAACGATTTAGCATGTTCCCGTCAAATGGGGGGTACTCATTGATTGGGGTCACACCGCACTTCCCACCTGTACAGTGGGCGATTCGGGCCTACGACCGTCCTGGCTAGTGGGCTCTCTCAATGGGGCAACCCGTCACAGCAGTCACGTGGTAACACCCGTGAGCTGAGCGAGATCCTGTGATTATCTAATGTCCAGCGTGTTGCGGTGTAAGTCATGGCGTGACAAGGAAGTGCAAGCAAGGACAGGGTCGAGTGTGATTTAGGTAGGTACTATTCAGTGATGTGAAAATC
>Ga0164242_10002908_pt1 | contig 19686 bp, 15 predicted proteins | sample OricomgcompostMG_FD_108783 | JGI IMG/M metagenome (GOLD analysis project Ga0164242, IMG submission 108783) | Miracle-Growth compost microbial communities from Emeryville, California, USA - Original compost - Miracle growth compost (MG) ... | reverse complement strand
GTTGATCGGGACCGGTGGGCGTTCGAGCAGGTCGGTCACGCTGCGATAGCTGTCACCGTCGTCGGGTTCGTCCGTGAACGAACGCATCGCAGTGTCCGGTCAGAGGCCGACGGCGGGTGGCTGCGGCACAGCGGTGAGCGGCCGGTCTGCGGCGTGACGTCCGCGCTGGACGACGTAGTCGGTCTTGTTGGCGTTGTGGCCGATCTTGCGCGCGACGAACTCTTCCTTGATGACGCTGCCTCCGCGGCCGTCGACCTCGTACTCGTGGACGTACCCGCTGGCCACGAAGGAGTCGCCCTTGCGGAACCTCGCGTAAGTCTCGCGGGCGGTGCTTTCGAAGGCGACCATGTCGTGAAAGGTCGGGTCGAGCTTCGTGAAGCTGCCGTCGACCTCCTTGCGCCACTGCTCGACGCCGACGCGCATGCGGCAGCACTCGGCGCCCTGCTTGGTGAAGTGCAGTTCGGGTGCCGATGCGACGAAACCAACCAGGCTCATCTGGGTGGGGATGGACATCGTGACTCCTGTATCTACGCGCGGCCTCCCGACGAGCACCGCTTCGGTAGTTAGGTGCGCAGGCGGTGTCGGGTTCCTGCTGGTGGACACATCGCGGCGAGTGCTGGACCCGTGCGGTCGCCCGCGAGATGTCGCCACTCAGTCGGGGAAGATGAGCCGTCATCCGGAAATCGTCGGAGCCCTGTGACAGAGTCCTTCATCCGGACCCAAGACAGGACACTGCATGAGGCTTCACTCGGTGTATGTGCGTTTCTACCGATCGCTGAACTACGACTTCATCCGTGCATCGGGTGATGGGTACGAACCCGACCCCTGGGACGGCACTCCTGACGGCGACTACCCGTTTGTGCGCATCAAGCTTCGTCCTGGGATCACGACCGTGGTTGGCGCGAACGAGTCCGGGAAGTCCCAAGTCCTGCGCGCCATCGAGGCTGCACTCACAGGCAAGGGTTTCGAGCGCAGCGACTTCTGCCGCTACTCCCGGTTCTTCGGCATCCACAACGAGATTGTGTTGCCCGAGTTCGGCGTGGTCTTCGCTGACGTGCCCGATGAAGCAGTCAAGTTGATCGAGAGCAGTTCCGGGCACAGCGACCTTCACGACGTCGAACGGGTCGCCTTCTTCCGGATGAACCAGACTCCGAAGTTCCGCGTGTACGTCCGTCAGAAGGGCAAGTGGACCGGCCCGGAGCACGTCGAGAAGCCCAGCGTCCTCGCAGACCTCGGCGTGCCCGTTCCGTTCCGCATCGATGCCGACGTCCCTCTGCCAGACAGCGTCCCGCTCGACTACCTGGTGTCCGGCAATAGGACAGCGCCCCTGGGGCGAGACCTCCTCCGCGAGTTGTGGGATGGATTCCATAAGAACAATGCCTGGTTTGCGTCGGACCAGACTGTGACGTCGAATGCGGGCGCGATCGCGAAGCTGTTCCAGCCCGTGCGCGAGGCGACTGAACAAGAGGTCGAGATGTACAAGCTCGCCGCCGACCTCCTCTTCAAGGTCTCTGGGGTCAAGAAGGAGCTCTTGAAGGAACTGCAGGAGCACGTCAAGAAGAAGAACGGCTACGCGAACAGCATTGTCGACACGATCAACAGCGAGCTCGCGAAGGCGCTGGACTTCCCTCACTGGTGGTCGCAGGACTCCCAGTTCGAGCTCTTCGTTTCGCTCTACGAGTTCGACCTCGTGTTCATGATCCGCGACCGCACAGGACGCACATACGGGTTCGATGAGCGTAGTGCTGGGCTGAAATACTTCCTGTCGTACTTTGTTCAGTACCTCGCGCACGAGAATCGAGCCGACGGGCGGCCGGAGATTCTCCTCATGGACGAGCCGGATCAGTTCCTGTCCGCCTCCGGCCAGCAGGACCTGCTGCGCGTGTTCGACGACTTCGCTGATCCCAAGGATGCTGGCCGCGACCCGGTTCAGGTCGTGTACGTCACGCACTCACCATTCCTCATCGACAAGAACGAGGCCGACCGGATTCGAGTGCTTGAGAAGGGCGAGCACGACGAAGGTACTCGCGTAGTCACGAGCGCTGCTGCTAACCACTACGAGCCGCTCCGCTCGGCGTTCGGCAGCTTCGTCGCCGAAACAACCTTCATCGGCAACTGCAATCTCGTCGTGGAGGGACCGTCTGATCAGGTCCTCATTGCCGGTGCCTCGCGCTGGCTAAAGACATTGGGGGTCGCTGGTCGCGACCGGCTCGACCTCAACCACATCACCATCGTGCCGGCCGGCGGAACTCGTCACATTCCCTATCTCGTGTACCTGGCGCGCGGCCGCGACGTGGACAAGCCCCCAGTCCTAGTCCTGCTCGACAACGACAAGGCGGGGGACGACGCGAGGGATGATCTCGCGGCCGGCGGCGCCTACGGCGACCAGCTCATCGCGGGAGATCTTGTACTTCAGCTCGGACAGGGCGCCCTTGCAGCGCTGACCACTGACAATCCGCTAGGAATCGCAGGCATCGAAGACATCGTGCCAATCAACGTTGCGGTCCTTGCGGCTGCGATCTACTGCCGGGAGTTCGTGCCGAGTGTTACTCCGCTGGACCTAGACCTAGGCACTGCGAACGTCTATCCGGATCCAACGGAGGGGAGCGCGACGGGAGCGCGCAACCGTGGCACCCTCAAGTACTTGGAGACGGCCATTGCTCAGAGGACGGGTAAGGCGAGCTTCCATCTGGACAAGGTTGCGTTTTCGCGCGCCACCATGGATGCGCTGACGGGTGCGGCGGGAGCCCTCAAGGCGTCAGACGAGGACCGCTCGACCGCGGCTGAGAACTTCAGGGTGCTGCTCAAGACCGTGGCGCTCTGCCAGCGACAGGCTGAGCGAGCTGAGTCGGTGGAGAAGATTTCCAGCCGCATCAACCGGGCAAAGAAGGACTTCACGCGCACGCACAACAGCCAAGCTCGCCGTGAGGACGTCGTGACGCTCATCGAGGAGATTGGAAGCCAGCTCGACCGAAGCCCTGAGGCCGAGGATATTCGCGCCGAGATGCGAACGTGGTACGCGAGGTTTGAACTTGAGACGGACCCCCGCAAGCACGTGGATGACTTCGACGGCCTTCTCAAGGCGCTTGACGGCCTGGCCTACAAGGCCGTTCGCGATGCGGCGGTGTTGTGAGGAGTCATGAGCGTCGCGCTGTCCAAGGGCGAAGTTCCGTCACGATCGGCGGGGCGCTGCGTAACATCGTCAGGCCCGTGCCGAATGGGAGCATGCGGATCCGCTCGGGTGGCATCACCGCGACCCGCCGCGTCGACCGCTGGAGCGAGCGCTGGCCGTAGTCGCCGATGCTGACGGTGTCGGTGTGCTCGTCACGTTCCCCGATGAGGACAGAAAGCTCCTGGAGGTCCTTGGAGGCCGAGGCGCCGCCAAGGATGATCTTGACTATCGAGGCGTCCCAGATGGTGCTGGCCGCATGGTCACCCCACTTGTTGCGGGCCTGGGCCAGCGACTGGAGGACGGGCATCGTGGTGATGCCGGTGCCGCCTCCCTCGGCCATCAGGACCGGCAGGGAGGGGAGCGGCGCTAGGTTGCCGATCTCGTCTAGCGCCATGAGGACGGGAGGGTCCAAGCGCGAACCTGTTGATGCGGCGGCGAGGTGACGGGCGACCTCGGTCAGGTCTTCCATGAACGCGGCGACGAGCGGCCACGAGGCTCCCGCGCCGGCTCCCGTGGCGAGCAGGTAGAGCGTGCCGTTCTGGGTGAGGAAGTCGCGCGGGTCGAACGCCTCGCCCGGCTCCGGGCTGACGGCCTCCAGGACGGCAGGGTCGGCGAGGCAGGAGAGGGCTTGGGCGACGGCCATCCAGATGGAGTCTCGGGTGCGCGGGTCGGAGTTGATCATGCCTTCGAGCGAGTCCGACCATCCTGCAGCGGCTTGCGGGTGGCTGGCGAGGATGCCTACGGCGTCGGTTGCGGCGGATGCGGACAGCGACCATTCGAAGAGGGCGTGAGTCGGAAGTTTCTCGAGCGCGGCTGCGTGGAGGAGTGCTTGGAGGGCGGAGCGGGCTTTCCCTTCCCAGAAGCCGCCGGACTCCGTGCCGCCGGAAGAGAGTCCGGTCGACGATGCGAGCCCTGAAGCGCGGATCATCGCGGTCAGGGGCTGCTCGCAGCCGCGGATCGGCGACCATCGGACGCCGCAGCCGTCGACGGCAGGCAGCCCTGCCGTGAGGTGTTGAGGGTCGAAGACGGCGACCGGCCCGAGGTCCTTCCGAGCGGCGATCGTCGCGGCGATGTTGTCCGGTCGGGTCGAGGTGGTGATGACGGCCCCAGGCGCGTCGAGGATGGCATTGATGACGAGGTGGAGTCCCTTGCCGGAACGCGGCGGACCGATCACGAGGATCGAGTCCTCGACCGAGGCCCAGATCTCGCGGCCGCAACTGCGCCCGATCAGGTATCCGACGTCGTTCGCGCGGGGGTGGCGGATCGACGGGCGGAGAGTGGCGGCGCGTCGTACGAGGGCCTTCTTCGATGCGGTCGTATCGATGTCCCGAGCGGTCGCCGTGCCTTGGATCCGGTGGGGATCGCGAGCAGTCCGGTGCCGGAGGCGAGCGACCAGCCTCCACGCACACCAGGCGACGGTCGCGAGGACGCTGAGGAACAGCGTCACCACGCTCCAGTACGCGATCGCTGACAGTCCGGGCGCCCCAAATGCCCGCGCCGGTCGACTTGGATCGGCGAGGACCCGCAGTCCGGTCGCGATCCCGCCTTCGGGCGCGGGCGCGCCGGTTGCGACCGCAGCGGCCGTGGCTGCGGCCCGGAGCACCAGCGCCAGAGCGAACGCTGCGACCATCCCGATGAGTGCCAGGTTGACGAGCTCGTCGTTCGCGCCACGTGCTGCGGGGTTCATGCCGGCGCCTCGAAGGGGGTGACTGTCCGTGAGGTCATCCCGAGGAGCACGAGTCCGCCGCGGGTTGCGGCGATCAGCGCGGGTGGGAGGTTGAGTGAGGCGTTGCCTTCGGCATCGGCGTTCTGGCGTACGACGACGTAGGCCAGGGCGACCTCCTCGCCGGGCTGGAATCCGGCGCCGGCGAGCGCTGGAGGTGGCGGAGTGGGTTGCTGCTCTGCGGCGGCTGGTGCCGAGGACACTGGGGGAGTAGCGACGTCGGTGAACGTCGAGCCGTCGGCCTCGCGCACCTCGACGCGCACAGGCGCGCCGAGGTCTGAGGTGATCTCGTCGATGACAGCGCGAAGGTGGTCACGGGTCCTGGTCTGATCGGAAGCGAGCGGGACACCGTCGATGTCGACCGCAAGTACGCCGTCGGCGTCGATGGCGACGTGAACGACGCTTAGCACGACGGGGATCTTCATAGCCCGAGCACCGCCCCATCACGTCGTGCTGTGGTGGTGACAGCAGCTGTCCCCGTGCGGTGGCTGAGGGCTTCGCGGTCGAGCCCGGGCGGGTTGCCGTCGCCGACTTGCTGGGTGTCGACCTTGTCGAGGATGCCGAGCGCGGTCGCGCGGACACGTTCGGCGGTCGACTGGACGACCTCGACCGGACTCTTGCCGGGAACGCTCGCTGCCCAGGTCGACACGTACGGCACCGTGTAGGTGGACGTGTCGAGCCCGTGTGCGGCACCGACCATGAGCGCGACGGATTCGGCCTCCACCTCGGCGATCCCACGGTGCAGGGTCGCGTCGGCGGCGACCTCTGTCGACAGGGCGCTCGCCGGTGGCGCGTGGAGGAGAACATGGCCGAGCTCGTGGGCGAGCGTCTTCACCTGGGCCGCCTCGTCCATGTCCATGCGGACCGAGACCTCGCGGGCGAGGAAGTCGGTCAGGCCGTTGGCGCCGCCGAGTGCCGCAGCCGAGGAGACGAGTCGGAGCTCGAAGCCGGCGGCGGTGATCTGGTCGGCGAGCCCGTCCCAGAGTCCGGCTGGCGCTTGGCCTTGGAGCAGGGAAGGGCGGGGGAGTTCAGGCACAGGGTCGCCTGTGGTCTGGGAGATGTCCCAGACGTAGGTCGGCTTGACCCCGATCATTCGGGTGCGGGCGTACTCGCCCGACATCGGCTTCTCGTTGCGCGCCAGGCGTCGCCAGGAGTTCGGGTCCTCGGGCGTGAACGAGGCGAACCGGCCGGTGACCGGTGCGAGGATGCCGTAGCCGTGCTGGCCTTTCGCGACGCTGCGCCCGAGCGAGAGCCACTGGTGGAAGCCGGCGACGTACGTCGGCGTCGGCTCCGGGACCCTGCCCTCCTTGTACGCCGCGAAGTGCTGCGCCGCGATCAGCATCGAGTTCCCGAAGCTGCGCCCGCGGAACTGCGCGGCGAAGGTCAGGGCGCGCTTCCAGTCCTCACCGGTCACCAGCGCAGCGACGGACTCGGACAACTGCTCCTGGAGCGCCTCGAGCTTCGCTTCGCGGGCCGCTCGTCCCCGAACCTGAGTGGTCATGACGCTGCAATCTCTAGGAACTCAGGTTCGATCGGACGCCCGTGTGCCCCGATCTGTGTCTGTGCAGGTGGCGCCGGTTCAGTCTCCAGCACGATGGGAAGTGACGATTCGTCACTGTAGCTGACTGTTTTGCTGTAGTGTCGACGCATGATCGCCTCGCGTGAAGTCGGTGACTGATGGGGTTGGTGGCGCTGCCTGGTGGCAGCGCTGCTGGTCCGGCATTGATAGGTGTGCAGGCGGTCGCGGACTTCGAGCAGGAGCTGGTCGATCAGTACGCGCTGGCGATGTCGGCGGCGGGTCTGACTGATCGCCACATCGGCGGGACCCGAGCGATCGTGATCGAGTTCGCTCGCTCGCTGTCGTCTCCGCTGTGGGAGGCCACCTGCGCGGACGCGGACGCGTTCTTGGCCCAGCAGCGGCGGATGGGGCTCAGCGTGTCGACCCGGGCGGGCAAGGCAGGCGCGCTGTCGGGCTTCTACGAGTTCGTGATCGCCCGCTATGAGGGCGCGATCCGCCGCGCGACCGGTGTCTTGGTCGAGCAGCCGATCGATGAGTTCAATCGCCAGTCCGGGGCATCGCTGGGCAAGGTCCGGGTGCCGCCGTCGGATGAGGAGATCGACTCGCTGTTCACCGCTTGGCGCGGGTCGGTCACGCAGGCACGCAAGCACCTTCCCGCGGCCCGCGACTACTTCGCCGCCTCGCTGTGGCGCCGACTCGGGCTGCGGATCAACGAGACCGTCATGCTCGACATCCGCGACTGGCGCCCCGATCTCGGTGAGTTCGGCAAGCTCCACGTCCGCCACGGCAAGGGCTCCCGCGGCCGCGGACCCAAGCCCCGGCTGGTCCCGGCGATCAACGGCGCGAACCAGCTGATCGACTGGTGGCTGGCCGAGGTCCGCCCCCAGTACGGCGAGGACTGGGCCGACCCGGACGCACCGATGCTGCCCTCTGAGCGGTTCGACCGCGACCTGGATCGGTGCGGACGCGTCGGCGCGAACGCGCTGCGCCGCGCCCTGGGAATCCAGGTCGACCAGTGGTTGCCGGCGTGGTCGGGACGGATGACGCCACACGTACTGCGGCACTACTGCGCCTCGTCGCTGTACGCGGCCGGGATGGACATCAAGGCGCTCCAAGAGCTCCTCGGCCACCAGTGGCTGGCAACGACCTCGGGCTACCTCCACGTCCGCAGCGACCACATCGAACGCGCGTGGAACAGCGCGAGCGACCGCATCGAAGCCCGCCTGGGCATGCTCACCGACTGACCCGACCGACGAACCGAAGGAGAGGATCCAGATGCAGTGGAGCCTGCGGCTCCGGGCCGCCGAACGAGGGATCTGGAAGTCCGCCCAGCTGCGCAGAATGCTGGCAGAGGCCGGGCTCGAGATCTCCGCCGGGAAGATGTCGTCGTGGTGGGCCGGGACCCCGCCGACGATGCGGCTCGAAGAGCTCGACGTGCTCTGCGCGGTGCTCGAATGCACCCCGAACGACCTGATGACCCCCGAGCCGGACAAGGTCGCCGCGCGCCGTCCCCGCACCACCGAAACCGCCAACGGTAACGGCGGAAACGGGGATGGCGATCGGAACGCCAACGGGGGCACGCCACCGGTGGTCACGCCGCGGCTCGGCAAGCCGCGATCGACACCGCCGCTGTAGCCCGCACCCGCATCGCTCACCGAGACGACGAGCACCGCATGCCCGCGCCCGGCCCCAACGCGGCGTTGCGGCTGCCGCCCAAGTGCAACGCCTGCCAGAGCAACCGCGTCGCGTGGACCAGCCCCAGGGTCGACCTCTGCTATCAGTGCCTGCCCGGCGGCCCGTTCGCGGCTCCACCGTGCAACCGCTGCCGCGCCCGCAACGACTACTTCAGTCAGGGTTGTGCAGCCGGTGCCATCCCCGTAGCCCCGAGCACATCGGATCCTGCAAGGGCTGCCTGGCCTGGGGCGTCTACCCCCGCCACAACTGGACCTGCTGGTCGTGCCGCTGGTGGCAGACCCACTACCCGAAGGGCACCTGCGCCTACTGCGGCCGCGCCAGCCACGTCAGCGACCGACAAGCCTGTCGCCTGTGCCTTGAGAACGCCCGACTCGAACAGGAACCCGGCCGGGCACCCGATGTCGTTGCGGCGAACCAGCAGAGCCAGCTGTTCTTCGCCAACATGGTCTTCAAGCGGCGCGCGACACCGGTTCCCGACTACGTCCGCTGGGATGGCCGGTGGTCGAAGAAGAACAAGAACCGGCTGCCCTACCAACCCGGCACCAGCTTCGACGACGATGCGCTCGAACAGCTGGCCCTGTTCGACATGGACCCCGACCCCGAGGTGCTGCGCCAACGCCTCCTGGCCGAGGACAGCGAAATGACCCGGTACTGCGCCACCATCGTCGCCGACCACGCCCGCCGTTATGGCTGGAGTGTCCGGCAGCGAAATGCCGTGATCCAGTCCCTGCGGCTGCTGCAGATCCTGCGACCCATTCCCACCGCGAAGGTCCGCGCCAGTGACGTCGTGTCGTTGCGCCGCTACGACGGCACCATCACATCCACTCTCGACGTCCTCGCCGAAGCCGGGCTCCTGATCGAGGACGTACCGACCCGGGTTGAGCGGTACTTCAACGCCAAGTTCATCGAGTCCGGCGCCCTCCCGGACACGATGCGGGAGCACCTCCAACTGTGGCTTCAGATCATGCTCGGCGGATCCCGACAAGCGCCGCGCCAGTTGTCCCGCGAACCCGAGACCGTCGAGCTCCACATCCAGGGCCTCGCGCCCGTCGTGCAGGCATGGGTCGAAGCCGGGCGCCAGTCGTTCGGTGAGATCAGCAAGGACGACATCCTGACCGCCCTCACGGCCCTGCCCGCCGGCACCAGCCAACGCCACTTCGCGGAGAACGGCCTGAAGTCGCTGTTCAAAATCCTCAAGGGCCGCCGACTCGTCTTCACCAACCCCATGAAGGGCATCGACCTGACCCGCGTGCCGACGAACCTTCCGCTGTCGCTGGACCCCGCCTTGATCCGGGCCGAACTGGACTCGCCGAACCCGGCCGTCGCCCTGGCCGTCGCTCTGGTGGCCTTCCACGGGCTGACCGGCAAGCAGGTGCGTGAGCTGCAACTGACCGACATCGTCGACGGCCGGCTCCACCTCGACGGCCGCGACATCCCGCTCGCCGCCCCCGTCAGGAGCCGGCTCGCCGCCTGGCTCGACCACCGCAACCGAACCTGGCCCGCCACCGCGAACCCACACCTGCTCATCAACCGACGCACCGCGCCACGGCTCGTCCCCGGCGGCCCCTCCTTCCCGTGGAGGGACAGCCGGCTCCGCCCGCGAGCCCTGCGCGAGGACCGCATCCTGCACGAGATCCACGCCACCGGCGGCGACGTACGCCGCATCTACGACCTCTTCGGACTCAGCGTCGAAGGCGCCACCCGCTACATGAAGACCGTCGAGCACCCCGACCTGAGGAACGGGGACTAGCCTGGCGCCCGGCCAGCACAGCGTCTTAACGTACCGCGCGGCGCGGGTCGAAAGATGTCGCAACCTCTTCACGCCACGGATAAGCAACCGCGGCGCGCACGATTCGGACACTCTGGCGCTGCTGACTTTGGTCACGGGCCGCAGCGTGGCGGTTCAGCGTCCCCGCATCCGTCCCCCCGGACTGTCGAATGGCGGGGGGACGTGGCGTCCCGCGCCGCGTTGACGCAGGTCAGGCAGCGTCCCCCCGAAACTCAACGAGATTTCAGAGCCGGTGGCTCGAGCGGTGGAGTGTCGAGATGCCGCCAATCTTGGCCAGCGCGAAGTTTGGCCAAAGAAGATGGTTCTGGTCGACATTGACGGCGAGGCGATGGCCGGATCAGGGGTTCGATCCATGAGCAGGGCGACGTCTCAGCGATGACGACGGCCAGCAGGAACCGATGACTTTCCCGCTTACCTTGCGGCTCGGAGTTGGTGAACGGTCAGTGGTGAGGTGGAGCTCACCTGTGCGTGTGCCTAGACCGCTCTGTGAATCATGGACAAACCCGGCACCTGCCCCTGTCGCCCATTTCTCGGTGTCAGCCTCGCGGCTGACTGCGCTCTCAGCAATGAATCGGGCTGCATGTGGCCGATCTACCCTTGGGGGACTTCGACCTTCACGCCGCCCGGGATGAGTGTCGCGGTGCCGTCGTGTTGCTCCGCGACGGCCTTGACGAGCGCCAGGCCCAGGCCGTTTCCGAGGGTTGACCGACTCGTGTCTGCGCGGGCAAAGCGGTCGAACGCTCGTGTTCCGAGGACGTGAGGTACGCCGCCGCCTTCATCGGTGACCGAGAGGGTGAGGCGCCCGTCTTCGACGACACCGCGGACCGTGATCGTCCCGCGGCCGTGCTTGAGTGCGTTGGTGACGAGGTTCGCGACGGCGAGACCGAACCAACGCGGGTTGACCCGCACGGGCACGGACGTGGCTTCGATCTCGACTTCCCGACCTTGTGTTCGGGCGAGGTCGACGAGCCCGTCGAGGCCTTGTTCAAGCACTTGGCTCAGGGGCGTCGGCACCACGTCGGCGGGGACTCCCGCTTGCAGCTCTTCCAGGTCGAGCAGCGCGTTGGAGAGATCGACGAGGCGTTCGATCTGCCCGCCGATCGAGGTGAGCACCCGATCCAGCTCGGCGGCCGTGCGGGGGCGGTGCCGTGCCCATTCGACTTCGGCTGCCACGAGCGCGAGTGGTGATCGCAGTTCGTGCGAAGCGTCGGCGAGGAACTGGCGCTCGCGCCGTTCGCTTTGTTCGATATCGGCCAGGAGTGTGTTGAATGTGGTACCCAGCCGGGTGAGCTCATCGTCAAGGGCATCATCGACAGGGAGCCGTCGGGTGGGGTCCCCGCCCGCGGCGGCGGCGGCGCGTCGGTACCGTTCGACCGGGTCGAGCGCGGCCCGGGTAGCGCCCCAGCCGACCAGCCCGGCGGCGAGGATGGTGGCGAGATCGGCGATGCATAGTTGCAGGAGCAGTTCACGTAGCGCCTCGTCGTGCTTGTGGCGGCTGATAGCGGTGGCGACCACGACCGTGCCCTGTGGTGTTGACGTCGTGAAGTACCGGACCCGGTAGGGATTCTGGGCCGGCGGTGGAATGAACCGGCCAAGGTCGAAGCCTTGAGAGTCTGCCGTCGCGGACCGGATCTGCTGGTCGGTCAGGAGCGTGCGGACACCGCTGTCGCTCTTGTCTAGGATCCGCCCATCGGTCGTGAAGGTCTGCGACACCAGGCCGGGCTTGTCAGCGGGAAGGGGATCACCTTCGTTGAGCCCACTGGTGACGAGGTCTGTGTATGCGCTCAGGTCTTGGTTCAGTTGGCGGTCGAGCGCAAAGCTGATGCGCCAGTACACGAACCCGCCGGCGGCGATGAGTACCGCTGTCATGGCGAGGACCACGGCGGCGACGATGCGTACCCGGATCCGGGCGTGGGGGAGGAAGTGCCTCCACAGGGCCGTCAGGTGCGGTGTCTTCATGTGTGGACGTCGAGTCGGTAGCCGACCGCCCGGATGGTGGTGATCGAGACGTTGCTCGAGGCGCGTAGGTGGTGGCGGACCCGGGAGATGTAGACCTCGAGGGCGTTGCTGCGCAGGTCGACCTCGCCGTCCCAGACCTCGTCGTAGAGCCGATGCCGCGACACCACGCGTCCGGGTGGGTCCATCAGGGTGGCCAGCATGTCGAACTCGCGACGTGCGAGCGTGACCTCGGTGCCGGCGATCCGGATTTTCCTCGAGTCCCGGTCGAGCGTGACGTCACCGGCCGTGAGCTGATTTGGGTTGTGCTCCTCACGGCGTCGGGCGATGGCGCGCACCCGGGCGTGAAGTTCGTCGAGCGCGAATGGCTTGACGAGGTAGTCATCGGCGCCGACCTCCAGCCCGGCGACGCGTTCGGCAACTTCGCCTCGGGCGGTGAGCATGATGATGGGGACGTCGTTGCCGGCGGCTCGCAGTGCCTTGCAAACGCCGGTCCCACTCATCATGGGCAACATCAGGTCCAAGACGACGACGTCGGGGTCCTCGGCGGCGATGGCGGCCAGACCGGATTCGCCGTCGAAGCAGCCGGTGGTGCGCATGCCGTTCTCCTCCAGGTAGCTCGTTACGAGCTCGACCATCCTGGGTTGGTCGTCGATGACAACAACATGCACGTCGATCAGTGTAGGAAGCGACCGCGGGGTGGCCGTGCTGGCTGTCATCTCTCGTTCCCAGGGGTCCCGGGGCGGTGGCCGGAACATCAGGCAACCCGGGCAGCACGGGTCTGCGGCTCGGACCGCTCGCTGGAGAAACCTGCTGCGTCGTGCTGATCGTCTCTGCTGTCCGTGCTCCTACGCCGACTGGCTGGTGCGCTGGTGCCTGGCAGGCCTGGCGTAGGGGGCGCGAAGACGAAACGCTTGTAGGTCAGGTAACGAAAGATCGTGCCGAGTGCGAGACCGACGACGTTGGCAGAGATGTTGTCCGCGAGCCGGCTGGTCAGCCCCAGGACGTCGTGGGAGAGGACCAGTGTCAACAACGAGAAGCCGAATCCGACGCAGTTGAACAGCACGAACAGGCCAACCTCGCGATGCCGGTTGCTCGACGAGTGGTCGCGCCACGTCAGGTTCCGGTTCCCGAGGTAGGTGACGCACATCGCGAGGGCTACCGCGAGCGTGCGAGCCACGGACGGGTCCAGCGCCGCAAAGGGCTGCATCGACCACAGCAGGTTGAACGCCGTGACGTCCACGACGTAGCCCACGCCCCCCACGGCAAGGAAGCTGCCTACCTCTCGGGTGGGCACGGCATCGGCGAACGCTGGGCCGGTGGACGCCGCGTCGAGGACCTCACGCGGCCTCATGCCCGGCGGCCTTCGACTCGACTTCTCGCACACGCCTCCTGCTCACCGCAGTGGTGTCGGGCAACCGGCGCCCCGTGGTTGCCCGCGTGCCGCCCCGAAGGAGCGCAAGCAGACGCCAGACCAGGACTCGGATCAGGGCTTCGGCCACGATCTGTGTCGACATCTTGGACGTGCCGACGGTTCGGTCGGTGAAGGTGATCGGGACCTCCTGAACCCGCAGGCCTTGCCGTGCGGCGCGCCAGGTGTTCTCGACCTGGAAGCAATAGCCGTTCGAGGTCGACCGGACCACCTCGATGCGCTCGAGCGCATCCCGGCGGAATGCCTTGAACCCGGCGGTCGTGTCGCGTACCGGAAGCCCGAGGACCAAGCGGACATAGGCGTTTCCCGCTCGGGAGATGAACCGCCGACTCCGGGCCCAGTTCTCGACTCCTCCGCCAACGATGTAGCGCGACCCGATTGCGACGTCAGCTTGGTCGAGCGCGTCCATGAGTGCGGGAATGCGCTCCGGAGGATGGGAGAGGTCGGCGTCCATCTGGACGACGGCCTCGTAGTCCTGGGTGAGCGCCCAGGCGAATCCGGCGCGGTAGGCGGAGCCGAGGCCCTCCTTCGCGGTCCGCGACAGTAGGAACACGCGGCCAGCAGGATCCTGGTGGGATAGGCGGGCCCGTTCTGCATATCCGGGATGACCGGCGACGATCGATGCGGTGCCGTCGGGGCTGTTGTCGTCGACGACGAGCACGTCGACGCCCGGTGCGGCGGCGCGGACCCGGTCGAGGGCGGTGGTCACGTTGCCCGCCTCGTTGTACGTCGGGATCACGACCACCGCTCGGCGGGGCCGGGTGAGGGCGGCTGGGCTCGTAGCAGGCATGAGATGACTCCTGGGTAGGTGGCGTTCGGGCAGCGCCGCGCCGCCTCGGCGGGAGCGGCGGGTGAGGGGCGGGCTGGATTCGGGGGCGAACCACGTCAGGCGGAAGACCCACCAGAGAGCCAGTACCGCCGTTGCCATCGCGGCTCCGCCCAGGACGTCGGTGACCCAGTGCATCCCGAGGTAGACCCGGCTCGCGGCCACGAGGACGGCGAGCGCCGTGGCAGTCGTCCCGGCGATCAGCCGGGTCCGTGGCCTTGCGCCGACGGCGATGAGGACGGCCAGGACGCCCCAGGCGGCGACGGCCTGGGCTGTGTGTCCGGAGGGGTAGGACCAGCCCTGGGCGGACATCAGCCAGTCGGTGCTCGGTGGCCTGCTTCGGTGCACGACCTGCCCGACGACTGCGTGCCCCGCGGCCGCGGTGCCGTAGACCACCGTGATGTCGAGCAGCGGGGTCCAGGAGCGGCGCTCTCGGCACAGAGCTGCGGCGCAGATTGCAAGGACGGGAATCGTGACCGCGCTGGCACCGAGCCACGTCACGGTCTTGAAGAAAACGTCGAGGCCCGCGGTGCGGTGGTCGTCCACCCAGTGGTGAATGCGTGGGTCGAGCAGGGCGAGCTCCTCGTGGCCGCCGACGTCCTGGCTGATCCCGAGGAAGGTCCAGGTCGCGGCGATCGCAAGGGCGACTGCTGAGGTGAGCGCGAGCCCGGTGCTCCTGGTCGGCATAAGACGGGCTCCCACCCAGGCCGTCGTCCTCGGGAACCGTGCCCGGGTGCGCGCGACGGCAGGACTCGACTCGAGACGGGTAACGACTCGTCTGAACCGTGCCGGTCCGGTGCGGCGGAGCAGGTAGCCGCCCAGCGCCGCCGCGACGACGGCGCCGAGGACGGCGAGTCCGATCCGGGAGGCGATGTGCGCGACGTGTTGCCAGCTGCTGCCGCCGAGGTAGCCGAGCAGCACCGACAGGGTGCCCCAGCCGATGGCGCTGGCCACGTTGTAGGTCAGGAAGGTCCGGTAGCGCAGCCCGGCCATGCCGGCGAGGCCGGGGATCATCACGCGCAGGGCTGCGGTGAACCGGCCGAAGAACACCGCCTTAGCGCCGCGTTCGGCCAGGTAGGCCTCGGCACGGTCGAGGTGCCTGCTGTGCACGAACCTGCCGAGGGTTCCGTCGAGGATTCGACGGCCGTAGCGGCGACCGACGGCGTAACCGATGCTGTCACCGGCCACGGCACCGGCGATTCCGGCGGCCAGGACAGCACCCAGCGGGACACTACCTTGGGACGCGAGGACGCCGCCGAGGATCAATGCGATCTCACCGGGGAAGATGAACCCGACGAAGGCAGAGGATTCGAGCGCCGGGAACGCGAAGACGACGAGCAGCGCCGCCCACGGGGGGAGCCCGAGGATGTGCGTCGCGATCGAGGTCATCGAGCCGCCCTGTCTGGCGGCGTGGTTGTTAGCAGTGGCCGCACGGCGGTGTGGGACAACCCGGTGACAGCAGCGACGAGGAGTGGCCGCGCCGCGAGCCAGCCGAGGAGGGCGACGGCTGCGCCGAACAGCAGGCCGACGACGACGTCGAGGGGGAAGTGCGCCCCGACGTAGACCCGGGCAAACGCCATCACGGCCGCCGCGATCGCGGCCACGATTCCGAGACGCCGGTTGGTGAGCAGCACCCCCATGGTGACCGCGCCGGCCATCACGGCGTGGTCGCTTGGGAAGGAGTAGTCCTGGCTGCGCGCGACGAGCGTGAGAGCGTGTGGAAAGAGCGTGTAGGGCCGGGCTTCATGGAAGCCGTTGACGAGCGGCTGGTTGAGGCCGACCGCCATGAGTGTGCCCAGGGGTGCCCACAGGGCGGCTGCCATGGTGGCGGGATCACCGTCGCGTCGTGCCCACCACCAGGCCAGCAGCAGGAGGGCTGCGAACAGCGCGACGCCGTACTCGGCGTACATCCGGATCGGGGCGTGCAAGCCTGGCGTGGCTTCGGCGAAGCGGTTGACGGCGAGGAACCAGCCCCGCTGGGGGTTCTGCCACATCAGCGCTCACCTGCTTGGCACGCCGAGGCTGGTGGGGTCGGCGCGAATAGACGGTTGACGCCGTCGTGCAGCCAAACCGCGTGCCCACAGACCACGGCCACCGGGCGATAGTGAGCGTCCAGCGCCGCGTCGACCCGGCCGTCGGGGTCGAGACCCCAGGTGTTCGGCTCGTCCCAACGAACCACCCAGGTCGGCGCGGTCGGACCATTCAGGGTGTTCGTGAGCAGGGTCAGGTTCGGGTCGAGGGTGCGCACGGGCAGGCTCCACGAGTACGGGTAATCGGGTGCGAGCCCGGCGGCGTTGATGACGTTCGCGTGCGTGAACGGCACAACCAGCGTGTCGCCGGGTTGGGCGGAGGCCGCGATCCAGTGACCGGTCGTGTACGCCGCGTCGGTTCGGTCCGAGGCGCCGATGGCCATGACCGGGGACACGACCGCGGTGGCGGCCGCGCAGGCAACGACGAGGAGGCGGGTCCACCGCCACCGCGGCGTGCGGCGGTTCACGCTCAGACCGGCTACGAGGGCAACCATCGGGATCAGGGCGATCAGGTAGTGCACCCAAAAGTTCCCACCGGCGATCACACCGAACACCTCGACGCCAGCGGTGAGGACAATCGCCCACGGCAGCGGATCCGCACTGCGCAGCCGCCTGCGGTGAGTGAACGCCAGATGCACGAGCAACAAGAGCAGCCCCGTCTGCAAGGCAACCTGTCCGAGCTGCTCAAGCCGGTGCTCTGGCGCGGCCCAGGACCAGTTCGCCATCACCGCCGCCGCATCGCTGCGGAAGCCGTACATGGCGTAGGCCAGAGTGCCCAGCCCGCCGTGATGCGTGGCCCAGGTCCCCGCGGCGACGGCCGGGAAGCTGGCGCCGGCCGTGAACGCCAGCATGGAGGTCAGCACCGGCCGCGGCCGGTACGTGAGGCGGTTGGTCCGGGTCGCGATCCCGACGGTGAGGAGGACCGCGGCAAAGACGAACGCGTCGACAAAGTTCTGCTTCATCAACACCGCGACGGTTGCGCTCCCGCCTGCCAGCAGACCGAGCAGCACTCGGCGGGCCTGGCTGGTCGAGACCCGGACAGCTCGCAAGAGGGCGGCGACCGACACGGTTACGAAGGTTGCCGCAACCAGCTCGCCGTCGAGTCGTTGCGCTTCGAGCAAGACCGAGGAGCCGAACGCGAACCCGGTCCAGGCGGCCCAGCGCGCGGCGGGCCTGCCTCCGACCGCGTCCGCCGCCCAAGCGAGCGCCGCAACCATAACCACGGCCATCACGCTCGCGACCAGGCGCACGCCGTACGGCCCGAGATGCTGAGCGACCCAGAACAAGGTGATCAGGCCAGGCGGCCGGTCGACCCACTGAGGGCCATACAAGAACGATCCGCCATCCAACCAGTGCCCAGCCACGACTGAATAGCCGCCCTCATCCGGGCCCAGCTGACGGGTCAGCGAGAGCAGGTGCACCGCCAAGGTGGCGGCGCATGCGAGACTCACCGCGTGCCGCGTCGTGAATGCCCGAACACTCAACCAGATGGGATGCCTCGGGGCTGACGGCGACGACGGTTTGGTGCGGACATCTCCGGGTGCGCGGCGGGCGAAGCCGACCCCGGCGCCGGAGTCACTGCGCACCCCAGTGGCGTCGAGGTCTGGCTGTGTGCTCACATCAATGGACGCTAGGGAGCACACATGACGGCAACCTGAAACCGGCTGGCGCCCTGCGGCGTGTGATCGTCAGCCGAACCCACAACGGTGCAGCCACAGGCAGGCACACTCGCCGCTACTCACGCGTCCCGGATGCCCCGCCCGGAAAGGTTCCGGTGACGGCTCCGTATCTGGAGCGCGACAAGCCTCTCACCGCGGACTCCCGGAACCTGAGCGGTCCGCACTGGCTCGAGGGCGTTGCGTATTCTCAGGTTCGTCGCAGAATCGTCAAAGTTCGCGCGAACTTCTAAAGGGCTCCTGTCATGCGTCCGGTGGTGTCGAACAGTTCGAGCTCGGCGGGATGCATCTGGTGCTGGACGACGAAGGAGCGGTTCTTGATCCGCCACAGTCCCTGGCCGGTGCCGAGCGTGGGGATCAGTGACTGCTCAGTGCCAGTGAGCCCCAGTGCCGCCGACGTTGCGCCGAGCTGGTCAGCTTCCTGGCGATAGACGATGCGGGTCTCGGCGTTGGCGAGGAGTGACGAGGCGAGCGCGCGCATGGCGGAGCCGGAGTCGCCGACGTTGTCGAGGTCGGTGAGCTTGTGGAAGATCAGCATGTTCGCGATCCCGTAGTGCCGCGCGAGGCGCCAGTGAGCGTCCATCCGGCGCAGGAGTGCGGGGTGGGACATGAGGCGCCAGGCCTCGTCGTACACGACCCAGCGCTGGCCGCCGTTCGGGTCGAGCAACGCCGATTCCATCCACGCCGACGCGCAGGTCATCAGGACGGAGATGAGCGTGGCGTTCTCGGTGACTCGGGACAGGTCGAGGGAGATCATCGGCAGGCTCGGGTCGAACGCCACCGTCGAGGGGCCGTCGAAGAGCCCGGCGAGGTCGCCCGCGACGAGGCGCCGGAGGGCGTGACCGACCAGTCGTCCGTCCTCCGCGAGGCGTCCGTGGGGGTCGTCGGCCGGATCTGGCGCGAGGAGCCGGTCGACGACCATGGGAAGGACGGGTACGTCGGCGCCGCGCACGGTGCGGTCGATGGCGATGTCGACGGCCGTGTGCTCGAGTGGGCTGAGCCGGCGGTCGAGCACGGTCTCCGCCAGGGCGCCGACGAGGTCGCGGCGACGGGAAGCGACCTGACTCTCCCACTGGGCATCGTCGTACCCGGACGGACGGTGGCCCTCGTCGAGTGGGTTCAGGCGGTTGGCCATGCCATGTCCCAGCGCGATGGCGCGACCGCCGACGGCTTCTGCGACGGCGGTGTGCTCGCCCTTGGGGTCGCCGGGGACGTAGACGCGGCGGCCGAAGGGGATCGACCTTGTGTAGAGGCTCTTGGCGAGGCAGGACTTGCCGGAGCCTACGATGCCGGCGAGGACGAGGTTTGGTGCGGTGATGAGGCCTCGTGCGTAGAGGATCCAGGGGTCGTAGACGAAGGAACTCCCGGAGTAGAGGTCCTGGCCGACGAAGACGCCTTCGCTGCCGAGGCCGCCTTCGGCGAGGAAGGGGTAGGCGCCCGCCAGGGTCGCCGAGGTGTCTTGGTGGCGTGGCACGCGGAATCGTCCGGGAGTCCGCAGTCTGGCGGGACCGGGTTCGCCGGCGCGGGGGAGCGTCACGGTCGCCCGCTTCTCAGCAGAGAGTTCCTCGGCCTTGCGCTTGGCTTCGGCGCGGCGGGCTTCGCGGTCGGCGGACAGCAGCTCTCGCGCCGCGGCCTTGCGGAGCTTGCGATCGTGCCGCCGTTCTCGTCCCGGCGAGACGAGCACGGCGGAGTGGAGGCGCCCGTCCTGCCACCCGGTCACAGCGACAGCCCTGGCTGGTGCGTGGAGCGCTGAACTGGAGCGAATGCCGGGTAGTCGCGTCTGTCGTAGGCGATCGTCGCCTCGATCTCGTGCGCCCGATCCACGCATTCGGCGACCTGGTGGATCATCTCGGCGGCGCGATGAAGCT
>Ga0164242_10002907_pt1 | contig 19686 bp, 16 predicted proteins | sample OricomgcompostMG_FD_108783 | JGI IMG/M metagenome (GOLD analysis project Ga0164242, IMG submission 108783) | Miracle-Growth compost microbial communities from Emeryville, California, USA - Original compost - Miracle growth compost (MG) ... | reverse complement strand
TCTCGACGACCACACCGAGGGTGGTTGCGACACCATGCTTGGCGAAGAGCTCCTTCGCCTGGTACTCCATCAGATCCACTGATCCACCATGTCTCTATGTCGGTTGTACGTCGGGCGAGCAGGGCGCGCGAAGCGGCTCAAATCGCTCGGTGATCCTTCGGCACCCTAGTCCTGCATGGGGCTACCGACGAGTCCCAGGGGTCCGACGTGACGCACGCCATAGGGTCAGGTCGGCCCGGTACCGGTCGATGGGACAGTCGAGCGATTCTTGACGGGTCCGTAGCGTCCGTTACAGTCGTGACTCGCCGTCTGAACCCCGAGCAGCGGAGCAATGAACGTATGGGTAACCACCGAGCGGATGTCTATGCCGACAGCCGACCCTCGGAAGTGACCCCTGAGGCGACCCCGTACGCCGGCAAGCGCCGCGCGGCGGCGTCTGAGGCACCGATCGAGACACCGGCCCCCGAGGTCGTCTCCTATGTCGGCAAGCGGCGCGCCGCCCCGGTCGAGCACGGCGACGGCCCTGCCCTCGGCGTACCTGCGCCGCGGCGGACCATCGAGGAGATGCCGGCCGCCGGCCGCGAGCCGGAGCCGACTCCGTCCGTAGCGAGGGTTCCCTCCGCGGAGTCCGGCATCGCCCTGGCGGAGGCCGAGGCCGACACCACCAGGTGGACCGACCTGCGGATCGACACCGGCTCGCTGCCGCCGTTCGACGAGACCGCCGGGTACGCGACGGACTTCAGCGCCGAGACCACCTCGCACCTTCCGGTCGTCGCCACCGGCAAGCGTCGTGCCGCCGTCCGAACCGCCCGCAGCGCACACCCGCTGACCAAGCGGATCCCGTCCGCGCCGCTCCTGCTCGGCGTCGCCGCGCTGGCGATCGCCGCCGGCGGCGCCGTCACTGCCGCCCATGCGCCTGCCGCGAAGACCGACACCCGGTTCGTGGCGGCCAGTGCCCTCTCCGGTGCGAGCGACGTCGGCCAGGTCGGGACCCGCCGCGGCACGGTCTCGCGCAGCAGCGACCGGACGTCGATCACCGACCAGGCCAACGAGGCCGCCGAGCAGCGCGCGGCATCGCTGAGTGCGATCAACAACAAGGCCGCCGCGATGGACAAGTGGAAGGCCGCCAACCAGTGGGGCCTGCCGATCCCGGCCGGCGAATACCACCTGACCGGTCGCTTCAACGACGTCAGCGGCCTGTGGGCCACGGTCCACACCGGCCTCGACTTCGCCTGCCCGACCGGTACGCCGATCCACGCGATCGCCGGCGGCGTGATCAGCCAGGTCGGCTGGGCCGGCGCTTACGGCAACCGCACCGTGGAGACGCTGCCGGACGGCACCGAGCTCTGGTACGCCCACCAGGTCCGCTTCGGCGCGACGGTCGGCGAGAAGGTCACCGAGGGCGAGGTGATGGGGTACGTCGGCTCGACCGGCAACACCACCGGACCCCACGTCCACGTCGAGGTCCGTCCCGGCGGCGGCGACCCGGTCGACCCCGACACTGCGCTCAAGGCGCACGGCATCGACCCGGACGCCAACCAGTAGTTCGCTCCGACCTCCCGCCTGGAGGACTCCCGCGGCCGCTCCGTCGGGCGAGGCTCAGAGCTTGGTGACGGGGGCGTAGCGGAGCAGCAGCCGCTTGACGCCTTGGGTGCCGAAGTCGATCGAGGCGACGGTCTTCTCCGCCACGCCCTCGACGGTGACGACCGTGCCCAGGCCGAAGGTGTCGTGGGTGACCCGGTCGCCGGGCGAGAGTGAGGGAACCTCACGGGCCGGCTTGGACTTGGCGGCGGCGTCGGCGCGGATGGCAGCCGAGGAGAAGTTGCGCCGGCCGGCGCCGGTGATGGAGCCGAAGCCGCTCCCGAACCGCTCCCCCGTGTCGTCCTTGCGCGACCAGCTGGTCATCGCCGCCTCGGTGCGACGCCAGTCGACCAGGTCGATCGGGAGCTCGTCGAGGAACCGCGACGCCGGGTTGTGCGCGGGCGCGCCCCAGGCGGAGCGGACCACGGCACGGGAGATGAAGAGGCGCTCGCGAGCCCGGGTGATGCCGACGTACGCCAGCCGGCGCTCCTCCTCGAGCTCGGTCGTGTCCCCGAGCGCACGGGCGTGCGGGAAGACGCCGTCCTCCATGCCGGTGAGGAACACGACCGGGAACTCCAGGCCCTTGGCGGTGTGCAGCGTCATCAGCGTGACGACGCCCTCGCTGTGCCCATCGGCCGGGGCGTCCGGGATGGAGTCGGAGTCGGCGACCAGGGCGACCCGCTCCAGGAAGTCATCGAGACCCGGCTTGAGGACGCCGCCCGCCTCTTCGAACTCAGCGACGTCGGCCGGGTCGGCGCTGGGGCCGGCGACCGGGTCGTCGGAGAACTCCCGGGCGACGGCCACCAGCTCGGCGAGGTTCTCCACCCGGGTGGCGTCCTGCGGGTCGTCGCTGGCCTCGAGCTCCTCGAGATAGCCGGAGCGGGCCAGGACCGACTCCAGGATGACGTCGGGACGCTCGCCGCCGTCGACCATCGACTGGAGCTCGGTCATCATGCCCACGAAGACGCGGATGCTGCTGGCGCTGCGGGTCGCCAGCCCGGGCGCCTCGTCGGCGCGCTGCAGCGCGTCCCAGAAGGTCAGCCCGTCGCGCTGCGCGAGCGCGTCGACGCACGCGACCGCGCGATCCCCGATGCCGCGCTTGGGAGTGTTGAGGATGCGCCGCAGGCTGACCTGATCGGCCGGGTTGGCCAGGGTGCGCAGGTAGGCGAGCGCGTCACGCACCTCGCGCCGCTCGTAGAACCGCACCCCGCCGACGACCTTGTACGGCTGACCGGTGCGGATGAAGATCTCCTCGAAGACCCGGCTCTGTGCGTTGGTGCGGTAGAAGACCGCGACCTCGCTGGCCTTGCGACCGTCATCGACCAGCTTGTCGATCTCGTCGCTGACGAACCTGGCCTCGTCGCGCTCGTCGTCGGCGACGTACCCCACGATCCGCTGGCCCTCCCCCGCCTCGCTCCACAGCCGCTTCTCCTTGCGGCCCTTGTTGTGGGTGATGACGGCGTTGGCCGCAGTGAGGATCGTCTGGGTGGAGCGATAGTTCTGCTCGAGCAGGATCGAGGTGGCGTCGGGGAAGTCCTGCTCGAAGTCGAGGATGTTGCGGATGTTCGCGCCGCGGAACGCGTAGATCGACTGGTCGGCGTCGCCGACGACCATCAGCTCGGCCGGCGACACGCTCGTCGAGCCTGTCGAGACGTCCTTCACCTCGTCAGGCTCGGCGGACGTGTCGGCGCACAGCTCGTGGATCAACGCGTACTGGGCGTGGTTGGTGTCCTGATACTCGTCCACGAGCACGTGCCGGAAGCGGCGCCGGTAGGTCTCCCGGACCTCCGGGAACTGCCGGAAGAGGTGGACGGTCGTCATGATCAGGTCGTCGAAGTCGAGGGCATGGGCCTCGGTCAGGCGCTTCTGATAGAGCGTGTACGCCGCGGCGTAGCTCTCCTCGAGCTGGTTCTTCGCGTCCTGGGTGGCGGCCTCGGCGTCGCGCAGCTCGTTCTTCTGGTCGCTGACCCAGTTGAGCACCTGGGCCGGCGGGTAGCGACGCGGGTCGAGGTCGAGGTCGTTGACCACCAGGGTCATCAGCCGCTTCTGGTCCTGCGCGTCGTAGATGGTGAAGCTGGACTTGTAGCCGAGCTTGTCGATCTCCTTGCGCAGGATCCGGACACAGGCGCTGTGGAAGGTGCTCACCCACATGATCCGGGCGCGCTTGCCGACCAGGTCCTCGACGCGCTCCTTCATCTCGGCGGCGGCCTTGTTGGTGAAGGTGATCGCCAGGATCGAGCCGGGATGGGCGCCGCGCTGGCTGATCAGCCAGGCGATCCGCCGGGTCAGCACGCGGGTCTTGCCCGAGCCCGCACCGGCCACCACCAGCAACGGCACACCGGCGTGGGTGACGGCCTCGCGCTGCGGGTCGTTCAGGCCCTCGAGCAGCTCGTCGGCGGAGGGCCCGCGCGGGGGACGGGGAGTCTCGGGCAGGGCGAACAGGGCGGCGGGATCGGTGGCACTCATGCTGCGACCAGACTAGGTCTCGGGTGCGACAGTTCCCGAGTCAGCGGTCGAGCAGGGCCGGCAGGTCGTGTCCTCCGCGCGGCTGCTGCGTGCCACCGAGCAGCGACAGTCCCGGGAATGAAGCCACTCAGTTGAAGGTTCAACATCACGTGAAGAAGATCGGGTTCCTCAGCTTCGGCCATTGGACGCCGTCGCCGCACTCGCAGGCGCGGTCGGCCCGCGACGTACTGCTCCAGTCCATCGATCTCGCCGTGGCGGCCGAGGAGCTCGGCGCCGACGGCGCCTACTTCCGGGTGCACCACTTCGCCCGGCAGCTCTCCTCGCCGTTCCCGCTGCTCGCCGCGATCGGCGCCCGCACCGAGCGGATCGAGATCGGGACCGGCGTGATCGACATGCGCTACGAGAACCCGCTCTACATGGCCGAGGACGCCGGGTCGGCCGACCTGATCGCCGGCCACCGGCTCCAGCTCGGCATCAGCCGAGGCAGCCCGGAGCAGGTCATCGACGGCTACAAGTACTTCGGCTACCAGCCGCCGGAGGGCATGAGCGACGCCGACATGGCGCGCGAGCACACCAAGGTGCTGCTGCAGGTCCTCAAGGGCGAGGGCTTCGCCCAGCCCAACCCGCGGCCGATGTTCGCCAACCCGCCGGGACTGCTGCGCCTCGAGCCGCACTCCGAGGGCCTGCGCGAGCGGATCTGGTGGGGCGCCGGCTCCAACGCGACCGCCGAATGGGCCGCCGAGCTCGGGATGAACCTCCAGTCCTCCACCCTCAAGGACGACGAGACCGGCGAGCCCCTGCACGTGCAGCAGCGCAAGCAGATCGACGTCTACCGCGAGGCCTGGAAGAAGGCCGGCTGGGAGCGTACGCCGAGGGTATCGGTGAGCCGTTCGATCTTCGCGCTGACCAGCGACCAGGACCGGGCGTACTTCGGTCACGACCGGGACTCGAGCGACCAGTTCGGCAACATCGACGAGAAGACCCGTGCCGTCTTCGGCCGCTCCTATGCCGCCGAGCCGGACCAGCTGGTCGAGATGCTGCGTGAGGACGAGGCGATCGCCGCCGCCGACACGCTCCTGCTGACGGTGCCCAACCAGCTCGGCGTCGACTACAACGCACACGTGCTGGAGTCGATCCTGACCCACGTGGCGCCGGCGCTGGGCTGGCGCTGAGGCACGCGTCGGTTTTGACCCCCAGGGGTCAAAACCGAACGTTGGGGGCCAATGCTTCGCCCAACAACGTTCGGGACTGACCCCCAGGGGTCAAAACCGCCCCGTTCACAGCAGCCGCCGGTCGCTCGCCCACCGGGTAAGCGCGTGCCGCGAGGAGAGCTGCAGCTTGCGCAGCACCGACGACATGTGGGTCTCCACGGTCTTGATCGAGATGAACAGCTCGCGCGCGACCTCCTTGTAGGAGTACCCCCGCGCGATCAGTCGCATCACCTCGCGTTCCCGCTCGGTGAGCCGATCGAGGTCCTCGTCGACAGCCGACACCTCGATCACGCCGGAGAACGCGTCCAGCACGAAGCCGGCCAGCCGCGGCGAGAACACCGCGTCGCCCCCGGCCACCCGCGCGATGGCGGCGGCCAGCTCGGTACCGGTGATGGTCTTGGTGACATAGCCTCGGGCACCGCCTCGGATGGTGCCGATCACGTCCTCGGCGGCGTCGCTGACCGACAGCGCCAGATAGCGCGGGCGACCCTCCACGCTCGGCGCCCGCCGCATCACCTCGACGCCACCCCCGCCGGGGAGGTGTACGTCGAGCAGCACCACGTCGGGCCGATGCTCCGCCACCGCCGCGACGGCGGAGTCCACGTCCTCGGCCTCGCCCGCCACCTCGACGCCCGGCTGCTGGGCGAGCTCGGCCCGCACCCCGCTGCGGAACATCGCGTGGTCATCGACGACCACCACCCGCACGCTGCGCTCGTTCATCGACTCTCCCTCGCTGACTCACTGCACGGCATCCGCAGCCGCACCTCGGTGCCCTCGCCGGGGCCTGTCCTGATCTCGGCGCTGCCGCCGTGCCGCTGCATCCGCCCGCGGATCGAGTCGCGGACGCCGTGCCGGTCCTCGCCGACCTCGGCGAGCACGAACCCCACCCCGCGGTCGCGGACGAACACCTCCGCCGCGTCGGCGCCCACCTCGGCGTACACGTCGAGATGGGACACGCCGGCGTGCTTTCCGGTGTTCGTGACCGCCTCACGCACCGCTGCGACCAGCGGCAGCAGCCCCGGCGTCAGCGGGCCGTCGCCGACCACCACGACATCGACAGCGATGTCGTAGGCGTCCTCGGCCTCGGCCGCCACCTCCCGCAGCGCCGCGGCGACGCTCGCGTCCGGAGAGGATGCCTCGGCGTACAGCCAGGATCGCAGGTCTCGCTCCTGGGAGCGGGCGAGCCGGGCCACCGCGGTCGGGTCCGAGGCGTTCTTCTGGATCAGGGCGAGGGTCTGCAGCACCGAGTCGTGCAGGTGGGCGGCGACATCGGCACGCTCCTGGGTGCGGACCCGTTCGGCACGCTCGGCAGCGAGGTCGGCGACCAGCCGCAACAGCCAGGGGCCGAGGATCACGCCGATGCCGAGGAAGCCGAGCAGGAAGGCGACCACCAGCTGGCCGGCGTCGGCGATCGAGCCGCCGCGCAGCTCGAACACCGCGAACGCGATCACCACCAGCCCCGCACCTGCCGCCACCCGCAGGTAGGACGCCCAGCCGCCACGGCCGAACACCAGCGCGACCGGGTCCAGCCGCTCGCCGGCGTCCAGCCAGCGCTCGCGCTGCGCCTCGTCGGCCTGCCGCCACAGCAGGGCGATCCCGGCCACCGCGATCACCACCGGCCAGAACAGGGTGCCGACGCCGAGGGCCGACTCCAGCAGCAGCACGGCGCCGAAGCCGAGCACCAACAGGGCGATCATGGGGCCGGCGTCGGTGAGCCGGCGGATCGGCCCGGGTCGCCGGCCGGCGCGCGTCGCGCTCTCCGCACCAGGCGTTCCCATGGCGACCGCAGGCGCGGCGGGGAGGAACACCCACAGCGCGCCGTACAGCGCCACGCCGAGGCCGCCCAGCAGCACCAGGGCCACGAAGCACACCCGCACCCACAGCACCGCCATCCGCAGATGCTCGGCGAGGCCGGCTGCGACGCCGCCGACGAGACCGCTCGCGGTGTCGCGATACGCCTTCGGCGGCAGGGGCAGCTCACTCATGATGGTGTCATCGTCACATGCGCGCGGGCGCGGCTCCATGCGGATGACCCCCGAACCGGCCTCAGGGAACGCGGGCGCGGTTCAGGGTCCTCCCCGATGGTCGTACGCCGCCCCGCAGGCCAGGGTGGATCCATGACCACCGATCCGACCGGCTCCGCCCAGGACCCGGCGTCCGGCCCGGCGCCCGGACCGGGCCCGACCGGGCCCCACCGCGACCCCCGAGACCTGGGGACGCTGCGCCGCAGCACCACCGACAAGCACATCGCCGGTGTCGCCGGCGGCTTGGCCCGCCACCTCGACATCGATCCGATCATCATCCGGGTGGCGCTGGTCGTGCTGGTCTTCTTCGGCGGCGCCGGCCTGATCATCTACGCGGGCGGCTGGCTCCTGGTTCCTCAGGACGACGACGACTCGGCGATGATCACCCTGGATCCGCGCAGCCGCAGCTTGCTGCTCTACGTGGTCGGCGCCATCGCCGCCCTCGCCCTGCTGGGCGACACCCTCGGCCACGTCCACGTGCCGTGGGCGCTGCTCATCGTCGCGCTGATCGTGGCGGCCGTCCTCGGCAGCCGCGACCGGCTCGGCTGGCGCTCACGCAGGCGGCGCCGGGAGCCGGTCGGGTCGATCTACGACACGCCGCCGGGCACCGGGGGCGGCGTCGCGCCGGAGCCCGGTCCTGACGCGGATCCTGATGACGGGGCTGGCTACGGGGCCGGCTACGGGGCCCGGGTCGAGACCCGGGTGCGGCAGCGGGTCGACGAGCACGTGCAGGCGGTGACCGCGCGCTATGCCTCCTATCCGCCGGTGAACCCACGCAAGCGCGGGCCGATCCTGTTCTGGTTCACGGTGGCGCTCATCGCCCTGGCCGAAGGCGTCCTGGGCATCGTCGACGTCGCCGGAGCGCACGTCGCACCCCCGGCGTACGCCGCCCTGGCCGTTGGCATCATCGGCGTGATGCTCGCTCTCGGCGCCTTCTGGGGTCGCGCCGGTGGGCTGATCCTCCTCGGCCTGATCGCCAGCGTGGTGCTCGCCGGGAGCCTGGCCGCGGACAAGTGGGACCTCGACGGCCGCAGCCACAGCGTCAGCTACACCCCTACCTCGGCGGCGCAGGTCCGGACCGAGTACCGGATGGGCACCGGCGAGCTGCGCCTCGACCTGAGCCGGGTCAGCGACCCGGCAGCGCTCGGCGGCCACGCCATCACGGTCAGCGGCCACGTCGGCCGGATCGAGATCATCGCCCCCGCCCAGGTCACGGTCTCCGCGGCGGGGGCCGTGCGCGGACCCGGCCAGGTCGACGTCTTCGGCGAAGGCCACGGTGGCCTCCACTCCCGCAGTAGCGGCGACGTCGCCGGCACCCTCACCGGCCCGCCCCTGTTCATCCGAGCCGACCTCAACGTCGGCAAGATCACCGTGGAGACCAGCGATGAGTGACGAGACCGCCTCCCTGCCCCCCGAGCCCGACCCGGCGCCCGAGCAGGCCGAGCGCCCGGCGCCGCTCGCGGAGAATCACGACGACCAGGCCCCGCGGCCTACCGGCTCGCATCCGGTCAACGTGGGCCAACTGGTGATGGCTCTGGTCTTCCTGGCCATCGTCGGGGTCTGGGCCCTGGTGCAGAGCGACACCGTGACCGGCGACGACATCCGCTGGCTGCTGCCGCTGCCGTGGATGATCGGCGGGGGGATCGGCCTGGCCGCCGCCGCGATCTCGAGCGTGCGCCGCCACGGGGTGGGCCGCTAACGCCGCACGGCCGCCAGCACTGTACAAGTGTGCAGCGGCGCCGGTGGCATTCCGCAGGAATGCACAGTCGTGCACCGAGATAGGGCGCAGCGCCGCGGAATGCACACGTGTGCAGCCGTTGAACAGATGTGCACGGCGCTCCAGCGGGCAGTACAACTGCGCAAAATCGCCGAGCACGCTCCAGATTGCTGCACATCCGTGCAGCGGGCGCCGCAGGTGCTCGCTGGTTCACTTCAGGGCGTGTCCTCGCCGCGCCAGGTGACGCCTTCCCGGATCACCCGCGCCGGCGTGCCCGCGACAGCTGTCCGCGTCGCCACCTTCTGGCCCCGGACGAGACTGCGCGCACCGACGACCGCGCCGTCGCCGATCTCGACGTGGCCGGTCACCACCGCGTCCCGGCCCAGCCAGACATGGCTGCCGAGCCGGATGGTGGCGCCGTACGGGTTGATCCGCTCCCCCGTCACCGCGTCCTCCAGGCGGTGCATGTCGTCGGTGGCGAGATAGACGTTGGCGGCCCACAGCTGGTCGCGCTGCGCGACGATCGACCCACCGTTGCGGGCGTCGATGACCGCGCAGCGGGTCGCGACGATCCGACCGTTGAGGATCACCGCCGACCCGGCGCCGCAATAGAGGTCGCCTGCGGTGAGCTCGGTGCGCGGCCCCAGGAAGACGGTGGCCTCGTCGCCGCCGAGCAGCAGCGAGACGACGTTGCCGAGGTCGGTGGCGACTGCCAGCACGGCTCCGGAGAACGGGTAGAGCGCGAGCCGCTCCAGCAGCGCCGGCGGCAGTACGGCGTCGTCGGTGAGGTAGAGCGCGTTGCCGCCCTCGTGCCACCACGCCGGGAGGGGATCGATCACTGCCCGCAGGTCCAGTACGCCAAGGACCTCCGGGTCGACGCCGAGACCGATCAGCCGCTGCCGATGGTCGGCGGTGAGGCCCTCACCCCGGACCCAGGCGTGTGAGGAAGGCATGCCGGGTTTCTACCACCCTGCGACGGGCAACCCGGGAAGGATGGACAGCTCGACCAGCGATGGCGGCCGCGACGAGACCGCCGCGGAGCGGATGGACCGGCTCTTCGCGGATCTGCTCCAGGAGCTGCGCGTCATGCAGACCGGGGCCCAGCTGACCTCCGGCTTCCTGCTCACCCTGCCCTTCCAGAGCCGCTTCGCCACCCTCGACGGCAGCGAGAAGGCCACCTACCTCGTCCTGGTCGGGCTCGCGCTGCTCACCACCGCGCTGGTGATGTCGGCGGTGGCCGTCCACCAGCGGCTCTCCGGCAGGCACGTGAAGGACCGCGTCGTCCAGGCCGGCCGTCGCCTCATCGCCTGCGTCCTGATCGCCCTCGCCCTCCTGGTCGTCGGCATCGGCTTCTTCGTCACCGACATCGTGGTGAGCATGAGCACGGCGATCGCCGTCGCCGTGCTCGCGGCCGCCGTCCTGGCGGGGCTTCTGGTCGTGCTCCCGCGCTGGCTGCTGACCCACACCAGTGACCGCTGACGGTGCCACTGACAGAATGCGGAGGCATGAAGCTCTCCACCCAGCTGGCCTACTCCGGCAACCCCCGCGATGCCGCGGACCAGGTGGTGGCGCTCGAGCGAGCGGGGCTCGACCAGCTGTGGGTCGCCGAGGCCTACGGCTTCGACTCGGTCTCGCTGCTGGGCTACCTCGCCGCCAAGACCGAGCGGGTCGAGCTGTGCGCCGGCATCCTGAACGTCTACTCCCGCACCCCGGGCGCGCTGCTGCAGACCGCCGCCGGGCTCGACAACGTCTCCGGTGGCCGCGCCGTGATCGGTCTCGGCGCCAGCGGCCCGCAGGTGATCGAGGGCTTCCACGGCGTCCCCTACGACCGGCCGCTGGGCCGCACCCGCGAGATCATCGACATCCTGCGCCGTGGGCTGCGGCGCGAGCGAGTCACCAGCGACGGCATCTACCAGCTCCCCCTGCCGGCCGACCAGGGCCTCGGCCTGGGCAAGCCGCTCAAGCTGCTCAACCAGCCCGAGCGCTCCGCCGTACCGCTGTGGGTGGCGGCCCTCGGCCACAAGAACGTCGCGATGACCGCCGAGGTCGCCGACGGCTGGCTGCCCTGGCTGCTCTACCCGGAGAAGGTCCAGACCGTGTGGGGCGAGGCGCTGGCCACGGGCGCGGCCAAGCGCAGCGCCGACCTCGGCCCGCTCGAGATCAGCGCCGGCGGCATCCTCGCGATCGGCGAGGGCGAGGAGACCAAGAAGGCCCTGGACCGGATGCGTCCGGTCTACGCGCTCTACGTCGGCGGCATGGGGGCGCGGGGCAAGAACTTCTACTACGACATGGCCTGCCACTACGGCTTCGAGGAGCAGGCCAAGAAGATCCAGGACCTCTACCTCGACGGCCACAAGCGCGACGCCGAGGCGCTGGTCCCGACCGAGTGGCTGGAGGCCGGCAACCTGGTCGGCCCGGCGTCGTACATCCAGGAGCGGATCGCCGCCTTCCACGCCGCCGGCGTGACCAGCCTCCAGGTCACCCCCGCCCCCGGCACCGACGCGCAGGCGGCGGTCAGCCAGGTCAAGGAGTGGCTCCCCACCGCCTAGCAAGACGCGCAGGTCCTAGGTGCGCTTACGGCTCCAGGCGGCGCCCAGCGCGAACAGGTTCGAGACCCGGTAGTGGTCCATCGCGTCCGCGACCCGGCGGCGACCCGTCCGGTCGGAGATGCCCAGCGCGCGGGAGGCCGCCTCGAGGGTGGCGCCGCGCGCCATCAGCCGCAGCAGCGGATCCCATTGGGCCGGGTCCTCGCGCACCGGTACGGCGTTGGCCCACATCTCGTCGAAGACCCATTGGGCCATCCCGGCCACCGCAGGACTGCGGATGGCGATCGTGGAGGTCGGCCAGGTCTCGCCCCAGACCAGCGGGAGCGCCACGATCTCACCGTCGGCCACCCAGAACCAGCTGACCGGGTCGGACGTCATCCTGATGTCCACGCCCGCCGCCAGCTCCTGTCGGACCCGCTCGGCCGCCTCCGGGTTGCCTGCGTCGGCCAGGTTCGCGAGCACGCGTGCCCGGTTGCCGTCCCGGCCGACCACGTGGTGCCACACCGACTGCATCGCCGGATCGGCGACGTAGAGCGGGGAGGCGTCGGGCAGCATGATGTCGGTGCGGCGCAGGTCGCGCTTCTCGATGACCTGGTGCCACAGGTCGGTCACCGCCGACCACCCGTGGAAGACCTCCACGTCGAGGATGCCGTGACTCGCACCGCCGAGCTCCCAGTCCCGGGCCAGCGCCGGCAGCTGGGCGACCAGCTCGGTGAGGTCGCGCAGCCGGTCGCCGACCTCGGCGGTCATCTCCGCTGTACGCCGTCGGACGACCTCGGCCACCGCTTCGTCCGGTGCCTGGTAATGAATCTCGTCGCCGTGGAGCGCGAGGTACCCGTCCGCCGCCAGGGCCTCGACCTGCGTCCGCACGGTCTCGTGGTCCCGCATCGCCACCTCGCTGAGGGCCGCGATGGTCCGGGGCCTGGCCCGCAGCGCCGTAGCGAGGAGGTCGAGGTGACGCCGAGGCATGAAGTGATATTCGCACGACCTGCGCCACGACCCGACAGGGCGTCCGATCTCGGCCATGTCCGGACCCGGACACGCGTTCGCCTGCGAGCAACCGGTCTAGACCCGATGGTGAGGTGCGGCCCCAGAACGAGGGCCGGTTAGTTGGAGGGAACTCGATGAAGAAGTTGTACGCCGGGCTTGCGGCCGCCGCCCTGACCGCTACCGGGATCGCCTGCACCGCAGGAGCCGCACATGCAGACACGGCCAACTGGCCGGAGGGCTTTACCGCCAGCGGCATCGCCAGCACGACCGGCTCGCTCTACGAGGTGGGCAGCTACTACGTCGAGGCCGATGACAGCAGCGGAGACGACCTGGTCCAGGTCACCAACGGCGTCCCCTCGCTGGTCGACCTCGGCACGGACGCGGAGCCGCTCGCGATCGCCGCTCATGGCGACAAGGTCTACGTGACCGGCATGGACACCGACTACGACTCCGTGCTGTGGACCGTGGTCAACGGCACGGTGACCAACACCCGCGTTCTCCATGCTGCCGATGATGGCCTCGACGAGTGGCCGGCCTCGGTCGCGGTCTCGCCCAGCGGCGACGACATCGCCGTCGGGGACCAGTACGGCATCGAGGTGCTCCCGGCAGCGGGCGACGCGGCGGAGATGACCTCCACCCTCGCCGACGACGAGGAGGGGTTCGACAACAGCACGCAGGTCGCCTTCTCCAGCGACGGCTCCTCGGTCTACGCCGCCGTCGTCACCGACGACAACGCCGTCAAGGAATGGACGGTGCCCGTCGGTGAGGGCACGGTCTCCGCGCCTGCCGCGGTCACCGTCATGGCCGCGAGCGACGAGAACCCCCTCATCCGGGGCCTCGTGGGTGACGCGAACGACGTCGCCTACCTGGCGATCGGCGACATGAGCAAAGACGGGATCTACGCGGTCAAGGGCGGCGCGGCCACCCAGACCCAGCCGATCGACAGGATCGCCGGCCTGACGCTCTCCGCCGACGGCTCCGCCCTCTACGCTCTCAGCTACTACGCCGTGCAGGCGTTCCCGATCGGCAGCAGCCGGGGCGAGCCGGCGTACTACTCGACCACGGGCGACACCAACGCACTCGCCGTCGAGGCTGATGGATCGCTGGCCGTCGCCGAGCAGAAGGGTGACGGCACCAACCTGGTCGAGACGGTCAAGGCCAGCAAGCTCTACCCGGGCGTCCTGGCTGGGAAGGTCACGATCACCGGCACCGCCAGGGTCGGCTCGACCTTGACCGCCAGCACCAGCGGCTGGCCGACGGGCACCACCCTCACCTACCGGTGGGGCGCCGTCTATTCGCAGGGCCAGAGCGGCGGTCTCAGGGACATTGCCGGCGGCGCTTCCAAGACGCTCGCCCTCACGCCTGCGCTCTCCGGCGAGAAGGTCGCCGTCACCGTCACCGGCCACCTCAACGACGGTGCCCACAATGACACCACGGTGTACTCGTCGGTCGTGACCGTCGCTGCTGCCGCGCAGACCTCCCAGACACCGGCACAGGCACATCCCGCCAAGGTCACCAAGATCAAGGCCGCGAAGATCAAGTCCAGCTCCAAGAAGTTCAAGCTGAAGCTGCGCGGCATCACGAACGCCCCCGGCAAGGTCAAGGTCTACGTCGGCAAGAAGCTGGTCGGCAAGGCGACGATCAAGAACGGCAAGCTCGTCGTGAAGCTCAAGAAGAGGTTCCACAAGGGCAAGCACAAGATCACCCTGAAGTACGCCGGCTCGGCGAAGGTGGCGAAGTTCCACAAGAAGATCAAGATCAAGGTCAAGTGAACCGCTGATCGAGGCAGATCCCGGTCCGGCCATGACCGATCGCTGACTGTGGCCGGATCAGGACACCGATGAGGCGTTTACTTGTCTCAAGCACCGAGGGGTCCGGAACCGTGTGGGGGTTCCGGACCCCTCGGTGCATTTCCGATCCCGGACGGCGTCCGTCACCCCAGACCCGTCCGAGCGGCTGCTCGGCCTGGGGCTAGCCTGACAGGGATGTCGCAGCCATCCCCCACCCCCCAGCAGGTACGCCGGGCGCTCGCGCGCGCTGAGCGTGGCGCCGCCCTCGACGTACCCGAAGCTTCTGCACTCCTCGCCGCCACCGGCGAGGACCTCGACCGGCTGTGTGCCGCCGCGGCCAAGGTCCGCGACGCCGGCCTGGTCGCCGCCGGCCGACGGGCGACGGTGACCTACTCGCCGAAGGTCTTCATCCCGATCACCCGGCTGTGCCGCGACCGGTGCCACTACTGCACCTTCGTGGAGACGCCCGCGCAGGCCGCGCGCGAAGGCCGGGAGCCGTTCCTCTCCCCCGACGAGATCCTGGCGATCGCCGCGGAGGGCGCCAAGCTGGGCTGTCTGGAGGCGCTGTTCACCCTGGGCGACCGGCCCGAGGACCGCTGGCCCGAGGCGGCCGAGTGGCTGGAGTCGCGCGGCTATGACTCGACACTGGCCTACGTCCGGGCGATGGCGGTCCGGGTGCTGGAGGAGACCGGCCTGCTCCCCCACCTCAACCCAGGCGTGATGTCGTGGCAGGAGCTCAACCGGCTCAAGCCGGTCTCGCCGTCGATGGGCATGATGCTGGAGACCACCTCACGGCGGCTCTTCGAGACGAAGGGCGAGGCGCACTTCGGCTCGCCTGACAAGGACCCCGGGGTCCGGCTCCGCGTGCTCGAGGACGCGGGCCGCCTCTCGATCCCATTCACCTCCGGTCTGTTGGTCGGCATCGGCGAGACCCTGACCGAGCGCGCGGAGACGATCTTCGCGCTGCGCCGCGTGCACAAGGAGTACGGCGGCCTCCAGGAGGTCATCGTGCAGAACTTCCGGGCCAAGCCGGACACCGCGATGCGGCACAGCGACGACCTGGCGCTGGACGAGTACCGCGCGGCGATCGCCGTGACCCGGCTGATCCTCGGCCCGAAGGCACGCGTCCAGGCGCCGCCCAACCTGGTGGACCTGGCCGAGTGCCGTGCCCTGCTGGGCGCCGGCGTCGACGACTGGGGCGGGGTCTCGCCGCTCACCCCTGACCACGTCAACCCCGAGCGACCCTGGCCCTCGCTGGACGCCTTGCGCCGGCTGACCGCCGAGTGCGGCTTCGAGCTGCGGCCACGGCTGACCGTCCACCCCGAGTACGTCGTCGCGGGGCTCCGCAATGACGGGGCCTGGCTCGACCCCCGGCTCAGTGCCCATGTGGCAGCGCTGGCCGGCCCCGACGGCCTCGCCGTACCCGAGATCCGGCCGCAGGCCGGCCTGCCCTGGCAGGAGCCCGACGGAGGCTTCGAGACCACCGGTCGCGCCGACCTGCACACCGCCGTGGACACCGAGGGCCGCACCGAGGACCGCCGCAGCGACTTCGAGGACGTCTACGGCGACTGGGACGCGGTCCGCGAGGCCGCCAAGCGAACAGGTGGTTTCGAGGCTCGCTCCGCTCGCGCCTCAACCACCGGGCCGGTGGTTGAGGTGCGAGGAGCGCCAGCGACGAGCCTCGAAACCACCGCCCCTGGCATCGCCGCTCTGCGCGCCGCCGAGAAGGACCCCGGCAGCCTGTCCGACGAGCACGCCTACACGCTGATGACCGCCGAGGGCGACCTGCTCCGCCAGGTCACCCGGCTGGCCGATGACCTGCGCAAGGACGCGGTCGGCGACACCGTGACCTACGTCGTCAACCGCAACATCAACTTCACCAACGTCTGCTACGTCGGCTGCCGGTTCTGCGCGTTCGCCCAGCGGCGCACCGACGCCGACGCCTACTCCCTTTCCTACGACGAGGTCGCCGATCGGGCGGCCGAGGCCTGGGAGCTCGGCGCGACCGAGGTCTGCATGCAGGGCGGCATCGACCCCCAGCTGCCGGCAGGCGCCTACTTCGACCTGGTCGCGGCAGTGAAGAGCCGCGTGCCGGAGATGCACGTGCACGCGTTCTCCCCGATGGAGATCGTCAACGGCACCGCCCGCACCGGCCTCTCGATCGAGGACTTCCTGATCAAGGCCCGGGAAGCAGGACTCGGCTCCATCCCCGGCACCGCCGCGGAGATCCTCGACGACGAGGTCCGCTGGGTGCTCACCAAGGGCAAGCTGCCGGCCAAGACCTGGATCGAGATCATCTCCACCGCCCACCGCGTCGGCATCCCCACCACCTCGACGATGATGTACGGCCACGTCGACAACCCCCGCCACTGGGTCGGCCACCTCAACGTCCTCAAGGGCATCCAGGACCGGGCGCTGGAAGGCGGCTTCGCTGGCTTCTCGGAGTTCGTGCCGCTGCCGTTCGTCCACACCTCAGCGCCGATCTACCTCGCCGGCGCCGCCCGCCCCGGACCGACCCTGCGCGACAACCTCGCCGTACACGCGATGGCGCGGATCATGCTGCACGGCCGCATCCCCAACATCCAGACCAGCTGGGTCAAGCTCGGCGTCGGGGGCACCCAGGCCATGCTCAACGCCGGCGCCAACGATCTCGGCGGCACCCTGATGGAGGAGACCATCTCCCGGATGGCCGGCTCGGAGCACGGCTCGGCCAAGACCGTCGCCGAGCTCACCCAGATCGCCGATGGGATCGACCGGCCGGTGCGGGAGCGGACGACGCTGTACCAGCTGCGCTGACCCGGCGGTGCTGGAGCCGGTCGGCCGGTGCGACCGACCGGTCCTACGCCGGCGTGAACGTCTTCGGGCAGCTCGCTCCGGCGCAGTTGCGATACTCCCCGGCCAGGATCCGCATCTGCAGCAGGGTCAGCTGGGCCGCCGGCACCTGGGCGAGGTTGTGCAGCTCGTAGGGATCGGTGGCGCGGTCGTACAGCTCCTCGCCGCGGCCGTGCCTCAATCGGATGTAGGTCCAGTCGCCGACGCGCACCCCCGCGTAGAGCCGCCGGGTGCCGTTGACCACCGGCCAGCCCTCGATCGGGATCACCCGCTGCTGCGTCGGTCGCCCGAGCCAGGGCCGCATGTCCACGCCGTCGAGCACCCGCTGCGGCTTGGCCCCGGCGAAGCCGAGGATCGTGGCCGCCACGTCGGGATTGGTGATGGCCGTCTCGACGTTCCGATCCACTGGCACGCCCGGGCCACGCATCAGCATCGGGATCCGCAGGATCTCGCTGTAGTGCCACAGCTTGCCATTGATGTTGTGCTCACCGGTCGCGTAGCCGTTGTCCGAGGAAAAGATGATCACGGTGTTGCTCAGCTGTCCGGTACGTCGCAGGGTGGCGACCTGGCGCGCGACGGCACGGTCGACGCCGCGCACCGCCTCGAGCCGCTGGTCGTAGGCCATCCGCAGTGCCACTCGCTGGTCGCGGCTGACCCGGCGTCGCGCCGGGGAGCTCTTGGGCAGCGTCTTGAGATAGCGCTTGGCCTCGAACATGTCGGGCCGGTCCGGCAGGGGAACGCCGGCGTACCTCCCCTTGTCCCGCGGGTCCGGCACCGTCGTCGGGATCGCTGCCTTCCCGTGGAAGATCGCGCGCGGGTCACCCTTCTCGATCGGGCCGCCGTAGTGCGGCGCGACGTAGCTGACCCAGGCGAACCACGGCTTCCGGGTGCGCGCCTTCGCCGCGAGCATCTCGTCGGCCTGCTTGCTCATCACCGTGGTGGTGTAGCCATGTGTCTTCGTCAGCTTGCCGTTGACGTTGAGTGTCGGGTGGAAGAAGACGTACGTCGAGGGGTCCAGGGTGGCCCGCCAGTCGGTCCAGCCGGGCGGCACATCGTGCTTGCTGCCGTGCTCGCCGTACCCGTTGAGGAACTTGCCGGTGAACAGCGTGTCGTACCCGGCCGACTGGAGTGAGGTGGCGATCGTGCGGCTCTCGTCGAGCGCCTGATAGCCGCCGTGCGGTCCGGAGATCGTGTCGACGCCGTCGTTGTGGGCGTACTGCCCGGTCAGCAGCGACGCCCGCGCCGGAGCGCAGATCGGCGTCGGCGCGATCGCGTCGGTGAAGGTCACCCCCTGGTCGGCGATCAGCTTCCGCACGTGCGGCATGGCGGCCAGGTCGAGCGTCGAGAGGTCGTCGGAGGTGATCATCAAGATGTTGGGACGCCCGGCAGCGGCGCCGTGCCTGCTCGAGGCGCTCGAGTGGCCCCCGCCTCCCGGCGTGGCCGGATGTGCGGCCGGATGTGCGGCCGGGTGGGAGAACGCCGGGAGTGCCACCGCGCCGAGCGTCACCGCCCCCAGGCCGACGACGCTGGAGCTGACCGCCAGTGCCGCCAGGCGCAGGCGGACGGAACGACGCGGGAGCGAGAGCATGGCAGAAGGATCGGCCATCGGAGCACGGGGACGAGGCCTTTTCCGAAGACTGCTCCCAGACACTGCGCCCAGACCGCGCCGCCCGCACGTCGGGCGTTCATGAATCCGGCCGGATCGGCACACTGGTGGGAAGGCATCTGCCTACGGCAACGAGAGGAGCTGTCCATGACCGAAGAACGCGAGTCCTACGGCGACTACAGCGTCGACGACGAGAACCAGCCCGGCGCGGAGGGTGACGCGGTCGCGGACCCGACCCGGGATCCCGATGACGAGCTCGACGCCGGCTACTCCCCACCCGAGAAGTGGAGCGCCGCCGAGGGCTACGGCAACACGCCCTACGAGGAGGCCCAGGGCGAGTCGCTCGACCAGCGCCTGCGCCAGGAGGAGCCCGAGACCGATCCGTACGCCGACGGTGACGACGAGCTGGACGAGGCCGACGAGGACCGTGAGGTCGGTGACCGGCGCGCCGGTCGGCTGGTCGACCCCGGCCAAGGGAGCGGCGAGGACACCGAGAAGGACATGGTCGGCTGGGACGCCGGCATCGACGGCGCCGGCGCCTCGGCCGAGGAGGCCGCCGTGCACATCGTCGAGGAGAACGGGGACGCCGACTCCGACGAGAGGCCGAGCGCCGGGGAGGAGTGACTCCCGAGCCGCGGGGTACTTGACGGCCTCACCTAGAGAGGGAGTTAAACGATGGCGTTATTGCTCTGGATCCTGGCAGTCATCCTGGTCGTATCCGGGATCGTCAGCATCGTCCGAGGCGCGCTGCTCTGGGGCATCGTGCTGATCATCGTGGGGCTGCTCGTCGGCCCGGGAGGCGTCAGCATCTTCACGTAGGCGAAGTCACCGACACCGGACCGCCACTGCGTTGAGTGGTCACTTTCGGCGGGTTGAGTGGTCACTTTCCGCGGTAAATGCAGTTGAGGGCCACCCCAGATGGG
>Ga0164242_10002906_pt1 | contig 19693 bp, 21 predicted proteins | sample OricomgcompostMG_FD_108783 | JGI IMG/M metagenome (GOLD analysis project Ga0164242, IMG submission 108783) | Miracle-Growth compost microbial communities from Emeryville, California, USA - Original compost - Miracle growth compost (MG) ... | reverse complement strand
GGATTCGCAACTCTTAGCAATCCCGACTCCTGCACTCCCTCGTTTCACCTTGCCACCATTCTTGACACGCCAATTCCTTCCCGAACATCGTCCCAGGGCTCTGTGACCAGAGATTTCCCTCTTTGACAATGATACGCTTGGCAAAATAACTTTTGGGTTTCACGCCCCCTTACCATTCCGCATCCGTCTGTACTTATCCAGAGCACCATGTAGGAGACGCAGTGAGTGATATTAAAACATGCAGCCCTATTAAACACAGTTCCCATCTAGTCCCACTTGTAATTTAGGTTTCTACGTTTATATCCTTGCCCATACTCTCGGTATTGGCTTAGCTTCTGTCGTGACTGTCGACGGCGTCCCTCGATTCTACATCGGCTCTCTCGATTTCTCCCCCACAAGATACTATTGGATCTTCTAATACTTATTTACTACCCTTTCTGGAAATGGCAGTAGGCCAGGGAGCCCTCGCCGCACAATGGATATGTGTCGCCTTGTCCACATGTTTTCTTGGCCTAAGGTTTTGGCTGAAGCTGAAGAAGAACCGTAGGGTCTGGGTCGATGACCTCCTGTTAGCCTCTGCGTTTGTATGCAAACCCTCTCTCTATTATCCCCTTCCCTGCTCTTCCTCCTCTCCCTGCCCGGCATGAAAAGTTCTGGCACCAACTCTCGCCATTAGATCTGTCTTGTCGCGGTATGCGTATTGCGCACTGCAGCTATCCGCCTTACGAACGCTCAAGCTATCGAGGGAGCAAATATGGACAACTTCTCGATGGTGGGCGAGTTAAACGCCATTGCCGGGGTTTTCAGTCATGGCGCGGCTATGCTGAGCAAGACGTCGTTTGCCGTTACTCTCCTCCGAATCGTGACTAGAAAACTGGAGAGATTCGTCATCGGTTTTATCATCGGGACGATGAACTTGGTTCTTGCTTTAACTCTTATCTTTCTCTTGGCCCAATGTAGGCCAATTGAGGCGAGCTGGGATCCCTTCGTACAAGGGGACTGCTGGTCTATACCTCTGGCACGCTACTTTGGCGTCTTCGCATCCGGTAGGGACAGTTGACTTCCAACTCCTCGCACCGGGACATCGCTAAGAAAACAACGCAATTGCAGCGTACTCCGTGGCAATGGACTTCGTGCTTGTTGGCCTATCTTGGATGCTAGTCCTTGGGCTTCAGATGAAACAGAAGGAGAGAATCGGCGTTGCCGTCGGGATGAGCGTGGGCGTGCTGTAAGAGATCCTTATTTCCTCCCCATTTTCGATACTTGGTAACTGACTAGAATGCTGTAGCGCCGGGATAACAGGTGTGATAAAATGCGTCTACGTTGTCAGGTTGGATATCTGTCAGTATCGTCCTGGTTTGCTCACAGCTAGCTGCTAACCTCGTGTTTAGTCGAAATCTACACCTGGGAAGCCATTGAAATATCCGTCACTATCATAGCTGCATGTGTCCCGGTGCTGCGCGTTTTCTTTGTGGAGAAGGCACGATCACTCGGTGTCTACAGCCGGGGAAGCCCTGCTCTTCGGATTGGTCCCCACTCAGCAGGACTTCGGCGAACCAAACACTCCGTGGTCAAATCCGACCCTTCTGATAGCGGACGAGGCGACAATACAGGCGAGAGGTGTATTTTAGAAGACTTGCCTTCCCACAGCGGTAAATGTGGCTCATTCACAGGCACATTGGATTCCAGAGATATGGTATAGTTGGGGGGTTGGGTTGGTCCTTTATCGGTTTAAGTCGCTATTATGTTTCTTCGGTGACGGAGAATGTACAATATACCCCCTGAGTAAGGTTGATTGTTGCGTCTCCCCAATGCGACCTGGTAGTCTTCGCTAAATGTTAGCGAGGGTCGGATAATGACGAACAATTTTGGCATTCATTGCTGCATCGCGTCGCATTGAATTGGGTCTTAGCTATCTAGTTTCGTTCTACTAGTTTGCAACAGGAAGTAGGTCCTGATACGGATGTGACACAAAATCACGAATCTCGTCCCCTGCACTCAGTCATAACCCAATTCTAGCTCGTTGTAAGGGGCGATCTCCCCTATTTGACAAGCAAGGGTTGGGTTTATTATCCCTGCACACACGTGGCTGAGACCAATTCCAAGATTCAGTGCAAAGGGGAGACTGCCTGAACTAGGGCGCGGACATGTCAGACCCGAGTAACCTGTTACCCGCAAACATTTCCACTTCAGGATGTTACGACGTCATCCCATGCTCTGCCCTCAACCGGGAAATTGTTCTAGATCGGACATGCCGCGGTGAGATGCCGCGATGGACGAGCCCAGAGTCATTCTAGAAGTGTAGTGGAACTGCCTCCATGCCAATAAAATTAAATAAACATAAATCTGCCTTAGTCCTCGCATGTGATGTTCAACAAAATCCCTAATTCCAACGCCCTTTTCACCGATTGCGGCGGTACCATGTCGTTCCTACTACATATCCGTGCATCTACTTTGATCTTGTTGGTTGGGTTCCCTCTACAGCAGCCGAGTCGCTGCCCGTGATCGACCTCACTGCAAGTAGACACCAAGCGGCCTTCAACAACGTAAAGCAGTGAACGTTGATGAGAATCAAAATTAAGACATTGCTGATGAACCACAGGCATCCGGCAAATTTTACACTTTCAGGGACATTCTTTACGCCGAACCGCCAGTCGGCGACCTCCGTTTCGGATACCCGAAGCCCCGCACCTCTGTCAATCGGACCATCGACGACGGGACCAACTATCGAAGTTTCCCTCAGGCGAGTAGTCCCATTTCCATCCCACTCGTCATAGAAAAGATTTCGGCATGCGAAAATACTCCCCGGGGGGAGAAGGGGGCGCCTAGCCCTCAACCTTCACCCGATGCTGCTGTATCGGAAGACTGCTTACTTCTCGACGTCACCGTGCCGAAAACTTTCTGCAATAGTCACGATGATGCTAAACGGACTGTTCTGGTCTGGATACACGGAGGCGGATATATTAAGGGGTCTAAATTCACGACCAACTCACCTGAACTGATCGCCCGAAGCCTTGGAGATGACTAAGGCGGTATGGTTTTCGCCTCTACGAATTACCGACGGTGAGTACCGCCTTCACCACTCACGTTGGTCTTTTTTATAAAGTCCACGGAACTGGAGCGGCCTATTCGGCTTTCCTCCACGAGAGGCATCCATGTCGGATCTTGCATCCAACGCCGGTCTCTACGATCAGTGGCTCGCGCTCGAGTGGATGGAGCAAAATATTCACCAGTTCGGAGGGCACCCCCAACAGGCTACAGTCATTAGAGAGACGGCAGGGGCGGGCAGCGTCCTGGCTCAACTCTCATCATTTGGAGGCATTAGCGGGGCATCACCGTTCCAGAGAGTTATCTTAGAGCCCGACCCTGAAAGCAGCGACAGATGCCACGCGATACGCACATATTTACCAGCAGTTCTTGGCCGTCGCCAATGCCACCAACCATGACGAGGTCACGGCGTTGCCATCACAAACGCTCCAAGATCTCAACGCCGCAATGGTGACCCTTGGGCAGCCGCGGGTCTCGTTGAAAGCTCTTACAGGTAAAAATGCCCTTGTCAGATGATCCAATCATCAACTACAGGGTTTCAGATCCTTCTGATCAGAAGGATTTGATGATCTTGTCCGGGACAGGATTTATACTGTTCCGAATAGACAATTTTACGGGCGATAATCCTTCCTTTTCTTACCCAAGGATCTATAGGTTATCGCCACCGCCGTTTTACAACACTCGACCCTGTCAGTCCAGAGCTACAGCTATAGGAATTTGGTTGCGAATCTACCGTAAAATAGCTGAAAAGCTCCTAAACAAATGAAGGTCTTCCTTTAGACAGGCCTTTGGTTCTTTTGGGCCTGCCAAAAAGGATCTTAACCGAGCTTTAGCGAAGGTCATGCCTACTTTCCAACGCCAATTGCACCGAGCGTCTTGGAATTTCGCGTCATATTACTGCCGGTAATAACGAGCTGCGACCACCCAAGCACCTCATCGTCAATCACGACAGCGAACCTCTCGCGTACCCATCCGCCTTGGGCAAATCACAGCCCATAGAGCCTTTCCTGCCACTTTTTCTGGTTCCATGGGCAAGGGACCAGTTCCCGATCCGTACAAATTCTCCGGGGTAATTACCCTTCAAAAAACATGCTCATGATGGCGACTTCTAAAGCCCGGGAGGGGGGGGGCCTGTGTTGTGTTGTGTTGTGTATATAATAAGTATTTACGATGCGCCACAATATGTGAGTGACTACAATTTTTGAGCCGCAATTGACAAAGACTGTTTGACTGACTGGTGGAAGCATCAGTCCCGAGTTGCAACCAGACCCCCAGGCTCGGTCCTCGTCGGAGGCCATGCAGATCACTTCATTGCTGGGAATGGGTTCAAACTCCGACCAGGATGGCTCCCCTGTGCCAAAGGAGGTGACGGTCGAAGACCAACTATCCGACAGGCCGCCGCAGCCGGATGAAGCCAAGCCAAAGGAGGCATGGTAGGCATACATCTGGGATTACGAGCCTGGCCGGTCGTGCGAGGAGCGACTTTTCATCCAGAAGCTGGATGTGTTCCTGATCACGATGCTGTCATTCGGGTACTTCATCGAGAACCTGGACCAGACCAACATCAGCAACGCCTTCGTCAGCGGCATGAAGGTGGACCTGGGCATGAACGGCAACGAGATCAACCTCGTCGACACGGCCTGGACCGTCGGATACGTCATCGGCCAGATCCCCTCGCGGATTGTGCTGACCCAAGTCCGGCCCTCCATTTGGGTGCCCTCGTGCGAGCTGCTGTGGACAGTCCTAACCTTCTGCCTCGCAGCGGCAAAGACGCCGAACCATGTCATCGCGATCCGGTTCCTCGTCGGACTGGCCGAGTCCATCTACTACCCGGAAGCGCATACCATCCTGGGGTCTTGGTATAAGCCGTCCGAGCTCGGCAAGAGGGCGTGCATCTTCCACGCTTCGTCAGCCGCGGCAGGCATGTTCTCGGGATACCTCCAGGCCGGTGTGTACCGAGGCCTGAATGGTGTGCGTGGATACGCGAGCTGGCAGTGGCTTTTCGTGAGTTATCTATCGTTGTTGCATGCTCCGGATTTTCCAAGGCTAATTTGTCTTCAACCCCGGCATATAGATCATGGACGGCATCATTAGCCTCCCAATTTGCTTCGCGGGGTACTTCCTCATTCCGGATCTCCCCGAGAACACGAAGACATTCTACTTGAATGAGAAGGTGTGTATATTCTTCTTGTTACGTACCCTCGTTGGCCGGCACGGCATCTGACCTGGATCTAGGACCGAGCTCTTGCGGAACAACGGATGAAGGACATTAGCCGTGCTCCCCGCTCACGACTAGGACGCTCGGCTTTCAAGCGCATATTCGGTGAGTTCGGAAGGACTTTGGAATACAGAGAGCGCAATTGATGCTGACACATGTTTTTTTTTTCTAGGCCGATGGCATGTTTATCTCCTGTCAATACTCTACATTGTCTTCATCAATCTCGGTCCCTCCTCCAGTATCAACCCATTCGCTCTCTGGCTCAAGTACAGGGGGGAGCCTGTCGAAAGAATCGTAAGTGCCAAACATCTCATGTTGTGGTACCTGTTGCTTCTTCTAACTGAGACGCGTAACTAGAACATCATCCCAACAGCCGCCTCGGCTCTCCAAATCGTACTCACTGTCGTTCCTCCTTGCTATCTGGAGCATTCCCAGCGGCCTGAAGTGGCTTGCATTTCTTCTCCAGCGCGCCTCGGTTCTGTACGGCCCCCTCAGCATGAGCTAGGCCAACGAGATCTGCGGCGCTGATGCCGAGGAGCGGACCATTGTCATCGGGATTATGAACTCGCTGGGGTACGCGTTCAACGCCTTTGTGCCACTGTTAACGTACCCGCAGGTCGACAGCCCGAGGTTCAGAAAGGGGTTTATCTACACGACGGTCGCGTTTGGGGCACAGGCTATCATTACGGCTAGTGTAGCGACGATGCAGAGACGGGATCGCAAAGGCCTGAGGGACTCGGCAGTTAGCGATGGAGGGCTTGCTGATGGGAGGGATGCTGCTACTGGCTGAGCAACAACATACACAGTAAATTCGTGATGCCTGATACCAGATTTTTTGGCTTTCTTTTGAAGTCCGAGGATTGAATATCTCGTAACGCATCAGACAGCATTTGACGATTCCTTCTTGGCGGTGCTTATCAAGATTGAGTCCCTTTTCAGGTCAAGCTTAGAATGACCAAGGTCGGGGGCGGTTACTCTTTACCTACCCATTTCCTTGTACACACAGGGGCCGTCAGTTCGCATAGACGAAAACTACGAGGAAGGCTATATATAGTTGGGCCTCGGCTACCCGCCGTAGTCTAGTATTTCGTCCTTAAAATTCACTGTATTACTGCTGTTTAATGGCGGTTATTGGCTACTAAGTCCAGATAGTGCTCGCCAACTGCCCTGAGCTCGACTTCGGAGCCAGCGAGTTCGGCATAGGTAAAAGAAATTACCCGGATCTTTATCTCGACGGCGTGCGTTCTGCCGCGTCCACTTGGGAACTGTTTATGCTGGTTCCCTCCTGTCCTACGTAAAACTCGACAAAAGACTAGTGTAGCATCTCTACTCGAGCCTTTAGAATGTCTAGGAATGTTGAGCACTGTATGGAGTTTCTGGATTCAAAAGGGGTGGGTGAGAGTACCAACTCTGCTTAACGCCCCACGCATTCCAACCTGTAAGTTGTTTCCATTCCAAGGTAGAATAATGGGCTCCATTTCGCAGCAGTCAGCACAACACATGCACCCACCTAAACTTTGGAAGTAACACCAGCGTCAGATCGCTTGCGAAGCCCGGTCTTGTCCGCGGAGATCACAATATAAATCCCGACTGTCAGATCGCGCTAGGAGGCTGGAGCTTGTTTGAGAAAGTATGCAGCCAGGCAGACTATAACAACGTCTAATCCACGATTTAGCTCTTATTTTCTCGGTTTAAGATGTGGTGCACTTACTCAGTATTATCCAAGCCGTAGGGTGTTCCCAAACCCCGTGCAAGGTTGGCACCCATTGGAGCCGGTGACTAACGACAGGCTCCAGTTCCATAGCAGTCCTAGTGGGAGCTGCCACTCCATTTGACTGGGGTGACTCCTTCACTTCTGGTTCGGTAGGCGGAGGTTCAGATGTAATTGCCACCTTGGAAGCAGCCGCCCCATTCAAGCGCCGATTCTGCTGCATGAGTTGGATGATCTTATCGGAGCCCGTCGGGTTTCGGAACTTGATGAATTCCTCTAGCGTGATGGACATTCCTGCGGATTCAAACAAATTTTCTATCGCGCCCGCGGAAACCTTGCCTTCAGCAGGGATCTTGCGGTCTGATGGGAGGCCAAATGTCCGGATATCGCCTCCATCTAGTGCATAATAACAATCTTCCCTGGGACTGTTTGGTCATCGATGTTATCCCAGTTGCTGGGTGGTGACACCTCATACCTAGGAGAAGAAGGTAGTACAATCTCATTCTCAGCCCCGTTACTTACCCAATTCTGCGTGCATCTTGGTTGGACTGTGAGAGGCAACCGTCGGGTCAGTTCCTGGGTAGCAGGTATAACCATACAGATCACCATCTCTCCTCGCTAAGGACATCCTAGCTCTGCCAAGGCTTCACGTTTCCCGGTTTCCATTTCCTGAAAACAGCTCTGGGGACATAGGTGGAACTTATGATAGTGGAGAGCCTTTGAAGTTACTTCCTCATTGGTGGATCAATCAGACGATCAGAGCAACCTTGATGTCTCAATGGAGCACGTTGCTTTGTTCTTTCTCCTAATGTCCAAGTGATGTCCAATTTCTCACTACCCCCCCTTCTTGAATCCAATCTATTCGCACTAGCCGCAACCTGACCCAGAAGAACTTGCGCGGTTTCACCCTAGATAGCGATCACTTTCCCACTTTGGTGGCCAGTCATTCTTGTTGGAAGAGTCGAAAGAAACGCCGGGTTGCAACGCCAGGTTCCGCCAACTTGTTCGAGATGTACTGTGGACCTAAAATCACCTGGATGAAGAGCATTATACTTCCTGGACGGACGGACCAAAGAAATGAAAGCTTTAGGTATCAGTAGATAGTAATACCTACAAGGGGGTAGCGATGTAGTTTTTCCTCTATTAATTGAGTATCGTTTCATTGAGCTAGCTTCCAGTGCTTCGGCATATGTTCGATTTTCTGACCATCACACAGAACACAACTATTGGAAGCTATGTCCTGTCCGCAGAAAATGACTCAGAGATGATGCGTACGCTGTTTCGAGCTCCTTGCTTGGAAGTTATTCATTCAATATCGGCGTGGCACCGGCGGCATATTGACCCTCTAACCTTCAGCCTTCAACCTGATCACGCAGAATAGCATATCATACAGGTCATCACCTTGGAAGATGTAACTGATGGAGTTTTGGTGGCAACACAATATTGAGGTCTTGGCTTTAGAATTCCGCTCCGAGTCCCATTAAGAACACTTCAGGGAGTCATGGCTACCTAAAGGAGACAACTTGTCTAAAAATAGGTAAATAAGAAGTTTCTCGTAACCCAGGGATTCTGATGCAAATTTGTAATATTGTTTTGCGTTGACGCGGCCAATTCTTACTTACTCCGGCCAGGAGGGAGGCCTGCCTTGCAGTAGTCTCGAAAAGACCCGCCTTCGGGCCACGCTCACAATACACGCAAAGCATGCTGGTCCAAAGACGGCCCACGGGACGGGGTGTGAGCCTTTGTACATAATCGCGGTGGCGATGACCTCAGCTAGGTAATTGAATCATCGTGATTAGGGGCCATCATACTCAATAGTACTGACGATCCCATACGAGCCATCGCCGGCCCTGACAGTCGAAAGAGGTCATACATATTGGCCACAATTTTGCGAATGTAAGGCTCAAGTCAGGTGCGTGTGGTGGCAGCTTCCCACCGAGTTGGGGCCCCGGTCGTGGCGGACATCGCCAGGTAAGCCGGTATTTCTCACCCATATCGCCCTTGGGTCGCCAACCTCCCCTAGGTATGTAACTAGCCCACTTGTGTTGCATATTGGAGTCCAAATCATCCAATTAGGTTCCCGACCGCAAGTTATATTTAATTACTCCTGATGCTAGATATTCAGGGAGATTCCATGGCAATCAGTATAACAATCCCTGTTTGGGTGTCCTGCCAGCCGAAAGTGTATGATCCTTCGAGCAGTGGCCTCGGTTTTGATCTTCTTGAGGGACCTTCATTAAGCATCTAAACTCTAAGAACCGTTGGCGAAAGATTTAACGTTAAGGTTCACTTTTGGTAGTTCTAGTTTTCTAAGAATAACACACATTCCTCAAACTGGCAACTAATATCAATCGGCCGAATTCCGCATCTAGCACATTTGTGAAGTTTGAGGCTTCTACCAAGTTGATGTTGCTTGATCTAGTAGGTCCCCTTTGTCCTGTCTCCGCATCCACTATACTTGATTCAGAATGCACATAGAGTCCGGATTCTTTCGCGGTAAACTCGGGTGAGGAAGTAACCAATTCAAAGCCAAGGAGTCATGAACCCCTTCAGAGCCATCTCACCGCATTCCCCCGACAGCTCCAGGGGGTTACCTCCCGTGTATGCGGCTCCAGCGGTTTAATGTTTCATTCTCGGTAACTGATCACAGATAAGTCCTTGCCACGACTTTTTCTAGATCACGGTAACCAGTTAAGAAAAGGCAATTTGACACAACGTCTCCACCCAGAAGCCGTGCCGATCGGCACTCCGCAACACAAATCAGGGCTCCGGACTGCCGATCAGCTAGGAACTCAGGGGCGTCGTCGTCAGCCGCCGGCCCACAATACAACCTTGTGCTCAAAATACTATCCTTTTAATTTTTTTTTGATAGACCATCCAGCCTCAATCGTCAAGGGGCTTGGCTCTTGGGCTGCGTGCAAAGGAATCCACGAATTTACCGGTCTCCAAAGTCTATGGTTTGCAAATCGCCTTTGCATAATATTTATGTGGTAGCTCGTGCTCAGGCCTTTGACTGGGTAGGTAGGTAACGATTCAAGCAAGCATTGCTTACATGCTCTGCCACGTCTGTAACATCCTCTCCAATTCCTTCTTCTCTAGGTTTCAACTTCGTTATCCAAGGGTTGGCCCGTTGGTCTGGTCGTCTCTGTGTGTCCCTATCCCGGCTCCCCTGCTGTCTCACAATACACATGTCATGTTCGTATTCATCCCCGCACCCCCCCTTAGATCTCCTATATCCCATTACGTTGAATGATTCCTTGTCTAGTGACCGCGAAGGCGACTACCTGTATTTAAAAAGGTACGGAACGGAACTCGAGATAGGTTTGAACTGAAATAAAAGAGTACTTGGTATTCGACGGGAATTCTAGAACTAGAAGCTAGCTCGTTCATTTGTCCACAGAGCGCAAGAGGACCCTGCGAGTGGCGTACGTGCTCTAACATTCCCGCCTTCATAAACCCTGGAAATTTCTCGAACTACTACGTCGTAGTCTCCGATGGATCTGACCACACGGTTCGTATTGAGAAACAAGTGGGAAATGGCTACTTATTTAGCTTCTACACGTTTGAGCCGTCCACAGTACTACCTACAAAACGGTATAGATCTGCGAAGGATGAGAACAATGGATGAACACTAGGTCGAGATAACCTTTTTCTATAAGTAGGACGATCAACCACTCATTGCCATATGCAAGATACCATCAACTACGGCGCCAAGGCTTGATTCGTTCTTTGTTTGATCTCGTTGCCTCCCGTACCCTTGTCGTTCGCCTCAAGCCTCCAATTCGCTGTAAATGAGGACTTAACTTTTGCCGTTGATTCCCTTGCCTTCTGTTTCTATTACCTCGGTGTTATCATCCAATAACCACGATGCGTATCACCTTAGCCTCCGTCGCCACCTCTTTCATAAGCATGGTCTATGCCCAATGCCCTTCGGTCTGGACAGATGTTGCCGCAGATCTGAAGTCGTCATTCGTTGGAAGCGACGGAGAATGTACCGATGATGCCCGGGCTGCGATCCGCCTCGCTTTTCATGATTGCTTCCCCAGCGCGTGTGACGGGTCTATAATCCTGGCAGATGAATGCAGTTTTCGAGCAGAGAACACCCAAATGGTCGGTATATGCAGCACGCTCAGGGACAAGGCCACCCAATTTAATGTCGGTACCGCTGATTTGATTCAATTTGCGGCTGGTAAGCATTGGTCCTCAGGTAGTAACCTCGGTTTCTCAAGACCTAACCCTATTCTCTGTAAGCCATAGGCATAGTTTCCTGTCCCGGGGGCCCCGCGATATCCTTCAAAGTTGGCCGAACGGACTCCTCTGACGCCAACCCCACCGGCCAAATCCCTGGCCCCAACACAAATGCTGATGCTCTCATATCCCTATTCGCGGCCAAGGGGTTCTCTGCGACAGAGCTGGTCGCACTCGTGGGCGCACATAGCACCGCAAAGAACCTGGCCGGTGATGCACTGGATTCGACCGTCGGGGACTGGGACACGACGTTCTATTCCGAGACGGCTGATGGCAGCGGGCCCGCAAGTCTGGCCAGCGACCAGTTCCTCAGCAACTCAAGTGCGACGAAAGACACCTGGGACTCGTTTGCAGGCAGCGCATCGGGTTGGGCAGCTGCTTTTGTGCCTGCGTAAGTACCGCGCCTGTTCGATGCTAGGCTCCCATTATGCTAACTCGACCCCCGCGGCTTAAGAATGGAAAAGATGAGCATCCTCGGGAACGATGAGTCGAGCCTTGTCGACTGCTCCAGCGTCATTGCTAGTGCCTGATTCCGGCCGGTAACATTGCCAAAGCTGTAGTAACGATGCTTCATAGGGCGCAACACGGGTGGAAACGGTGCGAGATTTCGAGCTCTGGGACTAGGCGCGATGGCGAACAATAGCAGGTGTTGGTAACTCTGCTGATTTGTTTGCTCGTTTCACCTTTGTAATCGGTTCAATGAGCAGCCACGTACGTCATTTTGCTATTGTACTGGGACGGGGTGCTACGCTGTAGGAGCAGCTGTGGTGGTTAACTTAGTATTTGAGTTACGATTGTATAAGACCACAATATGGTCTTGCTTCTCCTGTCCAGCTTAAGTGACCCCGAACCCTTTGCTAAAGCTAGGTTTGGCTCACGGCCTTGCTGTAAGTTATCAAACTCTAACCGAGGAGTCTAAGAAGTTTTAAATTGCCAGTTAGGGTTATCGTAGGGTTAGGCCAAGAGCTACACCACGGTCGCCAACTCTGCCAGTTGCACCACGCCCACGTATGTCCTAGCCAGTCACTCAGCCGGCGGTGAGGCTGTCGCCTGCATCGCGAACGTCCTACTCACAGCCTACCCCAGCACGTTCGCCAACATCAAATACCTGCAGCTACTCTCGACCCGCTCAAGGTACCCGCCGGCACCAGCATGGCCAACAGCCTGGCCAGCCTGAAAATCACGACGTGGCTGATCCGCGCGACCTCTTTGACCCCATACCTGATAGCCAACAGCAACAACAGCAGAATCATCAAACTGACTACCGCCATCAACCACGACTCCCAGAACGTACGTCTAACGTCAGGCTCACATTATGACGCCGAGTGACCAAGCACAAACATCCCGTGCACCCTAACCTCCAGTCCACTAGACTCTAAACGCCTTGGACAGCACGACAACTCCAACATACAACTCAAGAGGTCTCTACTGCTAGGGCCTGCTCTCCAGCAGCACGCATCCGGAGCGACCGATTAATGCCCGTGCAACATCGCCAACCAGGCTCACTCAACTCGAGTCGGTGGGCGGTTCTGTCTCACGATACGGTAGGGTGCAGGACAGACTTCGGCTGGTTAGCTAGTCCAATACAGTTATTGGCGTAGTGGCTGTCACCGGATACATGCCACCGGTCCTGCCCCTCAGCAACCTTACGGCAATGCTGTCGGAGGATTAGCATCACCGATACAAGATCAGCCAGCCAGCCAGCCGCAGGGAAGTTCCCTCAACCATGCTGTCGCTATGGTATACGTATACAATCATCGAGATTTGTCCAAAATAGTACGTAGCTTACCACCGCCAACATCCCAGTCGATCAGGTAGTATAAGTGGCTACACTACGCATTCTAAAGCTCAACAGCATCAGCCAACGTATTCTTAACCTAGTTACCTACAGCAAGCTACGCGTAGACTAGAGCCACACCAAAATGAGCAGTATCGACGACGTAGAGACAGTCGTGAGAGAGGTCGCGGACATCATCGCCTACCAGGGCGGAGCAGCCAATTAATTGATGGGGGAAGCAGCCGAAAGGTCTATCGACATATAGAATGTGCAAAACCGAATAGCTTGTTAAACGTTACGGCAACAAGCTACGAAAACAGGTACAACACTTCCTTGGGCGGATAACGAGCCAATGAGCGGAATAAAACATACAATGGCAAACACATGCCCGGGTCAACGGGACGATGCCGGGAGCGATAGCCAAACCAAGCGCTGCCGCTCCGCCTCCGCATCCTTATTCATCAGGGCTTCGCACTCTTTGGCGACCCAACCGGCGACCCGCTCAAACACACAAGCGGCGTTCTCGAGCAGCGAGGTTGTGACAAGATCCCGCGCGCTACCATGCAAAATGCTACCACCGCCTTCCATTTCAAGGAGAGCAGACATACGTGCCACAATGTCGGCAAACTCCGACGACAGATGCGGATCGGGCGGGTTCTCAGCGCGGAATCCATCGAGTGTGTCCTGCATGTCGGCGAGGTTTCGGCGAAGAGGTGCCAGTCGCGCATGCTGTACAGCTGCAGCACGGGCCATCTTTGAGAGGCTGGTTAAGACAGCACGAACCTCGCTGGCTTTTTCGATATGTGCAGCGCAGCGCGAGTGGAACTCGAGAACCTTGTCTGACGCAGACCCGACTGTCATTGCAAAGGCTGATGCCATGTTCTGGAGTGCTCGCGTATAACCTGTGGGATCGTCGGTGGGGTTTGGAGGACCCGGAAACGGAGGAAGGGCTAGATGGGTTGCTTCCTCGTCGAACAAAGGGGCCAAACACCCCACATCCCTATCCACTGAGAACTGGCAAAGCCCATCGAAAACACGACGCCAAATATTGGACCCGAGCTGAGCGGGGAGGGCATGGCCGGCGACAAGGTAACAGGCCACGGCCAACGAGAACACGCCACAGTCGTACGAGTTCTCCTGCGTAGGCGAGGCGCATGGTGCAAGTACCTAGCTCGACCACGTGCCGAGGACGCCTGAATTGTTACCGATGAAGCGCCGTATGCATGTCTCGGCAGCCCTGGACAGCCCGGTCCTTGGCGCCAACGAATCGTATATGTTCAGTTTCTGCTCCCGGGGCGAGGCAACACAAACCAGCTAGTGGTTGCCAGAGACATGGAATGGTAGCAGGATCGTGTCGAGAGCTGCCGCTCCGATGTCGGGCAGCCAGTCGGATCCGCTGTTGCTGGCGGTCGCCCAAAAGGTGATGCATGCCGTCGTCGAGGGCTTACAGAGGCAGACAAGTTTCAGAATAGCGTTCACAACGATGTCGTCGAGCCAGCAGTTGGGACCTAGGGACGAGAACCTGGTGTCTCCGGCGAGGCGCAGGTGCCTCGCGAGTTGGTTTGCCGGGGCTGTGGCACGACGGGGAGCTATGTTTGACGGGTTGTTGGTGGTCCTCTCCACCTGGCTGGGTTTCTCGGTGGCATCCGTAGCCGTAGGAGATTCCGACGCTCGTCGGGTTTTGCTTCGGGGGGAGCCATGGGAAGGTCCTGGGCTGGGGCTGAGCTGGTCACGCCCCCGCTTTGCACGGATAGCTACAAGGTCCGAAACGTCGGCGTCGGCGTCATTTGGGAGAGGCCGCATGGAGAAAGATTCATCCATCTCGAATTCTTCGCCTTCGGGATGCTGGGCTCGACCAAGTTCGACCGAAACCGAAGAAGAGGTGACCCGGGGCCGTCGACCAGCCGGCACTGGGCTGGCATCATACCTGCCGTCATTTTCCGACGCGATCTGGACAGAATAAAACTTCAATATTAGAAGGTCTAGGCATTCCGGCAGGGGACTGGGCGGGATTCTAGAGGGCAGTTTCGGGCTCGACTTACATCGATGCCGTCGTCTCCTTCAACCGGAGACCAACCAAAGGGAGCACCTCCGCCGAAATCGGGGTCGTTTCCGGCATCCTCGACATCTGCAAACTCGGCTCCGTTCCACGCATCCTCCAAGCTGTCCATTGCAGGACCAATGCCGGATTCAAAACCGTTCCGGGCACGCTCGACGTTTGCCGCCTCGGACTGGGCAGCGTGGCGCTCGACTCGAGAGGCCGGCTTCTTCTTCCCTCGCCGGATTGTGACATTGGAATGCTTATCCCCAAGACCGCTCATCGTCGCCGCTCGCGTGATGTCAGTTACACTCCAATGTTCGGTTTCTGGGATACCCCTCCACTGGTATGGCGGCTGGTGGCGACTTTCGTCTTGTTCTTGGGCGGGGCGGGTGGTGCGCTCACGACGCGCTTGTTGGAGAAGAGGGAGAGCGGCAGCAAAATCGAGGTGACGGGATAGATAAGCTAGCTTCTGGTACCAGTTCCGCGAGGTGGCACCGGGGAAGTACTCGAGAAGCTGCCGAGGGAAGAGGTGCCAATTGCGACAGACGGTTTCCCTGCTCCTGAGAGCCCGTGGGTGAAGCTCAGTGTCGCCAGGGAGGCTATATAGAATGCTCTCTACATGGGCGCGGGCGGTCGGGGGTAAAAGGGCGATGAGGTCCTTAGTGGCGGCCGATGTAGACTGCCGCTGTTGCTGCTCGGCCTGGAAAAGGGCGAGGAGACGGAGGAAAGTATCAAAAATGCTATCCGACTTGGTCTTGACGAGGTCGACGAGTTCTTGTATCCCGGCATCAAGGGTCTGCAGCGGAGAAGGTTCCGACGGGAAACACGCCGGAATAGGGAGTGCCGGAGTGGAGTCTGCCGGAGTGGAATGTGTCGGAGGGGGAAGCTGTGGAACTATGGGGGGCGACGACATGTGGTCGACGGCGGGGTTATTATGCGAGCACACGACCGACAGCCAGGCTTGGCGTATTCAATTTGTTCCTGTTCTAAAAATGCAGAAAGCCTTCGTTGAGATCGGCGTGGCGGGGCGCGAGAGGATGTGGGAGGGGAGGGGGAAGGAGAGGGAATCCAATAATGGGCGCGGTGGCGGGAAATCCCTCCTCCCAAATTCGACGATCCTGCCTTCCCATCGCCGCGATCGGGAGGTGCAGCGTGGAGAGAGTGGAAGGACTAGACAAAAACAGGGAGGAGATGACGAGGGGTGCGATGATTGAAACGATCTCGCTCCTGCCGAATGTGGATGGATGATGGTGGAGAACTCGAGCATTCTTATCCGGTAGTTGCGAGGCAGCGAATTGGCATGGGCATGGCGGCTATCGTCGCATGCAAGCGCATCTGCAAATTTGTTCGCCGAGCATCAATGCACACAACGCGTCCGAGATGATGGGGCGCGCGAAAACACGTGCTGCTGGTTGGTGTCACGTGTCTGAGTCGCATGGTCTTGACGGGGGACGTGGCTGGTGTACGTGGCGTAGGTCGGGCAGAATCCTGCCCGACCTTGACGCACGTACCACATGGGAGGTTTTTGTGGGGCAGTGACGGAGCTGGTGTGGGGCAGCACTGGGGCGGCACGTCGTCGCGGGAACGGCGATGGAGGCAGTGGTGTCAATCTGTCGTCTTTGAGGTTGATGGGAGAAGGAGGTGGAAGAGGTGGTTTTGGTCTTGGGATTGATGCAAGGTCGCGTTTTGAGGTGGTCTTGGTTGTGTGGTTGATGCGGGCTGCGGGTTGTGGAAAAGAAACGGGAAGGGAGGTTGTGTTGGTCATAAGGTCGATGAGAGCCACGTTTCGTGGTACAGGGATCTTGGTCCTGAAGTCGATGTAATCACGGTTGATGTACAGAGTAAGCGTGGTGAGGTCGGCTGGAGCTGGGGGTTCGTGGTCGGGGAAATAATGATATTTCTCTCACCTCCACGGACACAGTCTAGTCTACTCGTAGGCCTCGATCCAGTCAATGGTGGTTGGCCCGTAGCAATTTCAATCGTACGAATTTGGTGAGTAGGTAGGTGCAGGTAGAAGCTGAGCAGCCTCATTTTTCCAGTGAAGTCAACTGCCTGTTACAGGATCTTGGTTAACGCACAAGAGCTCCTGGTGCCATTTCCTACTCTGCTGGACACTGCCTAACGTTATGGATGATAGAGGCAGCGCGGATAGTCCTTAAGACATGTGGCCTGGATTCATTCTTGGCCAGTCCGGATGGCCGGAAATGGTCCCTGCCACTGCTCTACGACGCAGCAGCTCAAGGCGGGCGACAAGATAGCCAGCATTTTAGACACGATGTAAGGTGGTAGAAGGGCGGCTGCAAACCCTGAAGCCACGGTTAGTGACCCTGGTGACCTTCTGAAAGGACTTGGGGGGATTACGACAATAAGCAGCAGGTTTGTCGTTGGACGCCGGGGCCACCCAGCGGCCCATGCACCCAGACCGGACCCAGTAGGTTAGGTGAGTTCCGGGCCCTAGCCCAAGGGCCCGAATACATCACGGTTTCCTATATTTGTTATATATCGCACATCGCTCACATCGAGGGAATAGTGGTTGCGGGGCTTGAGGAATTTTTTCATGCAACGGCTGTGGTGGCTCCGCGATGTTGGATGCGAGCCTTCTGTTGGCTACGAAGGACTTGTACCGACAATCCATACCATACGTCCGCTTGGCTGTCGACAAGCCTAGAATAACGACTAGGATAACGACTAGGATAGCTTTGCGCCTAAGATGGATGTCGGGGTTCAAGCGTCAAAGATGCGAGCATGCGTGGCTAGAGACGGCGCAAGCATCGGTGACACAACTACAGCATGGCTGCGGAGAGAAATCGTAGGCGGGCTTCTGCACACCGAACCGCAATCTAGCGGAGATTCCCAGTAGGACATGTGGCCTAACATCGAGGCAATTGTTTGGGGGCAATTGGGTCTTTTATGCTCATGCTCATGGCTGGATGTGCATTGCTGGATATCCCCATCATCTGTCTATACTTGAAACTCGTCTCGCGATACGAAATGCTGGGTATTGGCATGAGGAACTCATCGACAGCGACAAGCCCCCGAGGTTTGCAATATTATCCCATGGTTAAGTACACTAGTCGCTTGACGTGACGGCGCCGCTGACCTGGATTGGACCTTGCCGGCGTCTCGGCGCGGCGCTCAGTCAATCGGAAAGAATCTCAAGAAAAGACAATACTAAGTGAGGCTCATTTCCTCACCGCAACAACAAAGAGGCGCGGAAATGGGAAGAGTACCTTCCCATCCAACGACACGGGATACGCCGCCTTCAGCTCGGCGAGATACTGCTCAAGGAACGCCCGTCTCTCTTGCTCAGGCAGCGGGTCAACAAACGGCCGCAACCCCGTCCCCTTGACCCACTCAACCATCTCCTCGTGGCCGTCGAGCACATGCTGGTACCGCGTCTGCCAAACATCTATGCTGGAACAGTAGGGCCCTAGCTGATCGTACAGTTGCTGTGGCGTTTCGATCTGACCACGCACGGGCTGGTGCTCGCGAAGAAGTCTAGCAAACGGCTCCCTTGCCGCGACGGCTCTCATCGAGGTATGGGATGGCTCGGCTAGGTTATCCGGGACTTGGAATGCGAATACGCCGCCGGGGGGCTGTGACTGCAGTAAACTCGTTGCGATGCTGAGCCTTTGGGGTGGCGGGAGCCACTGCAGTACGGCGTTGCAGAAGAACATATCCACGGCCTCGGCGGGCTTGTATGTGGCCAGATCTTGCTGCGCGAATTCGAGGTGTGGGAGCGTGGCTTTGGCCTTTGTGATCATGTCGGGCGACGAATCCACCCCTAAGACTTTGGCCTGTGGAAAACGCTCTGCAAGCACTTCGGTGGAGTTGCCGGGGCCACATCCAAGATCGACAACATGTCGTGGTGAATGTAGCTGGACTTGGGAGAGAAGGTCCCGCGCTGGGCGAGTGCGCTCGGCGTGGAATTTTAGATATTGCTCCGAGCTCCAGTCTTTCTTCGCGGCCATATCAGTTGAAGAATAGGATTGTAAGAAGAGGGGAAAGGGCTGAGCATGCCGATGGGGCTTGTATCTCCGGGGTGTGGTGAGGATTCTTGTTGATGACCTCCAGGCCATATCCGAGAGCTTGTTTTGTCAATAACTTAGGGTAGTGTTCTCTCGCATCGAAAATGATGTAGGTAGATTTAACCAGCTCGGAGTGGCGTTAATTATTTCCGAGCTAGAACTAAAGTCCGTCGGATTTGATCGGATGGCCAAGAAATGACATTGTTTGCAGCTTTGGTATTTGTGGGGAACGACGACATGGAGTTGCAGAGGTATGCACACTCGCTAAAATCCACAGCTCTCTAGGTTCCCCACTTGTCTCTGCAGTTGATTCCACGTCAAACAGATTCTAACCCACGCCGTTAATGCTCTCCAAACCGCCATGGAGGCACAAAATGACCTAAACGTCCAAGCACCTCCCGCACAGGCAATAATCATTGCATCGCAAAACCCAGTCAAGACCAACGCCGCCCTTAAAGGCTTCTCCCTGATGTTCCTCGGTGCCATATACTCAGCCCATGGGATCTCCGTCCCCCCCCCCCCGGTTTGCCAGCCCACCAATTATCCACAACACTACCCCCCACGGCGCCCAAAAACCCGCCCGCAACCCCCGCCCCCCCGGGCCCAACCCCAAAACCCGGGG
>Ga0164242_10002905_pt1 | contig 19694 bp, 11 predicted proteins | sample OricomgcompostMG_FD_108783 | JGI IMG/M metagenome (GOLD analysis project Ga0164242, IMG submission 108783) | Miracle-Growth compost microbial communities from Emeryville, California, USA - Original compost - Miracle growth compost (MG) ... | reverse complement strand
CGTCTTTGATCAAAATACAATTTGACATTGATACGATTACTGATATAATAATCCAATGTTGGACTAATCGTAATTTCTTTACTTCCATTTGTTGCAAAGGCGCTGTTTTGATCCAGGATACTGTTGGAAGAAACATTGTTCCTAAATGTAAGCTGAAGATTAAAGTTTAATTCGTTATCCAGTTTCTTTGTATCCTTTTTAGAAAAAGGAACTTTAAACGGAAGCTTCAATCCCCGTTTGCGGAAGCCACCGCCAAAAGTTATTTCAGTTGAACGTACTTCACTCAGCTGGTAGTCGATGAGGCTGAGGCTTAATTGCCGTTGTTTGGTATAACCGAATTTCAAACTAAGCTGGTTGGTAAAGGTCATGTCAACGCCCAGCAAAGGAGCAAATTGTTCCTGGATGGTAATGTTAGGAACTAAGAAATAAGGAATATAATTATGGCTTCCACCGGTCGTGTCAATAAAGGAAGGATAACCATATTGCGAAACGTCCCTGTAATACAAAGCTGACGTAAAGCTATTCATTCCAAGGCTGGCATTATAAGCATGTGTCAATGAAAAGTTGGTGAATATTTTATCGAGGCCGGGAACGCGGCTCAACCCATTATAAGTAACGCTCCAATTGGGCTTGGGCAATATTCCACTAAATGGATTAGATTTGATATTTGAATTTTGCTGCTTGATAAGCGCCACTTTCGTCGGATCCTGGCCGGTATAGGCAGCGATAAAAGCAGGTACCAAAACATCCACCGCGTATCTTCCATATCCAAGTGCATAACCATCTGCGCCCGTAGGATTTCCCTGCAGTTTGTTATAAGTATTTTGTGCTCCCAATCGTTGAGATAATACCTTTCTGTAGTCCTGGAATTTCAAAAAAGTACCGGAGATCCGGTTCGGATCATACTTGCCAAATAAAGTATTGAATGCAATATAAGTGACATTAAATCCACCATTTACATAAGGGCTTAAATGGGAGAAATGATCACCTGTACCGGTAGTATCTTTAAAGGTTTCAGAATAATTTTTGGTAAAAGTTTTACCGACGTTAATATTAATTGCCAGGTCACGAACCGGTTCCAATTGTGCTGCCAGTGTAATTTTCTGGTCGAAGCTTTGGACAAACAAATCATTAAAGTTAGAATCCCTTGTAATCAAGCCTTTCCTTGCTGCGTCGTTGAGCCAATTGCTGTCCGGTTGTTTTCCCATTATAAACGCAAAGCCTGGAGCCATGCTTTTAAAATCCTGACCTAACATTTTCGTACTATCGGTGTACCCCGGTAATCGTGTATTACTATTTTCAGATACAGAGGCGTTGATAGATTTTACGCTTGTCAATAATTTTCCCAAAACTCTCATTGCCCCATTCATTTGAGGACCTGCATTTACGGGCGGTGGTGCAGGTTTATTGGTATGAGAAGTATCTGCAGGATTTGTTTTTTGTCTTGGTTGCCTTGGCTGATCCAAAGCTTTCAACCATTTCCATTTGCTGTACAAGCGTAAAAAGTCCAATTGAACTGTTGCATTTTCCTGCTGGCCATTTTCCAAAAAGTTGCCCAAATTGATCGCAAGCCTTGAGGCGCCTATCCAGCTATATGTGGCCGTATAATCCAAATGCATATTGATCCAGTCAGTCACAGGGAATTTGGACAAAGGCACGTTGTAGGAAAGATTGACTGTCTGGTTAAAAAGCGTATTTCTTCCACCATCAAAAAAGTTTTGGCGAACGCTGTCTTTTTTAGCTTGCGTATCCAGCCGCCCAAACGGTTCATCAATTACAGAATTGTTGATGGCAGAATAATCCAAAGTCAATGAATGCGTGAATTCCCATCTCAGGATATAATTGCGGGTGAACGTGAAATACTTATCATAGGTTTCGGGAGTCTGGTATTTATCTCCGCCGATACTTCTTGGTTTCAACACCCCAAACTGCCTGAACACATCTGCTTTGAAAGTGAGTTGAGAAGGAATAGGATTAATGTTGAAATCCTTTACCAGGTCTAACCAATGCGTTTTTGTTTTGCTGAACAGCTTTTTAAACGGTGAAATAAACTTCGGCTGCGGCATAAAATTATAGCCGAGACTTCCCTGTTGTTTCGTCACATTATTATATTCAATCAGCGGATTATGGGCTTCTGTTTTCGTATAGGTATAGCTCACATCCACATTTTCAATATCCCAGAGTTGTGGCTTTTTATTATTCGTCCTGTTTTTATGAACATTATTAAAACTGACCGTTTTGATAGAAGCAAAATCTACAGCATTGTTCCTGATAGAATCCTTTTCACTCTTGTTAGCCGCTGCCTGCAACTTTTGTTTCAGTGTCAGATCCATGTCGAACGGATCATATTGCGGAGTGCTTACAGAGTTGGTGATGCTTGCAAAAAACGGAATGGACATGGCCGCAGATTTCGGAAGCAGCTTTCCTAATTCTAAAGTAGCAGCCGCATCAAACTGAACAAAATTATCTTTAAAGCGATCATTGATTCCCTGCTCAAGTGTACCAAAACCATTGCTGTGGGTATTGGCAGAAACAGAAATGGTTCCGAGGTCAGAGAGGTTGGCGTCGACGCGGCCAAGAGAAGCCCATCCGCCCTTTTCATCCATAGACGAAAGGCGCAGTTCATTGAACCAAACTTCTCCGCAAGCAGAAACTGCGTTGGTATTTTCAACGCCCATCAAAATTCCTGTAATCTGTCCAAGATTCGGATTACCCATAATCCCATAAGTATGTCCATTGGCTTCCGTTTGTTTATATAAAACATTTAAAGGAACATTGGACAGATTTCGCTGGGTTTTAAGATTGGTCAGATCCGTCAAATCCAAATCGAGGTTATTGCTTTTGATCCATAAAGTATCATTGTATTGATCGCTATTTGCATTGAGCCCTAAATTGAGCGGGGTTAATTTCAATGGAATCCTTACTTCGTAATAGTTGCTAACGAAATCACTTCCAATGCGGATCACAGCGGTGAGGTCACCATTATTTAAAGTAGTGGTTTCATTTCTTTCAGCATGAATGTACATTTCCAGTTTCTTGAATTGCCTCAAGTCCCTGTTGGGATACGTCTGGAAAACCGCTTTTCCGTCGTTCTTTGCAAGGTTGCAAAACTGAAGCGTCAGGGATTGTTCATTTTGTAAAAGGTTTACTCCATTGTTGCTCAAAGTCTGAACACGTTCAATATCCCGCGGGGTGCGATAAGGCAAAGGTGTACGCTTATCATTTTCTTCAATGTTTACTGCACCAACATTAAAATCTGTTTGACTGGTAGGAGTATAATTACCTGTGGAATCTAATTTATAATTGAATTTTCTCCAGGTATTTCTAACAAGACTAAGCGTTCCAAACCTTACCGTCACGCTATCCTGGAAGCCGGTTAAAAACATTCTCATAAACCGGATAGATTTGAAATCGGGAATGTTGCCAATTTTTTTATTATAGGAGTCAATAGGAATTCTCAATTGGTACCATGTTTCATTCCTGGTGGTTCCATCAACTAATTTTGCAGCTACCACTTTTTTGTCAACAATATAATTACTACCGATATTCATTTCCGGATCGGTTGGTGGTTTCAGGTCAACTACATATTGAAAATACTCTTCGGTTTCGTTCAAAGTATTATCATGATTCAAATCTTCCTGGTCAGGATACATGGTGGCTGCAGAAGAAAATTGGGAACTATTATCAGCTATTGGAGAATTTCCTTGTGGATTATTAAACTTTTTATATCGCGCAAGAATGTCTGCGTTTTCAGCATCGAGATTAGCGCCCCGATAATATTGATAGTTATCAGAAGAAGGATCTTTAAGCGCATCCTGGTAAACCTTTGAATTGGTTCCAAAATTGGCAGCCAAAATATTCAGGTAATCATTCCTCCGGAAACTTACTTCGGCACTATCTGTTAAACCATCAAAGCCCACGTCCTGGTAGGGCCTGTCGGCGGGATCATTGCTAAAAGCATTGGTTACCTGCACAGGGTTACGAGGTACAAGTCCCCAAATGGATCTGTCAACCTGGGCGGGAAGATTTGGCGTCGGCAATCCATTTTCATAAAACCTTCTTGAATCTTTCAACACATCTTCAGACACATTTCCGAGGTTAATATAAAATTGTCCCCCGGTGCTTGATTCATTATTAATAAACGGATCCTGGACCCAGCATTCGATGTATTCAATATTGGCCGTTTCAAAATCTGTCTGATCAAGGCTGCGCATCAAACCACCCCATTTAGTTTTAGGGAATAAGAATTTTCCATTTGCATTTATATCCGTTCTTGAGGCATCATAATTATAAGGCCCCCGATCAGAAGGATAATAAGAAAGGTCGAAAGTGATCAATTGATTTTGGCCAAAGTCTGTAGTTCGTTGAGGGAAAATTTCCTGTTGAGAAATAGCCCGAACTCTGGGATCAGAAAGCAACTTCTTATTTCCCTTCAATGGATTGTTCACATTTTTAGGATCCTGTAAAGTCGGTTCAATCTGGTACCATGCAATTTGCGCCCTGTTTTTTCCATAAGCAAGACTGTTGCTGGAATCAGCTTCGGGAAAAAGTAAATTTCCGGCTTTATCCGTTGCTCCATGAGGCGTGGAAGCGAGCGCCCAACTTATTGGCGGGAAACGGAGGTCAATATCACTTTTGCTTCCTTCGAAATTATCAATATAAATTACTCCATTATTTCCTTTTCCAATCTGGGGAGCGTGGCCCGGCTTCAGAAAAGCAGCTTCAGCATATGCATTCACAGAGGATGGAGCGGTGGAACTATAAAAAGGAATTTTGTTTAAAATCTTTGTAAGCCTTGGCATGTCTCTCCGGAAACTTCCATCCAAACCAAACATGGTATTGCGGATGGGATCTTCACCATAATCTACTTTTGTAAAAAACGGTCTTTCACTTAAGCGCACCATTGTTCCGCCCAATGACAATTGTTCTTTGGCTGTATTTTTAAGCAAATAATCCAACCTCAATCCCATATAGCTTTTCTGCTGCAAACCAAATGAAGCATTGTTTTCGTAATTCACCTGCACTGGAATCCCGGCATTAATAATTGCCTGGTTGATCACTTTTATTGTTCCCAAATCATAATTGATCGTATAATCAATATTTTCTGTCAATTGCCTTCCTCCGGCTGTTACAGAAACTGAACCTGGCGGAATGTTGTAGCCAATGCTGATGTCGGAAGTGGAAGTCGTTTTCGCCGTTCCCTGCAATACAAACCGGTCAAGGTTCGGAAATTGTTGCTGGGCAATTGCTTTAATAGAATCATACAAGGGATAATACAAACTATCCGCTGCCGTGGCGGCATTATTAAAAACTTTTGGAGCAATATCACGTCCGAAGGGTTCCAATACCGGGAAAATGATCCTGCTGTATTGGGATAAAACCGTATAACCTTCGATAAAATCAAATACTCCATCCGGTTGCGGATCAAGTTGGCTGTTTAACCGGTCTAAATTTACCAAACTCAAAATGGGCGTGCCCTGGTTAAGGTCACCAAAAGGAAGATATCTCTTGGCGCCCAGGCCCGGCTGCTGATACAAAACATTCAAGTCAAAATCCTGGCGGTCTAAAGTTCCATAGCCTACACTATAAACATTCTTCATCATTAGTTGCCAGATGGGAAGTTTTGGTCTTTGAGAAGTAGCTTTCAATAATTTTAAAAACAATACTTTCTGGTTGCTCGAGGAAGAATCCGGCGGCACATCCTGTGAAAATTCACCCACCTGGTAAATTCTTCCGTTATAAGAATATTGAAAAGCAACGGCGAGCACTTCATCTGCCTGTAAAGGCTGGCTTAAAGAAAGGAACCCGGCTCTTTTATTATAAATATATTGTGTGGAATCGAGTTTGCGGGCAAAGGTTTTTTCAAAATCCTGTACCGGACTTAAGCCCATACTTACCAATTGATTATTAATGAGCGTGGAATTACGGCTGTTTCCATTCCTGATGATAGTAGCATATTCGTCATTGGTATTATTATCAGGTAAAGTACCTGTAACGGTAAACGGATGAAAAGGATGCGCTTCACCAAGGTCCATCAGGCCGACAATTTCTCTTGCATCTGTAGTTGCGCCGTTTTTATTGGTAACCCAGACTTCCAGTTTCAGAATCTGCACCGGCGTGATCACTGCCGGGGAATTGCTCATTACTTTATTATAGTTCTCTTTAAAATATTGCGCCAGCAGAAAATGTCTGTTTTCTTCATAATCATCCCCTTTTATTTCAAAATGGGTGGCGGTATTTCCGCCCTGCAAAGCCATTGATTGCCTTTGCGATTTCTGATTTGCCAAAACCCCGGTGATAAATAGTTTGCCAAACTGCAACTGCGTTTTAATTCCAAAAAGCGATTGAGCGCCGGGAATTAAAGTGCTGGTCAGCGGAAAAGAAACATTTCCTGCTTCAAATCTTTTTAAAATTTCATCATCGGTGCCGGTATAATCCAGCTTTAACTGGTTGGCAAAATCAAAATTGGCAACTGTGCTATAACTGATTGGGAATTTAAGCTTGTTGCCAATATTGGCATTTACATTCAATTGAGCGGCCATGTCAAAATCAAAGCCGCCATTCCTCCTTGCTCTTTCCGGAAGCGTTGGATTTTTTACATTCTGTCCCTGGTAACCAGCCGTCACATCAATATTTCCCTGCGGTTGAATATCTATTTTCCCATTTCCAAAAAGGCGGTTGAATAAATCATCATAAACATTCAATTTCGGCTTTACCATTCCACGATTCAGCAGGCTCAGCGTATTGGCTCTCTTTTTAAAATAATTTTCTTCTGCTTTTTTTGCTTCCATCGCCCGGAATTCGTCGGCGGTATAAGTGGTGGGTGTTCTATAATAATGATCTCCTACTTTTTCATAAATGGTATACGTTTTTGTTACCGGGTCGTAGGCGATAGAATCATTTATGTTAGGAGGAGTTTGAAAATCATAAACATTGGGAGTGGACGAAAGAAAATCGCCCCGCCTGTCGTGAATAGGAAAAGGAAGACTGTCGGTGGAATTTACAGTAGAATCCTGCGCAGTTGCATGGGAAGGGAAAGCAATAGAAAGCCCTATTGAAAAAATACAACATAATATCAACCCCATATAATTTGGCGCCAACTTCGTTCTGAAATACATCCACAAATTATTTAAGGTAAATTTCTATCAAATTGATTTTAGTGCTTTTTTGATTAAAGTTTCCAGGTTATTAATTGAAGGTTCGGAAGTTACAATTTTTTTAATAGCTTGTTCAGCCACCGGCTTTGCAATTCCTAGAGCTATCAATGCATTTAACGCATCGCGGCCAAAAGTATTGTCATCAGAAGCAATTTCCTGTGAAGAAAATGAAGATTTGGACACTTTGTCCTTGAGTTCGAGCACTAATCTTTCAGCTGTTTTTCGGCCAATGCCTTTTACGCTTTCCAGCTGAGAAGTATTTTTGGTAAGAATGGCATTGCTGATCTCTTCAGGCTTCATTGCAGAGAGCATCATTCTTGCTGTAGAGGCTCCAACACCGGAAACACTGATCAGCAAAACAAACATTTCTTTTTCGATGTTGTCATAAAAACCATATAAAGTATGCGCATCTTCCTTGATCTGCAGGTAAGTGTATAATTTTCCAGTTTCGAGGTTTTGAATATAAGCATAGGTGTTCAGGCTGATATTGACTTCGTAGCCAACGCCCTGCACCTCTACGTATACCACTGCCGGATTTTTATAAGAAAACTTTCCTGATAAGTATGCGATCATAATTTTTTTGAAAAGAAATTCAAAAATAAGTAATTAGGTTTAATGCAGCAGATATTCCAGGGAATAAATTATGACGAATATAATCCCTTTACTGATAGGTGCAATATTATTGCTCCAAACCATTTTCAGCGTCGAAAGCCATTGATCTATCCGCGGAGGCCATTGATGTATCCTTCAACCTCATTTCTGCGGTTTCGAAAAATCATTTCTTCCCAGGAAAATAATTTTTAGGGGAAACATAAATTTTATTTCTGCCCACGGTTCATTTAATTTTGATTTTTATTTTCAAAATCTTAAGTCTTCATCAATCTATAACCTCCTGTTTTAAGCCCCATTGAAAAAAGCATTTCTTCAACTTCATTTTGCTGTTATTCTTGCAGGATTTACTGCTATTTTAGGAAAACTGATTACCCTGAATGAAGGCCTGCTAACGGCATACCGCATGTTGCTCACCGTACTCATTCTCGCAGTCATTTTATTTTTTAGAAAACAACTAATAAAGCTTTCATGGAAAAACACACTGACACTTTTTGGTGTTGGCGCCATCATTTCGCTACATTGGGTTAGCTTTTACGGGAGCATCAAATATTCCAATGTTTCTGTTTCGGTAACCTGTTTATCTACGATCGGCTTTTTTACTTCATTATTTGAACCCCTCATCCGCAGAAGAAGAGTGGATTGGGTAGAAGTGTTGCTTGGAATCATTGCTATTGCCGGGGTTTACCTTATTTTTAATTTTTACCCTGAATACAAAACGGGGATTATTTTCGGAATTATTTCGGCGATGCTTGCGTGTCTTTTCCCCATCATTAATAAAAAATTATTGGAGCGGTTTTCACCAAATACGGTAACGCTTTACGAAATGAGCGGTGGAGTTCTTGCCTTGTGCTTTATTCTTCCTGTGTACCTGCAATTTTTCCCGGCGGAGTATTTTCTTCCCACTTCCACCGATTGGCTGTGGCTGTTAATTCTCTCCGGTGTATGCACTGTTTTTGCTTTTAATTTAAGCCTGAAGGCGCTCAAACATATTTCTGCTTTTACAACGAACCTTACTTATAATTTTGAACCCGTTTATTCCATTATTCTCGCCTTTATTATTTTTAAAGAAAATAAATTCCTGGGGGCAGGCTTTTATTTTGGCTTCGCTTTGATCCTGCTCGCCGTTTCCCTGCAGATGGTTCGGGTTTACCAGGAGAAAAAACAAGGAAAAACAAGCTGATCATTTAAAAAGGAATCATTCCTGCAATGATTTCCAGGTAGTGCTGATCCGTTTTATCGAAAGTTTCATAAGTTTCGCTGTCGATGTCCAAAACCGCAACCACTTCATTGTTTTTGAACATGGGAATCACTATTTCTGATTTAGATAAACTGTTGCAAGCAATATGCCCGGGGAATTGTTGCACATCCGGCACAATCAATGTTTTTGCATTGTTCCATGCAGTGCCACAAACGCCTCTTCCTTTCTTAATCCTTGTGCAGGCAACCGGTCCCTGGAAAGGAGCCAGGACCAGTTCTTCATTTTTAACCACATAAAAACCAACCCAAAACCATTGGAATTGCTCCTTCAAAGCCGCCGCTACATTGGCGAGGTTGGCAATTAAATCTGTTTCGCCTTCCAGCAAACCTTTGATTTGTGGAATGAGTGATTGATATTCTTCTTCTTTTGTGCCCCTGACAATCGTGAGATCTTCTGCCATATTTTTTTGTAAAGTTAGTGAAAGCCAAAGAGCAAAAGGCTAGTAGGCAGAAAGCAAAAGGCAGGAAATGTATTTAAAACCTTTTGAACAGATTTTCAAACTGTTTTAAATAACCAGCAATTCAAAAAAATCTTCAGGCACTAAATATTTATTAGAAAGCTGCAGCAATTCTTCTGAAGTAATTTCCTTGATCACACGAAGTGTGTCATAAAAATAATTTTCATCAAGATCATTTAAAATGAGGCTTTTCCACCTTGATATAATTTGAAAAGGTCCATCGATATAACCCAGGTTGAGGCCCATCATATAATTTTTTACCAACAAAAGTTCTTCTTCATTCACCGGCTCTTCTCTTAAAAGTTCCATCTCTTTGTATACTTCGTCTATTGTGGCCTGGCAAACTTCTTTACCTGCTTCTGTGCTTACCACCCATGAGCTTTCCTGCACATGATTTTCAAGGTAGCTATGGATTCCGTAAGTATATCCTTTGTCTTCCCTGATATTTCCCATTAACCTTGACCCAAAATATCCGCCAAACAAAGTGTTCAAAAAAATTGCTTTTTTGAAATCAGGATGCTCACGGCTTGGAAAGGGCCGTCCTATGCGAATAGCGCCCTGTACGCCGTTCTTATCGTTATGTATAAAGTGTTTTTTCTCAATGGCCATCTCGCGGCTAAACATGATTGGCAACACCTTTTCATTTAATGAAAGATCACCAAAATGTGCTTCCAACAATTGCTCAAAATCTACAGGAAACTTGCCGGCAGCGAAGACGCGGCATTTGGCATTCAGGTAAAATTGCTTATAAAAAGAAAGCAAGTTTTCCCTGCTGATTGCTTCAATATCCGATTTGGTACTCACTCTTCCATACGGATGTTCCGGGCCATACAAATATTCATCAATTAGCCTGTTAGCAACGAAATCGCATTTTTGTAAATTAATGGAAAGGCGTTGAATACTGTTCTGTTTGAAGATGTCTAATTCCTTTTCCGGAAATTGTGCCTCTGTAATTAATTCTCTCACTACCGGAAGCAGTTCTTTTAAATGTTTGGCAAGGCAATGCAAAGTGATTGAAGCCGTTTCATTATAACATTTGCGGCTTAAATAGGCGCCGTAATATTCAAAGAATTCGGTGATCTGGAAGGCATCTTTTGAACTTGTTCCGTTTTTAACCAGGTTGTTGGTAGCGATAGCAACGCCGTTTTTGGTTTCATAATTATTACCTGCTTCAAACACAAAGTCAATCATAGCCACTTCTTCTGCGCCATCATTGATGTAATAAACGGGCGTGCCATTGGAGAGTGAAATACGGGTACATGGTTTTAAGATTATGTCAAAATCGATTGCATCTTTTATGGGTGGAGCGATGGTTCTGTTGGGCATTGAATTTTTTTCCTTTAATTTTTTAAATCTTTCTCTTAATATTCTCAGGCGAATCTTTTATTCCTTCACAGTTGAACGATAATAAAGTGTACTGCAATTTGTGTCTACAAAAATGCGCTTGCATTCTTCCATTATTTCTTCCCTTGTGATGGATTGATAGATCTCTAATTCTGAGTTCATCAGGTTGGCATCACCGAGCAATTCATAATTGGCCAGGCTGTTGGCCCTGTTCATTAAACTGATGTCTTCAAAGGCAAGCATACTTTCCGTTTTATTTTTCACCTTTTCCAATTCAACTTTAGAAATCATTTCGGATTTCATTTTCTCCAATTCAACGATAATGGCATTTTCAGCGGTTTCGAGCGTTACTCCTTTCATTAGTTTTCCATCAACATACAGAAGCCCGGGATCAATGCTTCCCATATGAGAGCATTCAATATTGCTAAACATTTGTTTCTCTTTTACCAGGCTTTGAAACAATCTAGAAGAAGCGCCGCCTCCAAGAATCTCCGTAATGATCTCGGCTAAATAATATCGCCTGTCCAACCTGCCGGCAATATGCCAGCATTTGTACAAGGCATCCAAAGGAACCTCTTCGGCCACTTCCATCATCCGGCCTTCTTTCTGAACAGGCTCCTGCTTTATATTTCTTACATACTTTTCTCCTGCGGGAATATCAGCAAACCATTTTTCGGCCAATTGTTTTATTTGTTCTACAGACACATTTCCTGCAACGGTAAGTATGGCGTTTGACGGTGTATAATGTTTAAAAAAGAAGTTTTTTACTTCCTGCAAATTTGCATTTTCAATATGGCTTAAATCCTTTCCAATCGTCATCCATTTATAGGGATGAACTTTGTAGGAAAGATCACGCAACATGTGCCACGCATCTCCATAAGGCTTATTCAAATATTGCTCTTTGAATTCTTCCATGACCACTTTTCGTTGCACCTCTAAAGAATTTTCATTGAAAGCCAGTGAACACATGCGATCACTTTCAAGCCAAAAGGCCGTTTCGATATTTTCGGCAGGCAACTGGAGGTAATAATTGGTAAGATCGTTCGTGGTGTAGGCATTGTTTTCTCCGCCGGCCATTTGCAAAGGTTCATCATACGATTCAATATGAAGGCTGCCACCAAACATCAGGTGTTCGAATAAATGCGCAAAGCCTGTATGTTCCTCATCTTCATCCCTTGCACCTACATCATACATCACGTCTACAACTGCCATCGGAGTGCTCCGGTCTTCATGAACAATCACACGCAATCCGTTGTCTAAAACAAACTTTTCAAATTTAATCATAGCTGCAAAATTGCGCTAAAGCAAATCATTTCCCAAATGCAGATGAAAAGTGTGGATATTTCAAGGTTACATTAAACAGGAATACTTTTTGAGAATCTCTCTCAATAAAACTATTTGTTATGGATAAAAGAGAAAAGCTCAATTCAATGGAGAAAATGATTCGTGAGCTGAATGATATTGTAAACAGCCAGACATCATTATTAAAAAAGATCGCGCAGTTGGAAGCAGAAAATATTAACCTCGGCAACAGCCTTTTGGAGAAACAATTACCTGAAATTCATTCAAAAGCAGATGAAACGCTAAGTGTTGCTTCCCTTCTTGTTGAAGACTTTACAGATGCAAAAGACAAATTTATAAAGGATAACAAGCTGGATGTTGCAGTAGAAGAAACTTAGGCTTTCTTTTTAAATCATTTCCATTTATAAAAAGTCCCTCACAAAAGAGAGAAGAAATATCGCTTTTGGTGAATAAATATGTTTTTAATTTAAATTTTCCTTTTTATTATTTGGTGTACAATATGCTTATGCATTGTACGTTTAATAGAGTAAGAAAATTTAAATAAAATTGAGATTGAATCAAGCCGGGTTTCGTTCTATAATCATCACTGAACCAACCAACAGCATCGCCTTTAAAAAGAAATTATTTTTCGTACTTCTCCTGTTGATCTTGACAAATAGCAGCAAGCTTTTTGCACAGGAAGCTGTTTCTTCTGATGAACTTTTTCAACAGGCAAGAACCGCGGCATTTGACAAAAGGGATTATCAGTCTGCAACAGAAATCAGCAAAAAGGCATTGACAATCAGCCCGGATTATTCGGACATTCGTATTTTTTTAGGACGTGTTTATACCTGGTGGGATAAGCCAGACAGCGCCAAACAATGTTTTGAACAAGTTTTAAATCAGCATCCTGAAAATGAAGATGCCGCTTCTGCTTTTGCGGACCTGGAATATTGGAATGATCATCCTGAAAATTCATTATTGATTTGTGAAAAAGGACTTGAATTTCATCCTCAATCAAAAGAACTTCTTTTGAAAAAAGCAAAATCTCTTATTGAATTAAAAAAATATAAAGAGGCAAATAGTGATTTAAGTTCTTTATTAAAAATCGACCCAAAGAATGCTACAGCACGTTCTCTTTTTGAAAAAATTAAAGACCAGAGTTCAAAAAATAAAATAGGAATAAGTTATGACCTTGCAACTTTCGACAAACAATATAAAGATCCATGGCACATTGTAAGTCTTGATTATAACCGAAGTACAAAAGCAGGATCATTCATTGGTCGCGTCAATTATGCAAACAGGTTCAGGTCGGACGCCCTCCAGTTTGAGGTAGATGCTTATCCGCGGATTTCAAAAACATTTTATAGTTATGTAAATGCCGGTATCTCTGATAAAAGTGGCATTTTTCCACAATACCGTAGCGGCTTTTCATTGTATGCAAATCTTCCAAAAAGCTTTGAAGCAGAAGCTGGCTTACGTTATTTATATTTTAGTGATGCCACCTGGATTTATACCGCCTCTGTTGGAAAATATTTTAAGAATTACTGGTTCAATTTCAGAACTTATCTAACACCGGCAACTAAATCTGTTTCCAATTCTTATACATTTACAACAAGATATTATTTTAAAGAAACCAATTATTTTGGGGTTGCATTAGGAACCGGAATTTCACCGGATGAAACCGCCAATAATATTCAGCTGGCCAATTTATACAAACTGAAATCTTACAAAATTTCCGCTGATTACCGAAACACTTTTAAAACACTCAACACTATCTTGTTGAGCTTTTCGCTCCTGCAGCAGGAATATTTACCAAAAGTAACAGGCAACGAATATCTCTTCAGTGTAGGCTATCAAAGAAGGTTTTAAAATGAAGACAAAACGAATCATTTCTGCAGTTATCATTATCGCCTTTTTGCTGCCACTTCTCATGTGGGTGGCATGGCTTATTACTCCAAAAAAGAAAATGGTTGCAGTGATTGTTGATAAGACTGTAGAGCTTTCTAATGCAGAACAACATTCATCTTTCACCTGGGTTTTGAATAATCTTCGTTTCACAAAATCGAAAACGCAACTTTATAACAGCACCAATGATTACTTTGGATTTTTTCCTTTAAAGGATGAAAAATTCCGGATAAAGGGGCTGGAAAGATTTTCACCAGCAATGTTAGACAAGCTTAGCAATGATGCGGACCTTGCTTATTTTACTGACACTTATGGAGTTTACAGAAACGATTGGTACAAAAAAACGAAATCAGAAGGGCCTGCAAAAATATATGGCGGCATGAGTGAGCAGGATATTGAATTTTTGCAGCTGATGAAGGCAAAACACAAACTGATCCTTTCAGAATTTAATACCATTGGCTCTCCCACTCCTGAAAATATTCGCACCGAATTTGAAAATCTTTTTGGATTAAAATGGAGCGGTTGGATAGGACGTTATTTTTCATCGCTCGATTCTGCTAATAATGAATTGCCACAATGGCTTGTAAAAAATTATCAAAAAAGCAATAACCAACAATGGGCGTTTCATCATGCGGGAATTGTATTTGTGAACACAGATCAGAGAGTAATAATTTTAGAAGAAGGAAGAGAATTAAAATCTGCGATGCCTTTAATTCACGCCAATAAAGTGGCTCAAAAAAAATACAGCATCCCCGATGAAACTGCCTATCCTTACTGGTTTGACGTAATGCAATATGATTCTTCGGTGAATAAACCTGTTGCTGTTTTCAATCTTGACATTAAAGAGGAAGGGAAAGAAATTCTGAAACAAAATCATTTGACTTCCCGATTTCCTGCAATCCTTGCTCATCAAAAAAACGATTACCAGTTTTATTATTTTTCCGGAAATTTTTGCGACAATCCCATTTCTATTGCCACTTCCTATCTGAAAGGAATTGGTGTCATAAACAGTTTATTCTATCATTCCGAAAATGCCAACAATCACCACAGTTTTTTCTGGGATTTTTATCGTCCTTTAATGGCGAAAATCACTTCTGATTATTATAGCTCGTTACAAAAACATTAAAAGAATTTATTGCTTTGAAAGACAAATTTCTTTAAAAGAAGTGCTTTACTTGTTTTTAAAATGTGCATTCATTCTCCCCTTACTTATGAGTACATTTAGTCGCTGCAAACAGGTTAAAGGGATTGGTAATTTAGCTGAAGAGGAAGCAATTTGAGAATAGCTGACTGTGGCTTACAATAAAGCTTTATTGAAGAAGGAATCTTTGATAAATAGAACGAATTAAAGTCAGGAGTTGAGAGTTCCATCAGCGGAATCAATATTGAAGAATAAAAAGTCAAACTCAAAAAGAGGGCAACAATCAATTTAAACTTTGACCGGGAAATAATTATGGCCAAAAATAGATTTAAGAAGTAAACGAGGGCTTAATAATTGACAGCACAATGAGAAATAACGATGGAGGAAAAACCTATTAACCATAACGCATTAATGAGGAAAATACTTTTGGTAAATTGAATCAGGAATCAAGCCACCGCCCTGGATAAACTTTTCATTTCTAACCTTGAACTGATTGAATGCATCCTTTAACTGATCCAATTTCGCCTGATCAGTTATTGGCTCTTCATCCATAGTTTCTGATAACGAAAAAGCATTGTTTCCATTCAGATGTGATGTTCCCTGCACAAAATCAATTACATCATTCTTGGTTTGCATCAAAGGATAATGATGACGATTGGAAAAAGCACGGGTAGTGTCTAAACCGCTCCCAATCCAGCTTTCAAGCGTTGGCTTTTCTATTGAATATGAATTTTTCAAAAAAGCAAGCAAGCTAGGAGCAATATCAAAATGAGATGAAATGGAAGAAAATTCTGCAGTTCGTTTTAATAAAGGAGAATAGATAATTAATGGAACATGGTAGCGATCTATTTTCGTAAGCATCGGAATTTCCGGCATTCGATGGTCGCCTGTAATGATAAAAATAGTGTTTTTAAAATCGCTTCTTTTCTGGTAATCACTGATAAATGTTTTTAGTGCCTCATCAAAAAATAAGATGCTAGCATATTGAGGTTCATATTCACGATAAGCGGCCTTCTTTGCTTCAGAAAATTTCAATTCATTCATCCTCTGTTCAAACAACTGGTTGTATTTTTCCTGGTTGTTGAGCAAAAAAGGACTGTGCGTAGAAACCGTAAACATCACGTTTAATTTTGGCTGAGCATCAGTATCCTCCTGCAATTGCAGGTATCTTCTGAATAGCTCCTGGTCCCCATATCCCCATGTGAAACCGTTATGTGCAGGCAGTTTTGTGTATCCGGAAGGGAATGTAAACTCATCATAAATATTATTCACCGAATTTTTTTTCATGAAAAGATCCATGTTGTCAAACCTGGAATCACCGCCATAAAAAAATGCCGTTTTATATCCATTGTGCCTGGCAATACTAATCAATGAAACTTCCCTGGGCATCTTATCTCCTGTTTCATTAAAACCATTTTTGCCAAAAGGCAAGGAACCCAAAACTGACGGTAATACAGCAAAGCTTCTTCCCGCCGAGCTTAAAAAATTATTCCAGTATAGACTTTGTTTAGAAAGAGAATCAAGGAATGGTGTGAAGTTTCCAAGTACCGCACCATCATTTGTAAAAGCCCGTCCCAGGCCTTCTACAAGGATAATTACTATATTAGGTTTTTGACTTCCCTGGTTAAAATAAGGAGATAAAACATCAGCGGTTTCGTCCTTATGTAAGAATGGGAATTTGTTTTCATCTACATAATTAAAATCTTTCATCACCGGCAGATCATTTCCAAAATCGCCGGAATAGCTGTCTGAATAAATATCTGTTTCCACCACATCAGGAAAAAAATAATGATAAGTTTGGCCGATAAAAAAATCAGATTTATTCAAAACCAAGGTGCGTGCATATTCTGTTTTTAATGCAGAAGGATTATGAAAAGAGAAGCCGGTTGCAACTATAAAAACAGAAATGAATGTGATGGCCAGGGCAGCATATTTGTTGATGCTGACCTTATTGGAAAAATAAATAAATGTAAAAGCAGAGAATGCAATTAAAAAAATAAAAGCAATTATTTGCAAAATGTTTACACCTCCGGAAGCGCCCAGCGTTTGTTTAATATCTATGATTGAATAAGCAAATAAATCAGCCCCCAATGGAACCATTGATTTATTAAAATATTGGATCAAAGCGAATTGCAACAGCAGCAAAACGATTGCAAAAAAAATATAAAAAATATTCGCAACTCTTTTCGAAAAAATAAAAAGAACAACGTAAGGAACGAGGAAGAAGACAAAAGTTTTTACCCAATAAAATAAATAATTAAGAAGCATCGATCCAGCAACTGAAACGAATGGAAGCTGCTCCACGTGTGAGGTCATGGCAACGATGTTTTCATAAATACCAATTAAAAACAGCAGGATCAAAAACAGGAAAGACAACCGGCAATATGAATTGAATGCCGCCGATATTTTTTTAAAAATTGATTTCATAAAATTAAGCCCTTAAACGATTAATTGATTTTGGAGAATGAAATCCCTGTCGCGACATTTCGCCCCACGATTTCTTTTTTCTTAAGTAATCTATATTTCCCTTTACAGCGGAAAACACAACAAATGGGTGGAAAAATACAGGTTCAGCAAATGCAATGAGAATCAGTTTCATAACATCGGTACGTCTTTTATATTGATTAAAAGTGAGCACTTCAATCAGGATGGCGAAGACAGAATATAAATATCCAAAGGCGATAATGAAGCCCGGAAGCAAAAGGGAAAAGGGCCATTTAATATAACCGGTAAATGCGAAGATGATAAAAAATATAAAGCCGGAAAATTCAATAAGCGGCGCTAACAATTCAAAGAAAAACCAATATGGATAGCTAAGTATTCCTAAAATACCAAAGCGATAATTAAAGAACATTTTTTTATGGATCTGCAGTGTTTCAATGGTACCGCGTGTCCAGCGGTTGCGCTGCCTTCCAAGGATTTTATAAGTAGCCGGAGCTTCTGTCCAGCAAAGTGGATCAGGAATAAATGAAACTTTATAAGGAAGTTTATTTTCGTGCATATACCTGCGCATCCTCACAATTAATTCCATATCTTCTCCAACTGTTTTTGGATTATAACCGCCTGCTTTAATTGCAATTTCACGGTCGAAAGCGCCGAAGGCTCCCGAGATAATTAACAGGCCGTTCATGCGGCTCCACGCCATTCTCCCCAACAAAAATGCACGAATGTATTCAAGGCTTTGCATACGCGGCAACAATTGTTTAGGCAAATGGACTTTTACTAATTTCCCTTTCACGATTTCACAGGAATTGGCAATTCGAATTACCCCCCCGGTAGCAATTACGCGTTTATTTGTTTCTTCTAAAAATGGTTTAATTAATTTCAGCATTGCATCCTGCTCTAAAATGCAATCCACATCAATGCAAACAAGATATTTATTGGAAGCCACATTCATACCCGCATTCAGAGCATCTGCCTTGCCGCCATTAACTTTATCAACAACAATAAGTTTATGATAAATTGATTTGCTGCTTTTATAAATACCGCGAACGGGCTGCGTTTTTATTTTTTCATTTACCAGGAATGGGACTTTTACAAGACTGTAAGCATTAATCAGTTTTTGTAATGAATCATCTTTACTGCCATCGTTTACAACAATCAATTCAATGTTGTTATAATGAACCGCAAGAAGTGAGCGAACATTTTCAATAATATTCGGACTTTCGTTAAAAGCAGGAGCGACCAGACTTACTGTTGGCGCGTATTCTGAGGAAGCGAGAAGCCTGTAATCAGTGAAACTACTTTTACGGGAATATTGTTTTATTTCATTGATGGAACAAACCACAATGAGCACGTAAAATAATAAAAGTGAAATGGAATACACGAGGATTCCATAAGAGAACAGTTGAAAAATAAAATCAGTAATATTCATGCAACATTTTTAATTTGGGGTAAAATAATATTCCACGGAACCATCGTTCTGTCTATCAATTTCTCAATCTTTTCGATTCCCGTTTCGCTGATTTTTACAATTGCTTTTGCAGCTTCAAGTTTGTAAGAATCATCAGGATTATTTAATAAAGAAAATAAAAAAGGAAGTTGATCTTTTGTTCCATCAACTTGCAGAATTTTCAAAATCGACAATTGAGTGAAAGCGTCATAACCCGGGTAATGTTGAATTAAAAGATCAGCAGTATTTTCATTACTGATCTGGCTGATTGTTGTCACCGCCGTTTTACAAATCGACATAGATTCATGAGAAAGACAAATTTTTACGTCATCATAAAAATCATACAGCCTGTAAATTTCAATGAGGCGTAATGCAAAATTGACAACGGTTAAATTAGTGGACTGAAGCCATTGCCTGATGTGATCAATTGTTGCGACCTGGTGGGTCGAAAGCTCTTCGATCAATCGCAATTGCTGCCATTCTGAAACCGGGTGAGTGACATTATCTAAAAATTTCAATCCTTCAAAACCAATCATTTTTACAATCGCAATCTGGGCTTCCATTCGCAATAAATCGTTTTCATGATTGGTAAAAGAAAAAATATTATTGATGCCGCTTTTTTGTTGGAGATAAGAAAGTTGTTG
>Ga0164242_10002904_pt1 | contig 19698 bp, 16 predicted proteins | sample OricomgcompostMG_FD_108783 | JGI IMG/M metagenome (GOLD analysis project Ga0164242, IMG submission 108783) | Miracle-Growth compost microbial communities from Emeryville, California, USA - Original compost - Miracle growth compost (MG) ... | reverse complement strand
TGACCGGCGCGGTCGCCGTGCCGATCTACCAGACCTCGACCTACAAGCAGGACGGCGTGGGCGGGCTGCGCGGCGGATTCGAGTACAGCCGCAGCGCGAACCCGACCCGCACCGCGCTCGAGGAGGCGCTCGCCGCGCTCGAGGGCGGCACCCGCGGCCTCGCGTTCGCCAGCGGCCTCGCCGCCGAGGACACGCTGTTCCGGACGGTCTGCCGCCCCGGTGATCACGTCATCCTGCCCGGCGACGCGTACGGCGGGACGTTCCGGCTGGTCGCGCGGGTGTTGGCGAACTGGGGCGTGGAGTACACGTCCGTCCCGTTGCACGACCTCGACGCCGTGCGGGCCGCGCTGCGCGACACGACCAAGGTCATCTGGTGCGAGACGCCGACGAACCCGCTGCTCGGTATCGCCGACATCGCCGGGCTGGCCGAGATCGCCTCCGCCGCGAACGTCCGCCTCGTCGTCGACAACACGTTCGCGTCGCCCTATCTGCAGCAGCCGCTCGCGCTGGGCGCGGACGTCGTCGTGCACTCGACGACGAAGTACCTCGGCGGCCACTCCGACGTCGTGGGCGGCGCGCTCGTGACGTCCGACCCGGAGCTTGCCACCGAGCTCGCGTTCCACCAGAACTCCATGGGCGCGGTCGCCGGCCCGTTCGACTCGTGGCTCGTGCTGCGCGGCATCAAGACGCTCGGCGTGCGCATGGACCGGCACTGCTCGAACGCCGAGCGCGTCGTGCAGTTCCTCGTCGACCATCCCGCCGTCGGGCGCGTCCTCTATCCGGGCCTGCCCGACCATCCCGGCCACGACGTCGCCGCGCGCCAGATGCGCGCGTTCGGCGGCATGGTGTCGTTCACGCTGCGGGGCGGCGAGGAGACCGCGCTGAAGGTATGCGGGCTCGTCTCGGTCTTCACGCTCGGCGAATCGCTCGGCGGTGTCGAGTCGCTGATCGAGCACCCGGGGCGGATGACCCACGCGAGCGTCGCCGGCTCACCGCTCGAGGTTCCCGCCGACCTGGTGCGGTTGTCGGTCGGCATCGAGGACATCGATGACCTGCTGGACGATCTGTCGCAGGCGCTCGCCTAGCCGCGCCACTCGGAGGCGAGCACGGCGTAGTCGATCTCGTCGCCCCACTCGCCCTTGAACCACTCGTTCTCGCGCAGATAGGCCTCGCGCCGCATGCCGAGGCGCTCGAGGACCGCGGCGGACGCGGTGTTGCGCGCGTCGATGCGCGCGATCACGCGGTGCCAGCCGAGCGGGCCGAACGCGAGGTCGAGCAGCGCGCGCGCCGCCTCGGTCGCGTAGCCGTTGCCCCGGTACGACGGGTGGAACCCGTAGCCGAGCTCGCCACCGGCATGTTCCTCGCTGACCCACCGCAGCATCACGTCTCCGACGAGCACGCCGTCGGCACGGCGGACTACGCCGAGCACCAGCGCGTCCCCCTCGTGCTCGAGCGTGCTGCCGGTCGGGCGCGCGATGCGTTCGGCGACCTCGTCGAGGCTGCGCGGCTCGTGCGGGACGTAGCGGCAGAACTCCGGCAGGGACTGGTAGGAGTGCACGGCCTCGGCGTCGCCCAGTTCGAGCGGGCGCAGCAGGAGTCGTTCGGTCGACAGCGGGTAATCGGGGCGCACGTGCGGAGGGTAGGCGAAGGACGGCGCCGAGGCCGTAGGTTTTAGCGCATGGCGTGCACCTCGAGCGTGGTCTGGGACGACCGGTTCCTCGGCTACGACTTCGGCGAGCACCCGATGAGCCCGGTGCGGCTCGACCTGACGATGCGCCTGGCCCGGGCGCTGGGGGTGCTCGACCGCGTGGCGGTCGTGCCGAGCGTGCCCGCCGACGAGCAGCAGCTGCTGACGGTGCACTCGGCGGACTACCTCGCGGCGGTGCGCGAGGCCAGCTCGGACCCGTCCTACGTCGGGTTCGGCCTCGGCACGACGGACGACCCGGTGTTCCCCGGCATGTACGACGCGTCCGCGCTGATCGCGGGCGGCTCGGCGATCGCGGCGTCCGCGGTGTGGCGCGGAGATGTACAGCATGCGGTGAACATCGGCGGGGGGCTGCACCACGCGATGCGTACGCACGCGTCCGGGTTCTGCGTGTTCAACGACGCGGTGCTCGGCATCCGCACGCTGCTGGCCGCGGGCGCGACGCGGATCGCGTACGTGGACGTCGACGTGCACCACGGTGACGGCGTGCAGGCCGCGTTCTACGACGACCCGCGGGTGCTGACCGTCAGCCTGCACCAGGACCCGCGCACGCTGTTCCCGGGCACCGGGCTGCCGACCGAGACCGGCACCGGCCCCGGCGACGGTTACGCGGTCAACGTCGCGCTGCCTCCGGGCACCGGCGATGCGGGTTGGTTGCGCGCGTTCCGCGCGGTCGTGCCAGGCGTGCTGCGCGCATACCGCCCCGAGGTGCTCGTGACCCAGTGCGGCTGCGACACCCACCACGAGGACCCGCTCGCGAACCTGGAGCTGACCGTCGACGGGCAGCGCACCGCGATCGCCGACCTGCACCGGCTCGCCCACGAGGTCGCGGGCGGGCGGTGGGTCGCGTTCGGCGGCGGCGGGTACGGCATCCTGCGCTGCGTCCCGCGCACCTGGACGCACCTGCTCGCCGAGACCTCGGGCGTCCCGATCGAGGCGTCCACGCCGGTCCCCGAGCAGTGGCTGGACGACGTGCGCGCCCGCGGGGCACGCAGCGAACTGCCGCGGACGATGGGCGAGAACCGGATGATCACCGTCGAGCCGTGGGTGCCCGGCGGCGAGAGCTGGCTGGACCGCTCGATCGGCGCGACCCGCAACGCCAGCTTCCCGCTGCTCGGCCTGGACCCGGACGATCCCCGTGACTGAGAACGCGACCAACCCCGGCGACGCCCAGGACGTCCCGACCCCGCCGCGGCACTGGGAGGCCGACGTCGTGGTCGCCGACGGCGGCACCGTGCACCTGCGCCCGATCCTGCCGTCGGACCGGGACGGGATCGTCGCGTTCCACGGCGGGCTGTCGCAGCGCACCCGCTACCTGCGCTACTTCTCCGCCTACCCGCGCATCCCCGAGCGCGACCTGTACCGGTTCACCCACGTCGACCATCACGACCGGGTCGCGCTCGTCGCCGAGCTCGGCGGCCAGATCATCGCGGTGGGCCGGTACGAGCGGATGGCGGGGACGGACGAGGCCGAGGTCGCGTTCGTCGTCGCCGACGCGCACCAGGGCCGCGGCATCGGCTCGGTGCTGCTGGAGCACCTCGCCGCCGCGGCACGCGAGTCGGGCATCAAGCGGTTCCAGGCGATCATCCTGGCCGAGAACACCGGGATGATGCGGGTGTTCAGGCTCGCCGGCTACGAGATCACCCGGCAGCTCGAGCACGGCGAGGTGACGCTGGAGTTCGACGTGGACGAGACCGCGATGACCGAGGCCGTCATGCGCGAGCGCGAGCAGCGGGCCGAGGCGCGGTCGATCGAGCGGCTGCTGTACCCGACCTCGGTCGCGGTGATCGGCGCGAGCAACGACGCGGGCAAGGTCGGCCACGCGGTCTTCGCGAACCTGCTGCGGATGGGCTTCGACGGCCTGCTGTACCCGATCAACCCCGAGGCGCGGCACGTCGGCGGTGTGCCCGCGTACGCGTCCATCTCCGAGGTCAACGCAGAGATCGACCTGGCCGTGATCGCAGTGCCGGCCCAGTCGGTGCCCGACGTCGTGAGCGAGTGCGCGGCGCGCGGCGTGCGCGGACTGGTGATCGTGTCCGGCGGGTTCGGCGAGCGCGGCAGCGCCGAGGAGCGCGCCGCCGGCCGCGAGGCGCAGCGGTTGCTGGTGTCGCAGGCGCGCGCGAACGGCATGCGGGTCGTCGGCCCGAACTGCCTCGGCATCATCAACACCGACCCGTCCGTGCAGGTCAACGCGTCGCTCGCGCCGCTGCCGCCGCTGACCGGGCGGGCCGGCTTCTTCTGCCAGTCCGGCGCCCTCGGTGTCGCGGTGCTCGGCGAGGCGGCCCGCCGCGGCCTGGGCATCTCGACGTTCGTCTCGGCCGGCAACCGCGCCGACGTCTCCGGCAACGACCTGCTGCAGTTCTGGGAGACCGACGACTCGACCGACGTCGTGCTGATGTACCTCGAGTCGTTCGGCAACCCGCGCAAGTTCGCGCGGCTCGCCCGCCGGCTCGGGCGGCGCAAGCCGATCGTCGCCGTCAACAGCGCGGCGGGCGCGCTCGTCGCCGGGCTGGAGTCGACGTCGGTCGCGCTGCCCGAGGACGCGTCCCGCGCGCTGTTCGAGCGATCGGGCGTCATCCGCGTCGACACCGTCGGCGACATGTTCGACGTGGCGCTGCTGCTGACCTCGCAGCCGCTGCCGCCCGGCGATCGCGTCGCGGTGGTCGGCAACTCGACCGCGCTCGGTGTGCTCGTGACGAACGCCTGTGCCGCCGAAGGGCTGACACTTGCCCGGTTGGACGACGTCGGGGTGAATGCGACACCGCACGAGTTCGACTCGGCGCTGCGGGTCGCGCTCGAGGACGAGAACGTCGACGCGGTGATCGTCGTCTTCGTGCCGCCGCTGCAGATCGACACGACCGAGGATTTCGCAGCCGTGCTGCGTACCGTCGCGGCGACGTCGGTCAAGCCGATGCTGTCGACGTTCCTGGGGTTGCAAGGCGTGCCCGATTCGCTGGCGGCGAGTGGCCCGAGTTCGCCGGCGCCCGGGTCCGTCCCGTCCTATGCCTCGCCGGAGCGGGCCGTGCGGTCCCTCGCCCGGGCCGTGCGCTACTCGGCATGGCGGCGGCAGCCGGTCAGCACCGTCCCCGCGCTGTCCGACATCGAACTCGGCGAGGCGCGCGAGCTCGTCGAGCGCGTGCTGGCGGCCGACCCGGCCGGCCGGTTCCTGTCCGCCGCCGAGTGCGGGCGGCTGCTCGGGGCGGTCGGTGTGCGGCTGTCGTTCGAGGTTCCGCCCGAGGCGGTCGAGGTCGTGCTGGGCGTGCACGACGACCCGTCCTTCGGCGCGCTCGCGAGCTTCGGCATCGCTGGTGTCGCCACCGAGCTGCTGGGGGACGTCGCCTACGCAGCCGTGCCGCTGACGACCTCCGACGCGGAGCAGTTGGTGCGCGCGCCGCGGGCCGCCCCGCTGCTGACCGGGTACTCGGGCAGCGAGCCCGCGGACCTGCTCGCGCTCGCCGACCTCGCGCTGCGGCTGTCGGTGCTCGCCGAGGCCGTCCCCGAGATCGCGACCTGCGAGCTGCGGGTGCTGGCCGCGCCCATCGGCGCGCACGTGCAACGCGTCGCCGCCCGGGTCGCGCCCGCGACCGCCCGTGCGGACACCGGCCCGCGCCGGCTGCGCGGCTTCTGACCTCGAGTGGTCACTTCCGGCGTCCAGTGGTCACTTATAAGTGACCACTGGACGCGCAAGTGACCACTGGACGAGCCGAGCGGGGGGTGGCGCTAGCCTCGGCGGGTGACCACGTATCACGTCCTGCTCGCCCTGCACCTGATCGTCGCGGTCTTCGCGGTCGGCCCGCTCGTCGCGGCAGCGACCACGGCGGCGCGCGGCGTGCGCACGGGTGACGCCGCGGCGACCGCCTCAGCGGCGCGGATGATCCGTATCTACAGCTACGCGTCGGTGCTGGTCGTGATCCTTGGCTTCGCGCTGCTCTCGGTGAAGGTGAGCTTCGGCGGCGGCCCCAAGCAGAAGCTGGGCGACTTCAGTGACACCTGGGTGTGGCTGTCGCTCGTGCTGTGGGTGGTCGCGATCGCGATCTCGCTGGGCGTCCTCGCGCCGTCGCTGGTGAAGGCGGGCACGGCGATGTCCGGCGCGCGCGGCAGCGCGTCCGCGCTGGTCGGGCGCGTGGCGGCGACCGGGGGCGTCGTCGGCATCCTGTTCATCGTGATCATCTGCCTGATGGTGTGGCGCCCGGGTAGTTGATGCGCACGGCGATCGTCGACGCGGCGGTGACGTCGGAGCTGCGCCGGGCGGTCCTGCGGCCGGCCTGGCCGCCGGGCAGCGCCATGCACGGTGACGACGATCCGGACGCGCTCCACTTCGCGCTGTACGACGATGGCGGCGAGCTGCTGGCGGCGTGCGTGCTCCTGCCACGGAGCTATCCCCATGACACCGGTGTACAGCCGAGCTGGCAATTACGGGGGATGGCGACGTCGGAGGCTCGGCGCGGGGAGGGCATCGGTGGACGGTTGCTCGAGGACGTGCTGGCCGAGCTGACGTCGCGCGGTGTTGCGGTCGTCTGGTGTGAGGCGCGCACAGCGGCGGTGCGCTTCTACGAGCGCCACGGGTTCGCCTGCGCCGGCGACGTGTTCACCAACGCCGAGACGGGCATCGCACACGTCGTCATGTGGCGACGCCTCGACGGCCACTGACCTTCGAGATCGAACAAGTCTTGCCGGATGTCTTGACGCCCGGAGAAATGCGGGTTTAGCGTTCGAACGCGTCCGAATGGGACGAATCCGCTGCGGATTCCTCGACTGCGGAACCAGCTACGAACCACTGCTCGGTGCGTGCGTACGCGCACGCCCGGAACCCGATCGTCCACGCCATCGCCGGGGGAATCCATGCACGTCGAGCCACAGTCCGGGCGCACCCGCATCTCGCGGCGGGTGCGGGTCGCCGTCACGTTCACCGCCGCGGCGACACTCGCCGCAGGCGCGGCGAGCGCGGTCGCCACGACGGCCACCGCCGCAACCACCGCGCCGAGGACCTCGGCCGCACCCGCGCTCGACGGCGCCGCCAAGGGCGGCGCCGTCATCGTGTGGCTCAAGGACCAGCACAAGAACCTGAACCTGCGCACCCAGTCCGCACAGCGCAAGGCGGCCGCGTTCGCGAACCAGAAGCCGATCGTCGCGTCCATCAAGGCCCATGGCGGCACCCACATCACGCAGCTCGTCAGCGTCAACGCGGTCGCGGCTCATGTGAACGCGGCCGAGGTCGCACGACTGCGCGCGAACCCGGCCGTCAAGCAGATCGTTCCGGATTCGACGGTCACCATCGGCGACCCGCAGACCGCCGTCCGGACGCCCACCGCGAAGCGCTCGGTCGTGCGCTCCAACGGTGTGCGCCGCGACCAGACCACGCTGAACCCGAACCCGTCCGACCCGAGCCAGGACACCCCGGTGCCCGGCACCAACGACTTCACCCCCACGAACAACTGCGGCACCCAGGCGCACCCGATGATCGAGCCGGAAGCGCTGCAGGACATCCACGCACCGGCGATGACCGACGCCGGTCTGGACACCGAGCCCGGCCACGGCGTGCTCGTCGCGAACGACGGCCTGAGCGGCGCCACCCGTGCCGGTGACCTCGTCGGTAACCCGAACTTCGTCCGTCCCGCGGCGGACGGCGGTGGCAGCGTCGTGGTCGACGCGACGCCAGGTGACACCACGAATGACACCGACGGCGAGTACTTCGGCGACGCGTCGTCGATCGCGGCGCAGGGCACCGTCGAGTACCAGTGGAACAAGGAGCTGCCGTACTCCGGGCTGCCCGACAGCTGCTACTTCACGATCGTCGGCGACGCGCCCGGCGCGTCCCTCGTCGACACCGGTGACATCACCACCCCGCCGAGTGCGGCCGGAGACCCGGCGACCATGAGCGAGTCGCAGATCATCGCCGGCATCGACACCGCCGTGATGAAGTACAAGACCGACGTCATCTCCGAGTCCTACGGCTACAGCAACGTGCCCGGCAACTACGCGAGCCACTACGCGGCGAACGACGCGGCGGTCGCCGCCGGTGTCACGGTCGTGGTTTCGTCCGGTGACAGCGGCGCGCAGGGGACGGTCTCGTCGCCGGCGTCCGACCCGCTGGTGATCGCCGCCGGCGCGACGAACACGCTGCGCGAGAACGCGATGGCCTACGGCTTCAAGCACTGGGTCAACGACGACATCACGCCGCTCTCGTCGGGCGGTACGACGCCGAACAACAAACTCGTCGACCTCGTCGCGCCGGGCTACGGCGGCGAGGCGGCGTGCAGCCCGTCCGACCCGCGCGACGACTGCCCGAGCAACACCCAGACCGAGGCCTTCGGCGGGACGAGCGAGGCGTGCCCGTTCATCGCGGGCGCCGCCGCGGACGTCATCCAGGCCTATCGCGACTCACACGGCGGGACGAGCCCGACGCCGGCCATGGTCAAGGAGATCCTGACCAGCACGGCCACCGACGTGGACGCACCGGCGGACGAGCAGGGCGCCGGCCTGCTCAACATCGCGGCCGCGGTCGCTGCCGCCAATCAGATGCCCGGGTCGACGACGCAGGCCTCGGCGAACAGCCTCATCGCCTCGCCGGGCCAGCTCGACCTCAGCGGTGACGGCGGCTCGACCGTGAAGAGCTCAGTCGGCCTGTACAACACGAGCTCGTCGCCGACCGTCGTCACCGGCGCGCTGCGCCAGCTCGGCCCCGAGCACCAGCTCGGCCGGGTCACCACCGAGCAGGTGACCGCGCCCGACCCGACCGCACCGGTGCCGGCCGACGGCGCCCAGGCAGCCGCGGACGTCCACTTCACGGTGCCGCGCGGCCTCGACCGGCTCGACGCCGACATGATCTGGCCCGACGCGTCCAACGGCAACGTGCTGAACTTCTTCCTGTTCGACGGCCAGGGCCGGCTGCGCCAGATCAGCTACGACTACGGCACCCCCGCGTCGTCCACCAGCACGACGGGCATCGGCACCGTCCCGGACATCCAGCACGTCGAGGTCGCCGACCCGACGCCGGGCACCTGGACCGCCGAGATCAAGTGGGGCAACGGCCGGTCGCACCTGCAGTCGCCGCCGATCACGCCCACCGCGTACCGCGGCACGGTGTCGTTCAAGGTGTCCGGGCAGCGGTACACGACGACGCCGCTCACCCGTCCCGTGGTCGTCCCGGCGCACGGCAGCACGACCGTGCCGGTGGACGTGCCGATGCCGATGGCGCCCGGTGACCACCCGGCGTCGGTCCAGTTCGTCGGGCGGCACGGTGTGGCGACCTCGCTGCCGATCGCGCGGCGCACGCTGATCCCGAGCGGTGGCGGTGCGTTCAACACGACGATCGTGGGGACGGTCGGCCGCGGTGTCGGCCAGATCAGCACCTACGACGTGAACGTCGCGGCCGGGCGCAAGGACCTCGCGGTCTCGCTCCGCACCGCGGACACCAGTGCGGACGACCCGTACACGCTGTTCCTGATCGACCCGACGGGCAAGAACGTCCTGACCCATCCGGTGACGCGCATCCGCAACGGCGTGCCGGTGACCACGCAGCAGCCGGGCGAGCCGTTCACCGTCACCACTGTCGGCAGCGGACAGGAGCAGACGGCGACGGCGGACGTGCCGAACCCGGCCGCCGGCACGTGGGAGATCGACGTCGAGCTCAACCTCACCATCAGCGGCAAGGAGTTCAGCCAGACGGTGTCGGGCGATCTGGCGCCGGACGTCCCGGTCGTCACCGCGGCGACGACGTCACACCGGGGCACCACGATCACCGGCTCGGGCAACTCCGGCGACCGGGTGACGGTGCTGGACGCGTCCGGCGCCACCGTCTGCGCGACGACGGTCCACGACCATCGCGGGACGTGGTCGTGCCGCACGCACCAGGCGGTCACCGGCCCGGTCACGGCGACGCAGACCGACGCGTTCGGCGCCACGTCGCCGGCGTCCGATCCGGTGCCGGTGACCGGCGGGCTCGGTACTACCGGGCGCGGCCGAGCCTGATCTGCTCGACCCACGCACGGGCGGCGGCGAAGTCGTCGTCGCCCGTGCCCACGTGGATCTCGTTCGGCCGGACGTCCGCGCGCGGATAGGAGCCGAGGAACCGCACGACCGGGCACACGCGGTGCAGCCCCATCAGCGCCTCGGCCATCCGGGCCTCGGCGATGTGTCCGTCGGCGTCGATCGAGAAGAAGTACCGGCCCAGCTCGTCACCCAGCGGCCGCGACTCGATGCGCGACAGGTTCACCCCGCGCGTCGCGAACTGCTCGAGCATGGTCAGCAGGGCACCGGCGGCGTCGTCGGGCAGCTGCACCATCAGCGTGGTCTTGTCCGCGCCGGTCGGCGGCGGCACCTCGCCGGGCTTGCCGACCACGACGAACCGGGTCACCGCGCCCGCGTTGTCCGCGACCCCCTCGGCGAGTACAGCCAGCCTGTAGTGCTGCACTGCGGTAGGCGGGACGAGCGCGGCGTCGAAGCCGGGGTCGGGATCCTCGCCGACGAGCACCGCCGCACCGGCGGTGTTGGACGTGCTCGGGACGTGCCGGGCGTCGGGCAGGTGCGCGGCGAACCAGCCGCGGCACTGCGCCCACGCGTGCGGATGGGCGGCCACGCGCCGGACGTCCGCGAGCGACGTCCCGGGCCGGGCCGCGAGCTGGAACGTCACCGGGACGAGCAGTTCGCGCAGCAGGACGAGCGGGGTGCCGGTCGACAGCGTGTCCAGCACCGCCGTGACCGCGCCCTCGACGGAGTTCTCGATCGCCACCACCGCGAAGTCCGCGTCGCCGGTGCGCACCGCCTCGATCGCGGCCAGCACGTCGTGCTGCGGCAGGTACTCCGCCTCGTCGGGCGACGCCACCTGGCGCAGCGCCGCCTCGGTGAACGTCCCGGCCGGGCCCAGATAGGCGTAACGCGGGCGACCGGTCGGCTGCGGCTGCATGCCGCGAGCTTACGGGGCCGCCGCCTGCGAGATCCGGCGCTGCACGGCGGGGGACCAGTGGCCGTCGTAGCGTGTGCGCAGCTCGGGGATCGTCCAGTCGTCGCCCTCGACCAGCTGGCGGCAGCGGTAGGTGCCGCAGTTGCAGCGCAGCAGCAGCGGATCGTCCGACACCGTCGCGTAGTCGACGGTGAGTTCGTCGCCGTCGACCAGCGCGCGGCGGGCGACGAGGTTGCCGGACGCGTCGAACCACAGCGCCGGGTCGCAGCTGTGGTTCAGCTCGTCGACCGGGACGTCCACCCCCGCGCCGACGGCGACCGGGCCGACCGCGAACCAGCCGACGCCGGCGATCGGCGACGGTCCCGTCCGCACCGTGCTCAGCTCGCCGCGCGCCGGCGCCCGTACCGGGCGCGCAGGTAGTCGGCGACGACGTACTCGCCGAGCGCGCCGGGCTTCGGCAGGAACACCCGCCCGCCGTTGCGCCGGCCGACCTCCTGCATGAAGTCGACCAGCCGCGGGTCGTCGTCGAGCATGAACACGTTGATCGTCGCGCCGCGGCGGGTGCACCGCTCGACCTCGGCCAGCGTCGCGGCGATGGTCTCGCGGGTCGGCGGCCAGGCGAAGTCGGCGAAACCGTCGCGGGCCAGGTGCGCGGTCGGCTCGCCGTCGGTGATCACGAGGATCACCGGCTCGGCGTTGCGGTGCTTGTCGAGGTGGCGCCGCGCGAGCATCAGCCCGTGCTGCAGGTTCGTGCCCTGCACGCGGTCCCAGTCGTGCTCGACGAGCGCGCTTGTCGTCATCGTGCGCGCGTAGTCGCTGAACCCGATGATCTCGATCGCGTCCTGGGGGAAGCGCGAGCTGATCAGCGCGTGCAGGGCGAGCGCGGTCGTCTTCGCCTCGCCCCACGTGCCGCGCAGCTCCATCGAGTAGGACATGTCGACGAGCAGGGCGACCGCGGCGGACGAGCGGCGCTCGGTCTCCACCACTTCGAAGTCTTCCGCAGCCAGGCTGAGTTCCGTGCCCGTCGACGCCGAGCGGAACACCGCATTGCGGACGGTGCGCACGACGTCGAGCGGCTGCTCGTCGCCGTAGCGCCACTCGCGGCTCGCGCCGGTGATCTCGCCGGACGCCCCGGCGTCGCGCACGTCGTGCCCGCCGCGGCCGCGGGAGTCGATCATCGCGAACACGCGGCGCAGCGCGGTCGACCCGAGCCGGCGCAGCGCCCGGGGCGTCAGCGTCAGCCCGTCCGATCCGCGTTGCACGTAGCCCTGCTTGCGCAGTTCGTTCTCGATCTGTCGCAGCTGCGCGACATCGTCGACTGCCTGGCGGCCGAGCGCGCGCTCGATCAGCTCCTCGTCGATGTCCTCGAGCGAGGCGCCCGGGTAGTCCTGGCCGAGCAGCTCGTCCAGCTGGTCGAGGTCGGCCAGCTCGGCGAGCGCGCCGGTCGCGTCGGACATCGACATCGGTTCATCGCCGTCCATCCGCTGCCGGCCGCCCCAGCGCAGGTCCGGGCGGGCCATCCGCAGGCTGTGCTGCAGGCGGTCCATCTCCTCGGCGAGGCCGGCGCGCTGCATCGCGTCGCCGACGAGTTCGCCGAGCTGTGCGCGCTGCTCGGGAGTGAGCGAGTCGAGCAGCCGCTGGGTCGCCGCGGCCCGCCGGGCGAGCGAGTCGATCAGCTCGTCCAGGTTCTGCGGCGATTCGGGGAAGAAGTCCCCGTACTGCCGCATGAACTGCTCGAACTGTTCCTGGGTGTGCTCGCCGCGAGCGTCCGCATCCAGCATCTCGTTCAGCGCGTGCATCATCTCGCGCACGCGCGCGAGGTCCTCGGGCGTCGCGTTCTGCATCGCGTCGCGGATGCCCTCGAACTGCGAGTCGAGCACCTGGTCGCGCAGCATGTCCTGGATCTGCTGGTAGGACTGCCGCGCCGAGTCCGAGCGCCACTGGTAATCCGACAGCGCGCGCACCGCGCGGGCCGTGTCGCGCGGCAGCGTGTCGAGTTCCGCCTCGGCGAGCCGGGCCGCGTCGTCCGGGTCCGGGAACAGCTCACGGCGCTCGTCCTCCAGCGCGCTGTCGAGCAGGGCCCGGACGTCCTCGAGCGTGCCGTCGAGCCGGCCGCGGTCGCGCAGTTCGCGCGCCCGCTCGCGTGCCCGCCGGCGCATCGCGTCCAGCCCGTCGCGGCCGTTCACGCCGCGGCGCAGCATGCGGTTGAGCGCGTTGCGCGGGGACGAGCCGGCGAGGACGTCGTCGCCGAGCTCGTCCAGCGCCTCGCGGATGTCGTACGGCGGGGCGAGCGGGTCGGGGCCGCCGTGCCAGGCGCCGTACCTGCTACGGCGGTCAGACGCCATAGATCGTCCGGCTGCCGTCGGAGTCCTTGGCGAGGCGCTTGTTCAGGTGCAGCCCCTCGAGAGCGAACTCCAGCACCGCGGCGGCGATGCCGATCGCCGCGGGTCCCTCGCCGATGCCGTCGGGCTCGAGGCGTTCGAGCAGGGCGGACAGGACGGGGACGGGCCCGAGCTGGGCCAGCAGCGACTCGGCGCTGACCGCATCGCCGGTCTCGACGGTCAGGCCCTCGTCGAACTTCTCCTGCAGCGGGCGAAGGTCGAGCCCGGCCAGGCGCGACCGGTAGGTCTCGGCGATCGAACGGCGTAGCAGGTGTTCGAGCACCTCGAACTCGCGCCCCTCGTCGGCGTCGTCGAACTCGACCTTGCCGCGGCTGGCGGGCACGACCGCGGGCAGGTCGGCGACGCGGGCGACCGCGATCGGCTCGCGCGTGACCGCGGCCCGGCGCACGGCGGACGCCGCGACGGTCTCGACCGCCGCGATGGCGAAGCGCGCCGAGACACCGGAGCGCTGGTCGACCTGCGGCGCGTCGCGGACGTTGCGGGCGAACCGGCCGACGACCTCTAGGACGTGCGCGGGCACGACCGGCGCGGCGAAGTCGGTGTCCGACCACAGCACCGCCGCCTCCTGCGCGATCAGCGACAGCTCGTCGGTCAGTTCGAGCGGGTAGTGGGTGCGGACCTCGGCACCGAAGCGATCCTTGAGCGGGGTGATGATGCGGCCGCGGTTCGTGTAGTCCTCGGGGTTCGCGCTGGCGACGAGCAGCAGGTCGAGCGGCATGCGCAGCTGGTAGCCGCGGACCTGGATGTCGCGTTCCTCGAGGACATTCAGCAGCGCGACCTGGATGCGCTCGGCGAGGTCGGGCAGTTCGTTGACGGCGATGATGCCGCGGTTGGTGCGCGGCACCAGGCCGTAGTGGATCGTCTCGGGGTCGCCGAGCGTGCGGCCCTGCGCGACCTTGATCGGGTCCACGTCACCGATCAGGTCGCCGACGCTGGTGTCGGGCGTCGCGAGCTTCTCGCCGTAGCGCTCGCTGCGGTGCTTCCACTCGACCGGCATCAGGTCGCCGTCGGTGGCGAGCATGCCGAGACAGCGCGAGCAGACCGGTGCGTACGGATGGTCGTTGATCTCGCAGCCCGCGACGACCGGCGTCCACTCGTCCAACAGCCCGACGAGCGTGCGGATCAGCCTGGTCTTGCCCTGGCCGCGCTCACCGAGCAGGACGAGGTCGTGCCCGGCGAGCAGCGCGCGCTCGACCTCGGGCACGACGGTGTCCTCGAAGCCGACGATGCCGGGCAGGGACGGTTCGCCGGTGGCCAGCCGGGCGAGAAGGTTGTTGCGGATCTCGGTCTTCACGCTCCGGTGCACGTGGCCGGAGGCGCGCAGGTCGCCCAGGGTCGCGATCGTCGGGGGCTGAGTGGCGGGACCAGTGGCGGGACCTGTTGCGGGAGCTGTCACTTTCTCGACGCTACGACGCGGCGGGCCGTCCCGCCACGTCCTTATCCCGCCTTCCCGGCGTGCGGCGGGAACGTCAGCCGGTGAACGGCTTGGCGCTGACGAGCGTCACCTGGATCGTCTTGCCGGTCGGCGTCTCGTAGGACACCGTGTCGCCCTCGCGGGCACCGGTGAGCGCCTTGCCCAGCGGCGAGGCCGCCGAGTACACCTCGACACCGGCGGTCTCGGCCTCCTCGCGGGAGCCGATCAGGAACTTCTCGACCTCGTCGTCATCGCCGAAGCGGACCTCGACGACCATGCCCGGGCCGGCTACGCCGTCGCTGACCGGTGCCTCGCCGACCTTGGCGTTGCGCAGTAGCTGCTGCAGCTGCAGAATCCGGCCCTCCTGCTTGCCCTGCTCCTCGCGGGCCGCCTGGTAGCCGCCGTTCTCGCGCAGGTCGCCCTCTTCGCGGCGGTCGTTGATCTCCTTGGCCATCGCGGGGCGGTTGGCGATCAGCTCGTCCAGTTCCCGAGAGAGGCGGTCGTAGGCCTCCTGCGTCAGCCAGGTGACAGTGGCGTCGTCGGTGGTGGACACGTAGGTACTCCATGGATAGGCGATGACGGCCGCGACATCGTTCGGACGGTGCTCGCACCGCTGCGCGAACAGTGTGCGCGGACGGCTCCGGGGTCAGGAGCGCAAGCCTCGAAGCTAACACCGCCGCCGGGGGTTGGGCCAAATGAAACGGTCACCGTTCGGCCACGGTGCCGGTCGGTTGCCGCCATCGGGGACAATGGGCAGGTGAGTTCCGGACAGCTGCGCCTGATGGCGGTGCACGCCCACCCCGACGACGAATCCAGCAAGGGTGCGGCCACGATGGCCCGCTACGTGGACGAGGGCGTGGACGTGCTCGTCGTCACCTGCACCGGCGGCGAACGCGGCAGCATCCTGAACCCGGCGCTGCAGGGACGTCCCGAGATCGAGGCGAACATCGCCGAGATCCGCAAGGCCGAGATGGACCGCGCCCGCGCGATCCTCGGCGTGCGCCAGCACTGGCTGGGTTTCGTCGACTCCGGGCTGCCCGAGGGTGACCCGCTGCCGCCGCTGCCCGAGGGCTGCTTCGCGCTCGCGCCGATGGACGAGGCGGTGGGCCGGCTGGTCAAGGAGATCCGCGAGTTCCGTCCGCACGTCATCACGACCTACGACGAGAACGGCGGCTACCCGCACCCGGACCACATCCGCACGCACGACATCTCGGTCGCCGCGTTCGAGGCCGCGCCGGACCCCGACCGGTTCCCGGAGGCGGGCGAGCCCTGGCAGCCACTGAAGCTCTACTACGACGTCGGCTTCAGCTTCGAGCGCTTCGAGGCGATCGAGAAGGAGCTGTTGGCGCGCGGCCTGCCCTCGCCGTACGACGACCTGCGGCGCGAGCGGATGAAGGAGCGGATGGAGAAGTTCCGCGTCCCGAAGATCACCACCCGCGTCGATGTGGCCGACTGGTTCGAGCGGCGTGACCAGGCGCTGCTCGCGCACGCCACCCAGGTGGACCCGAACGGCTGGTTCTTCGCGGTGCCGCTGGACGTCCAGCGCGCGGCCTGGCCGACCGAGGACTACGAGCTGGCCAGCTCACTGGTCGACTCGACGATTCCCGAGGACGATCTGTTCGCAGGCGTCCGGGAGCAGGTGACCGAATGAACGAACTCGCGCTGACCGTGCTCGCCCGTACCGGCGAGGGGCAGAAGTCCGGGCCGATCGGCTTCGCCGTGATCCTCGTGCTGTGCGTGGCGGCGTACTTCCTGTTCAAGTCGATGTCCAAGCACCTCAAGCGGGTGCGCGAGGAATTCCCGACCGACGAGAAGCCGGCCGCTGCGCAGGCTCCGCTCGCCGGCGCCCGCGCCGAGGTCGTCCGCAACCACGCCGCGGCTCCGGACGAGCCGACCGACCCCAACGAGCCGCCGGCGACGCCGCCCGGGGGTCCGTCCGCCTGAGGTTGTCGGCGGTCGATGCCAGACTCGCGACATGCGGGTCTCGCGTGCGGACGTCCTCGCCTATCGGGTGGCCGCCCAGCAGCTGCACCGTGACAGCGGCGCGGCGCCGGTCGAACTGGCGGTCCTCGACATCGGGCTGCAGGACTCCACCCAGGTGCCGGTCGAGCTGAGCTTCACCGCTCGGGTGCGCGACCCTGTCGACGTCGCCGAGCTCGCCGGTCCCGGCAAGCCGCTGGCGCTGGTCTGGTCGTTGCGCGGGGCGCCGCATCTGCACCGCCGCGCCGAACTCGACACGCTGGCCGCCGCGCTGTACCCGCTCTCGGAGGCCGACGCGACCGCGCGGTTGAACGAGACCGGCCCGTCGGTGCAGCGCGCGGGCATCGGCGCGCTCGAGCAGTACACGACCGCGGTGCGCGAGCTTCGGGCGTCGGTCACGACACCGATGGCGAAGGGTGCGGCCAGCACCGAGGTGAGCCGCCGCCTGCCGCCGGTCATGCTGCGCGACTGCCGGCCGTGCCGGGCACGGCACATCTCCGACTCTGCGATGCGCGTCGCGCTGCTGGCGGCCGGGCTCGAGCTGCAGCCCGACACCAGCCCGCCGGTGCTCCAGCGCCGCACCGGCGCGAAGCTGCCCAAGCGCCCCGATCTCGCCGCGCTGAGCACCTTGTTGCGCGCCTACCTGCGCCTGCTCGGCCCGGCGACGGTGTCCGAGGCGGCGGGCTACTTCGAGGTGCGGCGTGCCGATGCCGAGCAGGCCTGGCCGGGCGACCTGGTCGAGGTGAGCGTCGACGGGCGCACGGCCTGGATCCCGGCCGAGAACGCCGACGACCTCGTCTCGCCGCGCCCGCCCGCCGCGACGCGCCTGCTCGGCGGCTTCGACCCGTTCCTGCAGGCCCGCGACCGGGAGCTGCTGATTCCCGACAAGGCCGCGCAGAAGGCGCTCTGGCCGGTGCTCGGCCGCCCCGGTGCCGTGCTCGCGGACGGCGAGATCGTCGGTGCGTGGCGGCCGAAGACGTCCGGTCGCAGCCTGACGATCATGGTCAGCGAGTTCGGCACGATCCCGAAGCCGGTGCGCGGCGAACTCGCCGCCGAGGCCGAGCGGGTGGCGGCGTCGCGCGGCATGACGAGGGTGCAGGTCGCCTACGCCTGACCGCGGCCGTCCGGGACACTGTGCGGATGATGGTTCTGCGCGTGGTGGCCGCGGTCTGCGCGCTGAGCTGGCTCTACCTGACGCTGGGGCACGGCCGGTTCTGGCGGGCGTCCGTCCGGCTGCCGCGCAGCGCCGATCCCGCGCGGTGGCCGTCGGTCGTGGCCGTCGTGCCGGCGCGTGACGAGGCGGACGTCCTGCCCACCACGCTGCCGACGCTGGTCGCGCAGCAGTACCCGGGCCCCTTCCGGGTCGTGGTCGTCGACGACGACAGCTCCGACGGCACGGGTGAGCTCGCGCGGCGCCTCGGTGCGGACGTCGTGCCCGGCAGCGGTCCGCCGCCGGGCTGGACGGGCAAGGTCGCGGCGATGGCGCTGGGTTTCGCGGCCGCCGCCGACGCCGAGTACGTCCTGTTCACCGACGCCGACATCGCCTACCCGCCCGAGGCGGTGACCTCGCTGGTGCGGGCGGCCACCGCGCACGGGCTGGTCCTGACGTCGCAGATGGTGCGGCTGCGCGCGACGTCGCGGTGGGAGCGGCTGATCGTCCCGGCCTTCGTGTACTTCTTCGCCCAGCTCTACCCGTTCGCCCGCGTCAACGGCCGCGGACGCACGGCCGCGGCGGCGGGCGGCTGCATGCTCGTCGACCGGGCGACGCTCGTGGCGGCCGGCGGGCTCGAGCCGATCAAGGACGCGATCATCGACGACGTCGCGCTCGGAACGCTGCTGAAGAAGCGCGGACGTACCTGGCTCGGGCTCTCGCCGGACATCCTGAGCCGACGCGAGTACCCGCGGCTCGCCGACCTGTGGGACATGGTCGCCCGCAGCGCGTACACCCAGCTGCGCTACTCGCCGCTGCTGCTGGTCGGCACCGTGTTCGGGCTGCTGCTGACCTACGTCGTGCCGCCGGTCGCGGGTGTCGCGGGGGTCGTGCTGGCGGACCCGTGGCTGGCCGGGTTCGGTCTGGGCGCGTGGCTGCTCATGTCGCTCACGTACACAGCCATGCTGCGCTTCTACGGGCTGCCGGTGGTGTGGGCGCCGGTGTTGCCGTTCGTCGCGTGCCTCTACGCCGGTATGACGGTCGACTCGGCGCGGCGGCACCGCGCGGGCCGCGGTGCGGCGTGGAAGGGACGCGTCGGTGCCGGCGCGTCCGGCGGCTGAGGCAGGGACGTCGGTGACCGTGTCGCTCGACAAGCGCACCGAGCAGGCGCGCGCGGCGCTGGTCGGCCTGGTCAAGCGGCAGGCGACCAGCGGGCTGCTGCTCGGCGACCTGTCGGTGCGGGTGGAGCTCGCGATCGACTTCAGCGTCAGCATGGAACGCCGCTACCGCGCCGGTGAGGTGCAGGCGGTGGTCGAGCGGGCACTGGCGCTGAGCCTGAGCGGATTCGCCGACGAGCGGCGCGTCCGAGTGCACTTCTTCGCCGACGACCCGTACCCGGCCGAGACCGTCGACGCCGACAACTTCGTCGGGTTCGTCGACCGCTGGGCTGCCGGTCACGAGATGAGCGGGACGAACTACGCGCGCACGATCGGGCAGATCATGCCGGTCGAGCGCCGCGGCGCGTTCGGCCGGGTGAAGTCCGTGCCGGACCTCGCCGCCGAGAAGGACGCTCCGCCCCGGCTCGTCCTGTTCGTGACCGACGGGCAACCGGCCGACCGCGACCGCACGCGCGAGCTGCTCGCTGCGGCGTCGGCACGTCCGTACTTCTGGCAGTTCGTCGGGCTGGGTTACGACCCGGTGTTCCTGACCGAGTTGGACGCCCCGCGTGCTGACGGCATCGACAACGTCGGCGTGCTTCGCTTCGAGGACACCCTGGCGATGAGCGACAAGGAGTTCTTCGACGCGATCGTGCGCGCCTTCTTCACGTCCTGGCTGCCCGCCGCCCGTCGCCGCGGCATCACCCGCCGCTGAAGCTGCGTTGCTTCGCGCTGCCAGCCTGCGGTTCGCTCTCGGCTGGCGTTGCCCCGGGTGTTGTTGCTAGTTGATCTTCAACGCAACAACTGGCGGGGCAAGGTGGCGGGCCCGGGGGTGCGGTTCCAGCTCGGTTGGGTTCTCAAGAGCGCAGCGAGGGCGGGTCGTTGCGCTTTCGGTTCCGTCGCGCTGCCGGGTGCGGGTTCGGCTGTCCGCGGGGCCTCTCGCGCTCTCGGTTCCGGTTGCGCTGCCGGCTTGCTGCCGCGCTGTCGG
>Ga0164242_10002903_pt1 | contig 19710 bp, 17 predicted proteins | sample OricomgcompostMG_FD_108783 | JGI IMG/M metagenome (GOLD analysis project Ga0164242, IMG submission 108783) | Miracle-Growth compost microbial communities from Emeryville, California, USA - Original compost - Miracle growth compost (MG) ... | reverse complement strand
TGGCGCTGCTGCTCGACGGGTGCGGTCAGCGCGGCGATCTCGGTCCGCTTTCGCTGATCGTCAGCCCGGCCATCCCGTTGTCGGTGCAGGACGTTCCGAACCCGCTGCGCGGCCAGTACGAAGATCTGTTGCAACCGCTTTTCCCGCAAGGCAATCCGGCGCAGCGTCGCTACCCGGCCTGGCCGGCGTCGCAGGACGCCAGTTTGCGTGTTCCGTGGCGACAGCTGCAGCCCACCGATCCGAGCAGCCTGCCGCCCGACGCTCCCGACGACCGCAAATTCGATTTCAGCGTGATCGACGACGCGCTGGCGAAGCTGGCCAGCCGCAACATGCGGTTGACCCTGCGGGTGGTCGCCTACAACTCCTGTTGCGACACCGTCTATCCGAACAACACCAACATCGCGATGCCCGACTGGATGCGCCCGGCGGCCACCAATTACACCGGTCCGCAACGGTATTGGTGGTCACCCGGGGTGACGCAGGTCGTGCCGAACTGGAACGACCAGAACTACCTCAACGCCTTCGGGCAGCTGGTGGCCGCGTTGGGGCGCCGGTACGACGGCGACGAGCGGCTCAGCGTGTTCGAGTTCTCCGGCTACGGCGATTTCAGCGAGAACCACATCTCGTATCTGCGTGACTCGTTGGGCGCGCCGGGTCCGGCGCCCGACGAAAGTGTGGCGAAACTGGGGTATTTCAGCCAGTTCCGGGACCAGAACATCACCGCCGGTTCCATTCGCCTGCTGGTCGAGGCGACCGTAAAGGCTTTTCCCCACACGCAATTGGTGACGACGGCGCTCAACCCGGAGATCGTGCGCCAGTTGATCGCCGACGACATCACCAAGCGGCTGTCCGCCCCGGTCGGCATCCGCGCCGACTGCCTGGGCGTGCAGGACCCGCTACCGGCCTGGGCGGAAAGGGACGGCTCGCACTACGTGCAGACCAAAGACCCGCTGGTCGGCGCGCTGCGCGACCGGATGGCCGCGGCACCGGTGATCACCGAATGGTGCCAGCTGCCGGCCGGGACCGATCCGCGGTCCTACTACGAAAAGGGCCTGCGCGACGTCATGAAGTACCACGTGTCGATGACGTCGAGCTTCAACTTCCCGGCGGTGGATGCGAGCACCCCGATGGACCCGGCGCTGTACCTGCTGTGGGCGCAGGCCAACGTCGTGGCCGGCTACCGGTATTCGGCCGAGGCGCGGCAGGGATCGCAATCGTTGGCCGACGGCAAGGCGACATTGGACGTCACGTGGACCAATTACGGTTCCGCGGCCGCCACCGAGAACTGGGTCCCCGGCTACCGGCTGGTCGACTTCTCGGGGGCGGTGGTGCGCACGCTGCCCGCGCGGGTGACGCTGAAAACGCTGGTGCCGGGACCGGACGGCGCGGGCAAGGAACCCGCCCCGGTGTCGTCTGTCGAGACCGTTCACATCGACCTGGCGGGCGTGGCGCCGGGGCACTACACGTTGTGCGCGGCGGTCGGTTGGCAACAGCACAAGCCGGGCGCCGAGCACGTGGTGAACTACCCGCCCATGCGGCTGGCGCGCGACGGACGCGACGGCAACGGATGCTATCCGCTCGCCACGCTGAACCTGGCGCGCGAAGCCTCCACCGCCTGATCCCGGCGGCGCACCACCTGGCCGAACACGCCGCCGGAGCCGTGGTGAACCCGCGCAGCGGGACTTCCGATTCCGCCAAACCCCGCCTGACGATGCTGCATAATCTGCAGGAGCAGCGCGGCCGCTACCGGAAAGCCGAAGACTTCGCTTCGCGCTGAAGGCTTTAGAAAGGTTATTAGCCGATGGATTTCCGTACCTTCGTCCGGATTCTCGGCGCGCACTGGAAACTCGCCCTGACCGCCCTGCTGGCGTGTACCGTCGGCGCCGCGTTCGTCACGGCACTGCAGACCAAGCACTACCAGTCGTCGGCCACGGTACTCATCTCGTTCTCCGGTGCCACCGACCTCAACGAGGTGTACAGCGGCACGGAAACGGCACAGGAACGGCTGTCGTCCTACGCCCAGATCGCCGGCGGGCACATCGTGGCCGAGCGGGCCATCCGTCAGCTCCAGCTTCCGATGAGCGCCGACGATCTGCTGAGCCAGACCCAAGTGAAATACACCCCGAAGTCGGTGATGTTCACCATCAGCGTCAAGGACACCGACCCGGCGCGCGCCGCCGCGCTGGCGGGCGCCATGGCGAATCAGTTCAGCGCGCTGCTGCCGACGATCGCCCCGAACACCGGCCCGAACACGGTGGGCGCGCAGGCGACCGCGGGGCCACGACCCGAGGTGGCCGAAACGACACCAGCGCCGGGCCAGCCGCCGGAAGCGCCGGCGGCGGTGGGGCCGACGGGCAAGCCGTGGCCGCTCGCGCGGGCCACCATGGTCGAGCCGCCCCGGGTGCCGAACGTCCCGGTTTCGCCGGTGCCGCTGAGGAACATGGTGATCGGGTTCATCGCCGGTCTGCTGCTGGCCATCGCGGTGGCGTTGACCCGCGAGGCCGGCGATCGCACCGTGCGCACCCGCGCGAAGCTGGAAGAGCTTTCGGGCCTGCCCACTTTGGCCGAGCTGCCCGGACGGCGGGGCGGGACACCGCGGTTCGGCACCGACACCGCATTCGACGACGCGGTGCGCGGCATGCGCACCCGGCTGCTCAGGGCGATGGGCCCCGACGCCCGCCAGGTGCTGGTGACCGGGCCGTTCGGCGGCGAAGGCACGACGACCACCGCGATGAACCTGGCGCTCGCGCTTGCCGAGATGGGCGAGGACGCACTGCTCGTCGAGGGCGACAGCCGCCGGCACGTGATCGCCGGATTGCTGCGCGTCGAATCGGGGGAGGGACTCGCCAGCGCGCTGGCCAACCCCGCCGCCGCGGCCGAAGTCGTGAAGCCGACGCCGATTTCGCGGCTGTTCATCCTGGCGTCGCGGTCGGCTCGCCGCGAAAGTCTGCCTCCCAGTGCGTATTTGCCGGAAGTGGTCGACCGGGTGGTGCAGGAATTGTCCTCGCGCTTCGACCGGATCGTGATCGACGGGCCGCCGGTGCTGGCCACCGCCGACACCGGCCTGCTGTCCGGCGCCGTCCCGGCCACGGTGCTGGTGGTCCGGGCCAAGCGCACCACCGCCGACGAACTGCGGGACGCGTTGACCGCGCTGCGCGCGGCCGGGGCACACGTGGTCGGCACCGTGCTGACCGATGCCCGCCAGTCGCTGCACATCCGGGCCGCCGACCGCGCCTACCGGTCGAAGGTCAGCAGGCCGGCGTGATTCCGATTCCGTACCTGCGGGCTCGGCACCGCCTGGCAGTGGACGGCGTCCTGCTGGCGATGTTCGTGTTCGGGTGCTTCGTGTTCGGGGTGCTGTCGGTGCGCCGGACCACCGAGGGGGTGCTGCTGACCGCCGCGTTGTTCTGCGTGGTGGTGTATTGGGTGAAACCCGAAGGGATGGTTGGGGTTACGCTGTTCGGGGCGTTCGCGGCCCTGCCCGAAGGGTTGCACGTCGGCAAAGTCTTTGGCCCGCTGACCATTTACGCCTACCACCTGGCCGCCTTCCTGGCGATCTGCTATCTGATCCCGGCCGCCAAACCGCGGTCCTCCGATTTCCTGCTGCCCGGGATCCTGGCCGTCACCGCGGTGTGTTCCACCGTCACCGGGTTCCTGGTCGGAAACTCCGCGCTGGTGGTGACCCGCGAGTCGACCACCATGCTGGAAATGGCCCTCGGTTTCGTGCTCGCGTTGTTCGTCGTCTACAGCGGTCACGTCACCTGGTCGATCCGGGTGATGATCGCGATTCTGTGGTTTTCGGCGGGCATGGCGATCGTGAGTTCGTTGTACTCCATCCGGTTGGCGGGCCGGGCGGAGAGCCTGGAGGGCACCACGGGCGCCGGCCAGGCGATGCGCATCATTCTGTCCACCCAGACGCCGGCCACCGCGGTGCTGAGCGCACTCGTCGCTGCGCCCATCGTCGGCCGGGTGCGGCCCAGGCTGTATCTGGCGTTAGGCCCACCGGCACTGAGCATTTCGCTGCTGTCCTTCTCCCGTAACACGCTGATCTCCATGGGAGTGGCGGCCGCGGTCGCCCTGCTGGGCAGCCTGAGCTGGGCGGCGGTGCGGCGGACGATCGTGGCCGCGACGGTCGGCGCGACCCTGGTCGCGGTGACGGTGCCCGGGTCGCTGTTTTTGCTGCAGCGGTCGAAGACCGGGGCGTGGCTCGCCGACCAGTACGTCGCATTCAACCAGCGGGTGCTGGGCGGGGTGACGTCCAGCGCGCTCGCGGTGGACGATTCGGCGCTGGAACGACTGCGCGAGATCAACCTTCTCAAGGAAACCATCGCCAGCGCACCGCTTTTCGGCCACGGCCTGGGCTACGTGTACCAGCCGCCGACCGGGGACGACGAATTCCACCGATACCTCTATCCGGCGTATTCGCACAACTTCTACCTGTGGTGGTTGGCCAAGGCCGGGGCGGTGGGCATGGCCGCGTTCGTGTTGTTCGCGCTCACGCCGGTGATCCTGGCGCTGCGGTGTACGTCCGGGCCGGCCAAGATCGCGGCGGCGGTGGCCGCGGGCCTGCTGGCGATCTCCGCGGTGTGGCCGTTGCCGGAGATGCCGATGGACGCCCTGGGATTGGGCATGGCGCTGGGGGCGGCGATGGGCTACGCCGGCCTGCGCCGACGGGAGAGGCAGCTCGACGACCGCTGCGCGCCGCCCGGTCCCATCTCCAATTCCCCTGTCGGCGTGGGCACTTCCAGCTAGTCGGGGTCGGCCACGATGATCGCGGTGACACACGTAGGGCCCGACAGGTACAGCATCGGCGGCACCCAGTCCGTCATCCGGGTCATCCACGACAACAACATCGGCGCCGACCGGATTCGCGTGCTGTCGACGTGGAACGGCCCCAACCAGGTCAAGAACCTGTGGCTCACCGCGCGGGCGGGGACCACACTGGCCCGGTCAGCGGCCGGCTCCATCGTGCACTTCCACGTCTCCAACGGCGGCGCCTGGCTGCGCGAAGGACCGTTGATCAGATTGGCCGGCGCCAAGGGGTTTCGGGTGATCGTCACCCTGCACGGCTCCGACTTTCCCGAGTTCGCCCGGAGCCGCCCCCGCTTCGTGGCCGCCACGTTGCGGCATGCGGACAAGGTGATCCTGCTGTCGGAGCAGGCGCGCGCCGCCCTGCTGGAGGTGGCGCCCACGGTGCGCACCGCCGTGGTGCCCAACCCGATCGTGGTCGACGAGGAGGCGCCCGGGGCCGGCTCGACGCCGCCCGTGGTGCTGTTCGCCGGCACCGTGGGGCGCCGCAAAGGGGTGGACCGGCTGGTCGCTGCCTGGCGGCTGCTTCTCGCCGAGGGCATCGAAGGCCGTTGCCGGATAATCGGTCCCATCGACGACTACATCCCGCCGGCCACCGAGCGGCTGACCGTCGAGGGCCCGATACCTCCCGACCGGGTCCGTGCGCTGCTCCGCTCGGTCCGGGTGGTGGCGCTGCCGTCGTTCGCCGAGGGAATGCCGATGATCCTGACCGAGGCGCTGGCCGGCGCGCGGCCGTTCGTGGCGACTCCGGTCGGCGGGACCGCGCAGATCGCCCCCGACCCGGGCATGCTGGTCCCGGTCGACGACGTGCCCGCGCTGGCCGACGCGATCGGCCGGTACCTGCGCGACCCGGAGCTGGCGCAGCGGGACGGGTTACGCGGTCAACAACACATCGCGGCCACCCGCAGCCCGCGCGTCATCGACGCCGAGCTGCGCCGCATCTACCAGGGCTGCGACGTTGCGGCGGGTTGAGCTCGCCGGAGGGCAATTGACGGTCAGCGCAATAGGTTTCGGGTGCGGCGCGCTGATGCAGTCGCCGTCGCGCAAGGACCGGATGGCGGTGCTCAGCGCCGCGCTCGACAGCGGCATTACCCATTTCGACACCGCACGCATGTACGGGCTGGGGCGGGCGGAGGCGGAGCTCGGGACCTTCCTGCGCACCGTCGACCGGGACAGCGTCACCATCGCCACCAAGTTCGGCATCGACGTCGGCGGCGCGGCCCGCCGGCTCGGCCGCTTCCAGGCGCCGGCGCGCGCACTGCTGAAAAGGCACCCACGCTGCGCCGCATCGTCAAGCGGCAGCAGGAACCCCCGGCGACCGCCCGGGTGTACGACGCCGCCGGCGCGGCGCGCAGCCTGGATCGCAGTCTGACGGCCCTCGGGGTCGATTACGTCGACATTCTCTTCGTCCATGCTCCCCGGCCCCAGGACACGGTCGCCGCCGCGCAACTGTGCGAATTCTTCGAGCGCGCCCGCGGGCAGGGCAAAATCCGCGCCTGGGGGGTTTCCCAGGACGAGGGGCTCGAGGTCGACTTCGCCCGCGCATTCGCCCCGCACGGGATCAGCCAGCTGCGCAGCGACCTGCTCGACCCCGCCCCGCGCGCGGCCGATCTCGCGTTCGCGGTGCTGCGCCGGCCGCACGCCGCCCTGTCCACGGCCCTGCGGGCCGACCCCGAGCTGGCGGGCCGCTGGCGCCGGGCCCTGCAGCTCGACCCGCTGGCACCCGGTGTGCTCGCCCGGCTGATCCTCGCCGCGTCGGCTACCGCAACCGGTTGCCGCGCAATCATTTACAGCACCACGCGGCCGCCGCGGGTGGCCGAGGCGGCGGCCGCCGTCGCCGCCCCGGACGCCGAGACCGTCGCGCGGTTCCTCGCCCTGGTCACCGAATTCCGCGGGGGGCGGGCCGGATGATCCGCGGCGCGCGGGACTTCACCCCCGGCATGACCATCACCACCGACGTGGCGGTCGTCGGGTCCGGCCCGATCGGCATCGTGACCGCGCTGGAACTCGCCGCCTCGGGTGTGCAGGTGGTGCTGATCGAAAGCGGTGCGCAGCGCCCGGACCGCGCGGCGCAGCAACTGGCCGAATTCGATTCGCGGCACGACGACTATTTCCATTCGCGCAGCGGGCTGACGGTGCGCCGGCAGGTGGGAGGAACCTCGGCGCTGTGGGGTGGGCGCTGCGTCAAGTTCGACCGCATCGACTTCGAGCACCGGCTTATCACCGAACAGGCGCCGTGGCCGATCGGATACGACGACGTTGAGCCGTACCTGCAGCGGGCCTGCGACTGGGCGGCCTGCGGCCGGGCGGTGTTCAACGCCCGCGACATCCCCGAACTCGCGCACCGGGACCTGGTCGCCGGGCTGCCCGACGGCGCCGTCCGCAGCACCGACCTGGAGCGCTGGGCGCTGCCCACCCGGTTCGGCCGGCATTATCGAAAAGCGTTGCGGCGCACCGCCGGACTGACGCTGTGGACCGGACTCACCTGCACCGAGATCGTGACCGAGCCGGCCGGCGGCCGCGTCGATCACCTGGTGGTCAAGACGTTGCCCGGCGCCCAGGGCAAGGTGGTCGCCACCGTCGATGCAGCGGAAAAGTCCTGGTCAGCCGAGGTCTGTGGCCCCTGCGGGACCGGTGACCAGCGGTTCGCCGTGACGAACGACATGTGTTTCCCCTTACGCGGAAAAGACGACCGAGACGTTGTTTAGCCCGTCTGCAAACTGACCATCGCACAATAGCGTACAAAACATACTAATAGTTTGACAACACGGTGTGACCTAGACCGCAGGTATTTACGAGCGCGTCAACCAGGACAGCCGTATGACTGCTAACCTCTGTGGTGGGCTAAATGTCTCGAGCGACGCGAATCCGTGTTCGCTCCGATCCCCTAAAAGAACCGAGGTACTTGTGCCCTGCTCGAGCAACGGCGTCGTCAACGCGACGGCCGGCGCCACGGCCCGCGGCGCCGGGCCCGGCAGGAACGCGTGCCTCATCACCGCCCCCACAGGGGAGCCGAGCTTTCGAACACGATGACCACCCATTCGACCGACGGACGAGCGGATGCGACCCGGCAACAGATCCTGCGGGCCGCATCGCACCAGTTCGCCCGGCGGCCCTACCACGACGTCGGCCTCGACGACATCCTCGCCGAGGCCGAGCTGACCAAGGGCGCGATGTACTTCCACTTCAAGTCGAAGCACGCGCTAGCGGTCGCGATCATCGAGAGCCAGACCGCCAGCGGCGCCGTCGCCGTGCAGGACCTGCTGACCCGCGGGCTCTCCGGCCTGGAGACGCTGATCGACTTCTCCTATCTGATCGCCGTCAAGGACATCAAGACGGACCTGGTCCGGTCCGGGCTCAACCTGATGGAGTCGGTCGGGCTGTCCGACGGGTTGCAGGAGAAGCTGTTCGACCGGTGGATCAAGGCCCTGGCCCGGGTGGCCGAGCAGGCCAAGGGCGAGGGCGACATCAACGAGCACTGCGATCCGCAGGACATCGGCCGGTTGATGGTGTCGCTGCACATGGGGCTGCGCAAGACCAGCAACCTGGACGACCCGGAACGGTTCCTGCGTGATCTGGAGAAGTGCTGGTCGCTGCTGCTCACCGGGATCCTGCAGCCGGACCGCACCGAGTACTTTCAACAGTTCCTGCGCAGGCGTGCTGCCCTCGCGATCAACACCAGTGCAACCGATGATGACGAGTCCTAGCAGCCGGGCCGACGCGCGGTCTGCACATCCGACGAGCCTGCGGGGGTGCGGGGGCGATGGCCCGCCAAGTTCGGTCTGAGGCCACCCGGCAGAAGATCCTGGACTCGGCGATCGAAGTCTTCGGCGAGGTCGGTTACGCCGCGGCCGGGTGGAGCACCATCATCGAGCGGACCGGCATGACCAAGGGCGCCCTGTATCACCACTTCGATTCCAAAGAATCGTTGGCGTCCAACATCATCGAGGAGGGCTCCGACCGGCTGCTCAGTGCGTTCCGCAACGTGTGCGGGTCATCGTCGCCGGGGCTGGAAAACCTGGTGCACGGCACCTTCACCATCGTCGAGGTTTTGCGGTCGGACAAAATGGTGCGCGCCGCAGCGCAATTGGCCACCGCGCTAAGCGGATTCAACGGTGCGGCATCGCGCTTCTACGCGAATTTGGTGCTGGAAACGGCGCAGGAGGCGCGGCGGGCGATCAAGGAAGGCGACCTGCGCGACGACATCGACCCCGACGTGCTGAGCGCGTCGCTGATGGGCACCATATTCGGGGCCCGGTTGATAGCGAGCACCATTTCCGGTCACGGCCGAATCGGTGACATCATCGGCGACCCCACCGCGCGGTTGCACCAGATCTGGAGCCTGCTGCTGCCCGGCATCGTCTCGCAGGCATCGCTGCCGTATTTCGAGCAATTCCTGCGCCGCGAGGGAATGCGCCACGCCACAGCCAACCCCGGCGCGGAACCGGAAGGCGAATAGCCTTCGGCGAGAGCCGTTGCCCGGGTGCCGCTTCGGTCGTCACGATCGCATTTCCGTTATTGGGGTTGAAGCGCTTTCAACAATGCATACTGTTCCGGTGAAGTTGCGGAAATCCCTCGGCCGGGTAATCGCACTGGCCGGTGTCGTCGGATTCTTGGTGAACAGCGTCCCGGAATCCTGGGCCGCGCCCGCCGATCCGAGCGCCCCCTCGGACTCGACGGCGAGCACGACCACCACCACCACGACGCTGTCGATGCCCGACCTCGGGTCGTCGTCCACCCTGGAATTCTGGGGGCTGACCAGCACCCAGCAGTTGTCGCTGCCGGTGCTGCACGGGCTGACCCCGACCGCGCTGAACGCGACGGTGGAACTGCCGATCAACCTGCGGTCCGGGTTGCTCACCGTCACCCAGGGGGAGCGCACCATCGCCAGGCTGAACCTGCCCACCACCGACCAGGCGCCGCTGGTCGTCCCGCTGAACGGGGCCGAGGTGACCGGCAATTGGCTGAACGTGACGTTGCGGGCCTACCTGGTGCCGTTGGACGGCTACTGCCTGTACCCGGAGAGCCCGCTGCGGCTGGTCAACGGGACCGTCAACTACACCGGCACCGAGCTGCCGCCCACCACCGTGTCCCACTTCCTGCCGCCGGTGCTGCGCAAGCTGACCATCTATCTGCCGCAATCGCCGTCGACGGCGGAGTCCGACACGGCGATTCAGCTGGCCACCGCCGCCGCCGCGCACTACGGCAAGCAGGCTCCCGACATCGTGGTGGTCCCATTGCAGGAAGGGCAGGCGGCTCCCCCGGCGCCGCCGCAATCGCTGGAACGCCAGGTCGTCATCAAAGAGGGCCCGGACAACGGGCTTTCGTTGCAGGGCTCCGCCGGGGTGCCGTGGTTGCTGGTCTCAGGGCCGCTGAACCGCACCGACGAATCGGACACCGCCCTGCTGTTCGGCGACCTGTCGGATATGGCCCTGGCGTCCAAGGTCGCGGTGGAATCACCCAAGCCCAAGCCCCAATTGCCTTCGGACAGCGCTACTTTGCGCGAACTGGGCCAGTCGGTCGTCAAAGCGACGTCGCTGCAGCCCCGGATCTCGATCGGGCTGGACCAGACCCGCTTCGGCAGATCCGTGCATTCGGTGCGGGTGCATCTGCAGGGTTCGTACACGCCGACGCCGAGCAACATCGCCGGCCAGATCGCCGTCACGGTCGGCCGGGAGACCATCGACCACTGGCCGACCGACGGCCACGGCACCATCGACCGCTGGGTCGACGTGCCCGATCGGCTGCTGCAGCGCTACACCAGCCTGGATCTGGTTCTCGACGTCGCGAGCAACGTCGGGCATTGCGGAGACTTCTACACCGCCGGCCCCGGCAACCAACTGCTCACGCTGAACATCAACGGCGACAGCGTCATCCAGAGCAGCCCGGCCGCGCCGCCGGTGCCGGACGGGTTCCAGTCGATGCCCCAATCGCTGTTGCCCCGCCTGCAGGTCGGCATCGCCGAGCACTCGTTCGTCGACACGGTGCGCGCGCTCGATCTCCTGGTGGGCCTGCAGCGGATCAGCGCGATACCGATCGACACGACCGTCACCACCGTCAAACAAGCGATCGACTCGTCGAATCCGGCGCTGCTGATCTCGGCCGACGGGTGGAACCAGTCCGACGTGACGCTGCCGGTGGCCGCCGGGCCCAGCGGCCCGATCACTGTCAACGCCGTCAACTCCGGCGACAAGCCCACCAAGCTCACCTTGGACCCGGTGCTGCGATTCGCTTCTCTGCAAACGGTTTTCCACCACGGCAGGTCGTTGCTGATCGCGACGTCCAACGGCGCGGCCGGGCAGCTCGACGAGCTGATCCGGTGGCTCAAGAGCGACACCGACAAGCACTGGCAGCGGCTCAACGGCGTCGCGGTGGTGTCGGTGCCCGGACAGGATCCGGTCACCGTCGACCATCCGCCGCTGGCCGCCGGTGCGTCCGCCGCGGGCGCCGGGCATCACTCCGACCTGGACTGGCTGTGGTGGTTCGGCGCGGGCTGGCTGGCGGTGGCCGTCGTCGGCGCCGGGGTGATCCTGTGGCGGGTGCGACGCGAATCATGGCGGCGCCGCTAGGGTTTCGGCCCCGAGGGCACGCGTGAGAGCCATCGCGACGCGCGCGACCGTCAAGAACGCGGCGGCCGGATTGCTGTGCGCCGCCGGGCTCGACGCGCTGGCCCGGCGGCGACACCGCGACGCACTCGCCATCCTGATGTTCCACGGGGTGGAAGACCGACCGCCGTCGCCGCCCTGCTGGCACGTGTCGGGCGCCGCGCTGTTTCGCCGCCAATTGCGCTACGTGCGCGCGCATTTCAACGTGCTCGCCCTCGAGGACGCCCTGGACAGGCTGGCCGGCGGGACGCTGCCGCCGCGGGCCCTGGCGATCACCTTCGACGACGGCACCCGCAACCTGGCGACCCACGCGATGCCGGTGCTGCGCGAGCTGGAACTGCCCGCGGCGGTGTTCTTGGCGACCGGCCCGATCGGCACCGACCGAACGCTGTGGCCCGACCGGCTCTGGCTGGCCATCGCCCGCAGCCCGGCACGCGAAATCGACTTGACGCCATGGGGATTGGGAACCCGCCCGCTGAAAAGCAACATCGAGCGCGGCGCGGCGTACGCGGTGGTGGTCGAGAAACTGAAAAACCTGCCCGACCCGCAGCGCATCGCGGCGCTGGACGAGATCCTCTGCGCGCTCGGTCATCACGACGACAGCGACGGCGGGCCTTTCCGGATGCTCAGCTGGGAGCAAGCCCGCCAACTGGCCGCCGAGCCGCTGGTGACGCTGTATCCGCACACGGTGACCCACCCGATCCTGGCCCGTTGCGACGACGCTAAACTGCACCGGGAGATCACCGAGTCGTGCGCCGTCATCGAGCGTGAGACAGGCTCGCCGCCAACGGTTTTCGCCTACCCCAACGGCCGGTTGCAGGATTTCGACGAGCGGGCCAAGGACGTGTTGCGGGCCCGCGGGGTGCGCTGGGCGCTGTCCACCGCACCGGGATTCGCCGACCGGAGCTGCGACCCGCTGGCGTTACCGCGGTTGGCGGTGGGCGGCGACGCGTCGTTGAACTACTTCAAGCTGCTGGTCTCCGGCGGACTGCCGCGCCGTTAGCGCGCCTCTTCCCAAAGCTGTTCGGTGAGGTCCTGGAACGCGGCCAGGGCGAACTGGTCGTCGGCGCGCATCACCGCCGACTTGCTCATCATCGCGCGAACCACCGACCCGTCCCGGTGCGCCAGTTCGACCACCATGTTCGCCAGCGCATGCACCGTCGCCAACAGCGACTCCGACGCCGGGGCGTGATGGAAGATCTGCTCGAAGCGCAGCGCCAGTGCCTCCTGGGGCTGGTAGCCCAGCATGTCGGCAAATGCGGTGTTGGCGAACAAGATACTGCCGTCACCCGCGATGGCCAGCACGGGAACCGGGATCCGCTCCAGCACGACCAGTGCGGGCAGCTCCCTGAGGGTGGTCATCGGCGATTGGCTGTGTTGCCGGTTCTGGCGTCGTTCCACGAGCCGATTATGGTCTATGGCACAGGTTGGGTTGGAGGCTTTCGTCCAACGCCGCTCAATCGACTTTCTCCGACTCCGCCTGGTAGCGGGGAAACACACCGGTCGGAGGCGGCAGCACCGTACCCGGAGCCAGCCGCGCGCCCAGCGCGTCGAACGCCCGCCGATCTTGGCCCTGCCCCAGCAGATCCAGCAGCTTGCCGGCCGAATCGGGCATGACGGGCTGCACCAGCAGCGCGGCGATGCGGACCACCTCGCAGGTGACGTACAAGACGGTGCGGAACCGGGTCTGATCCGCCTCGGACTCGCTCTTGCGCAACACCCACGGCTGTTGCGCCGAGAAGTACTTGTTGGCCTCACCGAGCATCAGCCAGATCGCTTCCAGGCCCAGGTGCATCGCCTGCGAGTCGAAACTGGCGCGCACCCGCGGCAACAAACCGTCGGCCGTCTGCAGCAGTTCACGGTCGTCGCCGGTGAAGTCACCGGGTTCGGGCACCACCGAGTGCAGGTTCTTGGCGATCATCGACAACGAGCGCTGCGCCAGGTTGCCCAGCTCGTTGGCCAGATCGGTGTTGATCCGGGTGATGATCGCGTCCTCGGTGTAGCTGCCGTCCTGGCCGAACGGCACCTCGCGCAGCAGGAAGTAGCGCAGTTGGTCGACGCCGAAGGTGTCCACCAACGTGATCGGGTCGACGATGTTGCCCACCGACTTGCTCATCTTCTCGCCGCGGTTGAGCAAAAACCCGTGCGCGAAAACCCTTCGGGGCAGCTCGATTCCGGCCGACATGAGAAACGCCGGCCAGTACACGGTGTGGAACCGGATGATGTCCTTGCCGATCATGTGCAGGTCGGCCGGCCAGTAGCGGCGGAACATCTCCGATTCGGTGTCCGGGTATCCCACCCCGGTCAGGTAGTTGGTGAGCGCGTCGACCCAGACGTACATGACGTGGTCGGGATGATCGGGCACCTTGACGCCCCAGTCGAACGAGGTGCGCGAGATGGACAGGTCGCGCAGGCCGCCGGAGACGAAGCTGACCACCTCGTTGCGCCGCACCTCGGGGGCGATGAAATCCGGGTTCGCCTCGTAGTGGGCCAGCAGCTTGTCGGTGTAGGCCGACAGCCGGAAGAAATACGTTTGCTCCTCGGTCCAGGTCAGCGGGGCGCCGGTTTCGGCGGCCACCCGCGTCCCGTCGTCGAGCACCTTGGTCTCCGATTCGACGAAGAACCGCTCGTCGCGCACCGAATACCAACCGGAATAGCTGTCCAGGTAGATGTCGCCGGCCGCCTGCATCCGCCGCCAGATCGCCTTGGACGCTTCGTGATGATCGGGGTCGGTGGTGCGGATGAAGCGGTCGAAGGAGATGTTCAACCGCTCCTGCAGCCGCTGGAACACATCGGAATTGCGCCGGGCCAGCTCGGCCGTGCCGATGCCCTCGGCCGCCGCGGTCTCGACCATCTTGAGGCCGTGCTCGTCGGTGCCGGTCAGGAATCGCACGTCGAAGCCGTCGAGCCGCTTGAACCGGGCGATGGCATCGGTGGCGATGTACTCGTAGGCATGCCCGACGTGCGGGTCGCCGTTGGGGTACGTGATCGCGGTGGTGACGTAGAAGGGCCTCATCGAGAGTCCACCTTATTGTGTGCGCGTGAGCTCCAACCGACGAGAACGACAAGCCCCGCCCGCCCCGGAGCCGCTGGCGCCCCTGATCGACGCCCACACCCACCTCGACGCCTGCGCCGCCGGACCGGAGACGGGAGCCGCCGACGTGCGGGCCATCGTGGACCGCGCGGCGGCGGTGGGGGTGCAGGCGGTGGTCACCGTCGCCGACGACCTGGACTCGGCGCGCTGGGTCACCCGCGCGGCGGAGTGGGATCCGCGGGTGTACGCGGCCACGGCGCTGCATCCCACCCGCGCCGACGCGCTGGACGACGCGGCGCGCGCCGAGATCGAGCGGCTGGTGGCCCACCCCCGGGTGGTGGCGGTCGGGGAGACCGGCATGGACCTGTACTGGCCGGGGCGGCTGGACGGCTGCGCCGAGCCGGCCGTGCAGCGCGAGGCCTTCGCCTGGCATATCGATCTGGCCAAACGGTGCGGGAAACCGCTGATGATCCACAACCGGGAGGCCGACGCCGAGGTGCTCGACGTGCTGGCCGCCGAGGGTGCCCCGGACGTGGTGATCTTCCACTGCTTCTCGTCGGATGCGGCCATGGCCCGCCGCTGCGTGGACGCCGGTTGGCTGCTGAGCCTGTCCGGCACCGTGAGCTTCCGCAACGCCCGCGCCCTGCGCGAAGCCGTGCCGTTGATACCGCCCGGGCAGCTGCTGGTGGAAACGGATGCGCCGTTTTTGACCCCGCACCCGCACCGGGGGACGGCCAATGAGCCCTACTGCCTTCCTTATACTGTTCGGGCGATCGCCGAACTGGTGGATCGCCGCCCCGAAGAGCTGGCCGCGGTGACGACGGACAATGCTCGACGGGTGTACGGACTGGCCTGACGATCAGGGCCGGCGAACGGGTGATTCTTTTAGCATCGCCGCGTCGGAGTTGCCCAATATTGGCCGGTTCGTTACCGTCTTGTGATCGAACGGGTGGGCCTGCGGGCCCTTCATTTGTGAATTGCCGCTGAGTGAGTGGTTGCTGAGGTTGGGTAGCGCGCGTTGAGTGTATTGACAAAACTTCATCAGAACCCTTCGCCGATGTTGCGGCTCGTGGTCGGGGGGCTGCTGGTAGTCCTGGCATTCGCGGGCGGATACGCGGTTTCGGTGTGCAAGACGGTGACGTTGACCGTCGACGGTGTCGCCATGCGGGTGACCACGATGAAGTCCAAGGTGATCGACGTCGTCGAGGAGAACGGCTTCGTCGTCGACGACCGTGACGACCTGTACCCCGCCGCCGATGTCGCGGTGCACGACGCCGGCAAGATCGTGCTGCGGCGCAGCCGCCCGCTGCAGATCTCCCTGGACGGCCACGACACCAAGCAGGTGTGGACCACGGCCTCCACGGTCGACGAGGCGCTGGCCCAGCTGGCCATGACAGATACCGCCCCGGCCGCGGCCAACCGCGGCAGCCGGGTGCCGCTGGCCGGCATGGCCCTGCCCGTCGTCAGCGCCAAGACGGTGCGCATCAACGACGGCGGCGCCGTGCGCACCGTGCATCTGGCGGCACCCAACGTCGCGGGCCTGCTCAGCGCCGCCGGCGCGCCGCTGGCCGAAAGCGACCAGGTGGCGCCCCCGGCGTCGGCGCCGATCGTCGACGGCATGGAGATCCAGGTGACCCGCAACCGGATTCAGCAGGTCACCGAGCGGATGCCGTTGCCGCCCAACGCCCGCCGGATCGAAGACCCGGACATGAACATGAGCCGCCAGGTGGTCGAGGATCCCGGCAGCCCGGGCACGCAGGACGTCACCTTCTCGGTGGCCACCGTCAACGGCGTGGAGACCGGCCGGCTGCCGATCGCCAACACGGTGATCACCCCGGCCCGCGAATCGGTGGTCCGGGTCGGCACCAAGCCCGGCACCGAGGTCCCGCCGATCAGCGACGGCTCCATCTGGGACGCCATCGCGGGCTGCGAAGCCGGCGGAAACTGGGCGATCAACACCGGTAACGGGTATTACGGCGGTGTGCAGTTCGACCAGGGCACGTGGGAGCGCAACGGCGGGTTGCGGTTCGCCCCGCGCGCCGACCTGGCCACCCGCGAAGAGCAGATCACCGTCGCCGAGGTGACCCGAGAGCGCCAGGGTTGGGGTGCGTGGCCAGTGTGCAGCGGAAGAGCTGGTGCGCGCTGACCATCCGGCTCCTCGGGCGCACCGAGATCAGGCGGCTGGCCAAAGAACTTGAATTTCGGCCACGGAAATCCCTCGGCCAGAACTTCGTGCACGACGCCAACACGGTGCGCCGGGTGGTGTCGACGTCCGGGGTGAGTCGCTCCGACCACGTCCTGGAGGTCGGTCCCGGGCTTGGCTCGCTCACGCTGGCGTTGCTGGACCGCGGCGCCCACGTCACCGCCGTGGAGATCGATCCGGTGCTGGCCGAGCGGTTGCCGCACACCGTCGCCGAACACTCGCACAGCGAAATCCAGCGCCTGACCGTGCTCAACCGCGACGTGCTGACGCTGCGCCGCGACGAGCTGGCCGAGCCGCCGACCGCGGTGGTGGCCAATCTGCCCTACAACGTCGCGGTCCCGGCCCTGCTGCACCTGCTCGCCGAATTCCCGTCCATCCGGACGGTGACCGTCATGGTGCAGGCCGAGGTGGCCGAACGGCTGGCCGCCGAGCCGGGCGGCAAGGAGTACGGCGTGCCCAGCGTCAAGGTCCGCTTCTTCGGCCGGGTCCGCCGGTGCGGCATGGTGTCGCCGACGGTGTTCTGGCCGATTCCCCGGGTGTATTCGGGGCTGGTGCGCATCGACCGCTATCCGACCTCGCCGTGGCCCACCGACCCGGCCTTCCGCCGGCAGGTGTTCCAGTTGGTGGACATCGCCTTCGGCCAGCGGCGCAAGACCTGCCGCAACGCCTTCGTCGACTGGGCCGGCTCGGGCAACGAGTCGGCGGATCGGCTGCTGGCTGCCAGCATCGACCCGGCGCGCCGCGGCGAGACGCTGTCCATCGACGACTTCGTCCGGCTGCTGCAGCGGTCCGCCGATCGGGGCGGGAGCGACCGCGAGGGAACCAGCCCGCCGACCGCCGGACAGGGCGCCCCGGCCTGCTGATCGCGGGACGCCCCGGGTCGCGATGCGTGTGCAAGGCGGCCGGCAGCGATAGTCTGCTGCGGTGGGTAACGATGTCTGACGGCAACACCGCCGCGGCTTGGGTGCCCACCGGGTCGGTCACCGTCCGGGTGCCCGGAAAAGTCAACCTCTACCTGGCCGTCGGCGATCGCCGCGAGGACGGCTACCACGAGCTGACCACGATTTTTCAGGCCGTCTCGCTGCTCGACGAGGTGACCGTGCGCAACGCCGACGTGCTCTCGCTCGACATCGTCGGCGAGGGCGCCGACAAGCTGCCCACCGACGAACGCAACCTGGCCTGGCAGGCCGCCGAGCTGATGGCCGAACACGTCGGCCGGGCGCCGGACGTGTCGATCATGATCGACAAGTCCATCCCGGTGGCCGGCGGGATGGCCGGCGGCAGCGCCGACGCGGCGGCGGTGCTGGTCGCGATGAACTCGCTGTGGGAGCTCAACGTGCCCCGCCGCGATCTGCGCATGCTCGCCGCGCAGCTGGGCAGCGACGTGCCGTTTGCGTTGCACGGCGGCACCGCGCTGGGCACCGGCCGCGGAGAGGAGCTGGCGACGGTATTGTCCCGCAACACCTTTCACTGGGTGCTGGCGTTCGCCGACGGCGAGCTGCTGACCCGCAAGGTGTTCGCCGAGCTGGACCGGCTGCGGCGGGCGGGCGATCCGCCGCGGCTGCCCGGGCCGGGCCCGGTGCTGGCCGCGCTCGCCGCCGGCGACGCCGACCAGTTGGCGCCGCTGTTGGGCAATGAAATGCAGGCCGCCGCGGTGAGCCTGAACCCCGGCCTGCGCCGCACCCTGCGCGCCGGCGTACAGGCCGGCGCGCTGGCGGGCATCGTGTCGGGCTCCGGCCCGACGTGTGCCTTCCTGTGCCCGTCGGCGGCCGCGGCGGTGGACGTCGGCACCGAGGTGTCCGGGGTGGGGGTGTGCCGCACGGTGCGGGTCGCCAGCGGACCGGTGGCCGGTGCCCGCGTGGTCCCGGCACCGACCGAGGTGTGACACCCGAGCAGCGCGGCTGTGAAAAGAGCCCCAATTTCGCCATTAGTTTGGCGCTTCCCTAAGAGGAGTTTAAGATAATCCGCGGTGACGGGAAGCGTTGAGCAGAAACACTTAATCTCATCGTCCGCCGGGTGTTCCGGCGGACGATTGATGAATCGGGCCCGACAAGGTTTTTCGGGCCCGATTCGCGCTTGTCGGACGACCGGGCGCCGCGTCTTTGCCGCGGCCGGCGACGCATCACCGATCCGAGACCGAACCGCCGCCGAACTGTGCTTACCCGCCTGCGTCGCGGGGTGGCCCGGCGGGCGGAACATGAGATTTCGGGTGCTGGGGCCAGGGCTGGAACCGAGGAGGTTTTCGTGAGCAGGTTTACCGAGAAGATGTACCGCAATGCCCGGACCGCGAAGACGGGCATGGTCACCGGTGAACCCCACAACCCGGTCCGTCATACCTGGGGCGAGGTGCACGAGCGTGCCCGCCGCATCGCCGGCGGCCTGGCCGCCGCGGGCATCGGGCCGGGTGACGCGGTCGGCGTGCTGGCCGGTTTCCCGGTGGAGATCGCCCCGACCGCGCAGGGCCTGTGGATGCGCGGCGCCAGCCTGACCATGCTTCACCAGCCCACCCCGCGCACCGACCTGGCGGTGTGGGCCGACGACACCATGAACGTCATCGGCATGATCGAGGCGAAGGCCGTCGTCGTCTCGGAGCCCTTCCTGGTCGCCATCCCCGTCCTGCAGGAGAAGGACATCAAGGTCCTCACCGTCGCCGACCTGCTGGCGTCCGACCCGATCGACCCGGTCGAGGTCGGCGAGGACGACCTGGCGCTGATGCAGCTGACGTCCGGCTCCACCGGGTCCCCCAAAGCCGTGCAGATCACCCACCGCAACATCTACTCCAACGCCGAGGCCATGTTCATCGGCGCCCAGTACGACGTCGACAAGGACGTCATGGTCAGCTGGCTGCCCTGCTTCCACGACATGGGCATGGTCGGCTTCCTGACCATCCCGATGTACTTCGGCGCCGAGCTGGTCAAGGTCACCCCGATGGACTTCCTGCGGGACACCCTGCTGTGGGCCAAGCTGATCGACAAGTACAAGGGCACCATGACCGCGGCGCCCAACTTCGCCTACGCGCTGCTGGCCAAGCGGCTGCGCCGGCAGGCCAAGCCCGGCGA
>Ga0164242_10002902_pt1 | contig 19718 bp, 13 predicted proteins | sample OricomgcompostMG_FD_108783 | JGI IMG/M metagenome (GOLD analysis project Ga0164242, IMG submission 108783) | Miracle-Growth compost microbial communities from Emeryville, California, USA - Original compost - Miracle growth compost (MG) ... | reverse complement strand
TCTCTCACCGTGCGTGACAACCGCACCGGGGTGGAGTACGACGTCCCGATCGCCGACGGCACCATCAAGGCCGCGGACATCGGGAAGATCAAGGCCGCCGACGACGCACCCGGCCTGGCCGTCTACGACCCCGGGTTCGTGAATACCGCCTCCTGCCGTTCCTCCATCACCTACATCGATGGCGACAAGGGCATCCTGGAGTACCGCGGCTACCCGATCGAGCAGCTGGCCGAGAAGTCCAGCTTCCTCGAGGTCTCCTATCTCCTGATCCACGGCGAGCTGCCCACCAAGGAGCAGTACGACCAGTGGGTCCACGAGATCACCTACCACACCTTCGTGCACGAGAACATCAAGGGCTTCATGCAGGGGTTCCGCTACGACGCGCACCCCATGGGCATGCTGATGGCCTCGGTCGGCGCGATGTCGACGTTCTATCCCGATGCCAGCCTGATCGGTGACGCCGACAACCGTCACCTGCAGGTCGTCCGGATGATCGCCAAGATGCCGACGCTCGGCGCCTGGGCCTTCCGGCACGCGCAGGGCAAGCCGTACGTCTATCCCGACAACGAGTTGTCCTACACGGGCAACTTCATGTCGATGCTGTTCAAGATGAGCGAGCCGAAGTACGACGCTGACCCGCGCATCGAGAAGGCGCTGGACACGCTCTTCATCCTGCACGCCGACCACGAGCAGAACGCGTCCGCGAACGCGGTCCGCGCCGTCGGCTCGACGCAGGTCGATCCCTACTCCGCCGTCGCCGCCGGCATCGGCGCGCTCTACGGTCCGCTCCACGGCGGCGCCAACGAGGCCGTTCTGCGGATGCTCAAGCGGATCGGCTCGGTCGAGAACATCCCGTCCTTCATCGAGGGCGTGAAGAACGGCAACGAGCGCCTGATGGGCTTCGGCCACCGGGTCTACAAGAACTTCGACCCGCGCGCGAAGATCATCAAGAAGGCCTGCGACGACGTCTTCGAGGTCACCGGGGTCAACCCGCTCCTCGCCGTCGCCAAGGAGCTGGAGAAGATCGCACTCGAGGACGAGTACTTCATCAAGCGTCGTCTGTACCCGAACGTCGACTTCTACTCGGGTCTCATCTACGAGGCGCTGCAGTTCCCGCCGGAGATGTTCACGGTCCTGTTCGCCATCGGCCGCACCCCCGGCTGGCTGGCGCAGTGGCTGGAGCTGACCCAGGACAAGGAGCAGAAGATCGCTCGTCCGAAGCAGATCTACACCGGCGACCGGACGCTCGACTTCGTCCCCGCCTCCGAGCGCTGGGCCTGAACGACACGCCCGTGAACGACACACCTCGACAGGCTCGGCGTACGGACGCCGAGCCTGTCGAGGCGCATTTGGGGGTCATGTTCGATCTCGGCGGCGTCCTCATCGGCTGGGACCCGGCCGCGGCGGTGAGGCACGGCGTGGGCGAGGAGGAGGCACGCCGCTTCTTCGCCGAGTTCGACTTCGCCAGCTGGAACCACGCCCAGGACGCGGGCCGCACCTGGGACGACGGCCTCGCCGAGCTCGAGCGCACCCACCCGCACCTGCTGCCACACGGCCGTGCCTATCGCGCGCACTTCGGCCACGCCCTCGTCGGCGAGATCCCCGGTACGCCGCAGGTCGTGCGGGACCTCCATGCTCGCGGCGTACCGATCTTCGGGCTGACGAACTGGTCCGACGAGCTGTTCCACGACTACGCACCGCAGCGCTTCGACTTCCTGGCTCTCTTCGACGACATCGTGGTCTCGGGGACCGAGGGGCTGGCCAAGCCGGACCCGGGCATCTACCGGCTGGCAATCGAGCGCAGCGGCCTGCCAGCCGAGCGGCTGGTCTTCGTCGACGACCGCGCCGAGAACGTCGTCGCGGCCGAGGCCGTCGGGATGCGCGGCATCCACTTCACCGACGCGGAGGCGCTGCGGGCCACGCTGGTGGACCTCGGCGTTCTGGCTCCTGGGCGAGAAACTCACCGGAGATGACGACGAATCCGCCGGCGGACCGGTCGTCTGCGGTGAGCTTTTCGCCCGTTACGGCAGCGTAGGCAGCTCGGGCTTCCGCAGCCACGCGTCGAAGAGCGGCTTCAGATCGGCCCCGCTGACCTCGGCGGCGAGCTGCTCGAAGTCCTCGGTCGTCACCGAGCCGCCGTCGTGGCGGGCGACCCACTCCCGGAGAAGCCCGAAGAACGTCGCGTCGCCCACGGTCAGCCGCAATGCATGCAGGGTGAGCGCGCCACGCTTGTAGACCCGGTCGTCGAACATCAGCTCCGGGCCCGGGTCGGCAAGCAGCAGATCCTGCCGGAGCGTAGCCAGCCGGGCATGGTGACGCCGGGCGTGGTCGTCGCAGCTGTCGTCGTACCCGCCTGCCTCCGACCACAGCCACTCGGCGTAGCAGGCGAAGCCCTCGTGCAGCCAGATGTCCCGCCAGCGCCGGAGCGTGACGGCGTTGCCGAACCACTGGTGTGCCATCTCGTGAGCCACCAGCCGCACCTCGCGCCACTGACCGGTGAGGTGGTTGCGGCCGAACGTCGACAGCGACTGCGACTCGAGAGGGATCTCGAGGGCATCGTCGGTCACCACCGCGGTGTAGCGCGGGAACGGGTAGGGTCCGAAGGCCTCGCCGAAGTAGTCGAGCATCTCCCGCTGGCGCCCGAAGGAGCGTTCGTAGTCGCTCTCGGCGTCCTCGGGAATGGCACCAGTGATCGGGACGGCCCCCTCGGTGCCGTCCTCCTCGATCAGCCGGTAACGCCCGATCTGCACAGTGGCCAGATAGGTTGCCATCGGCTCGTCCTGCTCATAGCGCCAGGTCTCGCCGCTCCCTCGCCTGGTGCGCTTCGCCAGGACGCCGTTGGCGATCACCGTGTAGTTGTGCGCGGCGGTCACCAAGATCGTGTACGGCGCCTTGTCGTCGGGGCGGTCGTTGCACGGGAACCAGGAGGGCGCACCGTGCGGCTGGCCGGCGACGATGACACCGTCGGTGAGCTCCTCCCAACCGGCGTCGCCGTGGTCGGCGAGGACGACGGGACGTGGCCGGCCGGCGTACTTGACCTGGAGGGTGAACGCCTGCCCCGACGGCAGCGGACGCTTGAGCGTGAGCACCAGGCGGTGGTCACGATGCGCCCACTTCGCAGGGGCTCTGCCGTCGACCGTCACCTTCTGCACCTGCAGATAGGCGAGATCCAGGACGACACGGCTGATGCTCTCGTCGGCGACCGCGTCGATCACCGCGACGCCGGCGAGCCGGTTGCTCTCCAGGTCGTAGGAGAGGTCGAGGTCATAGTGGGTCGCGCTCCAGGAGAGGTCACCGTGGCCGGGCAGATATGGGTCAGCGGTCGGCAGCATCGTGTGGGAAACCCTAGGTCATGTCGGTCCACGGACCGATCGGGTTGCCGATCCAGAGTGTCTTGTCCGGTAGCGACTCGCCGCGCATCACCAGCGAGACCGGCCCGACGACGCTGTGCCGACCAATCGTGGCGGCCGGCAGGATCACCGAGTTGGGTCCCAGCGTGGCGCCGCGCCGCAGCGTGACGGTGCCCAACGCGAGCATCCGGTCGTGGAAGAGATGCGTCTGCACGACGGTGCCGGAGTTGACGGTGGCGCCGTCGCCGAGGGTGACCAGGTCGGTCTCCGGCAGCCAATGGGTGTCGATCCAGACACCGCGACCGATCGTCGCACCCATCAGGCGGAACCACAGGTTGAGCGTCGGCGTCCCTGCCACTGCGTGGGCGAACCAGGGCGCGGCCAGCACCTCGACGAAGGCGTCGGCCAACTCGTTGCGCCATACGAACGAGCTCCACAGCGGATGCGTACCAGGCCGCATCCGGCCGACCAGCAACCACTTGGCGAGGACCGTGATGGCGGCGGCGACAGCACCGGCGGCGGCCAGCAGCGGGCCGGTCAGCACCAGCGCGACCACGACATCGGTGGCATGCCACAGCCGCACGATCGGATAGGCCACCGCCGCAGACAGCAGTGCGCCGAAGGTCGCCGGGACCACCCGACAGATCTCGATCACCGCGCGGGCGACCTTGAGCCGGAGCGGCGGCCGGTAGGTGCGGCCGGTGTCGCTCTCCTCCGCAGTACGCCGCAACGGCGCCGGCGGTGAGCCCAGGTAGCTGGCGCCGGCATGCGCCTTCTTCCGCCGGGGCGCGGCACTGAGCACCGCGACGAGCGACGCCTTGGGCACCTTGCGCCCGGGAGCGGCCATGCCGGAGTTTCCGACGAAGGCGCGCTTGCCGATCTTCACCCGCTCTACGCGCAGCCAACCGCCGTGCAGCTCGTAGCCGCCGATCAGGGTGTCGTCGGCGAGGAACGCCTCGTCGTTGACCTGGGTCAGGCTTGGGATCATCAGCACCGTCGAGGCCTCGACGTCACGTCCGATCCGTGCGCCGAGCGCGCGCAGCCACAGGGACGTGAGCATCGAGGAGTAGAGCGGGAAGAGCCACGTCCGGGCATCGTCGAGCAGGCGCATCGTCATCCAGACAGCGATGCCCGCCCGGCTGCGCACCGGGTGCGGGCCAGGCTCGATCAGCAGGCCCGCCGCGCGGACCGCGACCAGGATCAGCAGTGCCAGGGTGACGTAGCCGGCGAGCACCGCGACAGGACTCCACGCCAGCAGAGCCCCGATGTCACCCAGGTCGCTCGGACGGCCCGCCAGCTCGACCGCCACGAGCACACCGACGGCGATGGCCACGGCCGGCAGGAGGGCGAGAACGACGGCGGCAGCGCCGTACAGGCCGCCCCAGAGCCGGGAACGCCGCACCCGCTCCTCCCACGGCGGCCGCGCGGATCGGCTGCCACGAATGGCCGGGGAGCCGGACCAGTACTCACCGTCCGGCACGCGACCGAACACCGCCGACCCGGGCGCGATCTCGGCCTCGTCGCCGACGTCGGCACTCGGAAGCAGCATGGAGCGGGCACCGACCCGGGCACCGGCGCCGACCCCGATCCGTCCGAGGTGGAGGACGTCTCCCTCGATCCAGTGGCCGGACAGATCGACCTCCGGCTCGATCGAGGCACCCTTGCCCAACTGCAGCATTCCGGTGACGGGCGGGAGGCTGTGCAGGTCGACGTTGTCGCCGATCTTCGCGCCGAGCAGCCGGGCATACCACGTCATCAACGGCGCGCCGGACAGCCCGTGTGCGCCGAGCTCGGCGACGGCGTGCGAGGCGAGCCAGAGCCGCAGATGGATCTTGCCGCCGCGAGGATGATCACCGGGTTCGATCCCACGCAGGATGAGGCGGGCGGCGGCGGCCGCCAGCAGCATCCGTCCCGGAGGCGTGAGGAAGATCAGGATCGACGGGATCAGCAGCCACGAGCTGGGATCGGGCAGGCCGATCGCTGCGAGACGGTCATCGCGGGTCGCAAGCCACGAGCCGAGACCGAGCCACGTCAGCCAGCGCGGTGCGGCCAGGCAGCGCAGCAACAGGCTGGCGACGATCTGCCCGGCCTGCGTCTTGACCGGCACGGCCGGGATCTCGCGGTCGGAAACCGCCCCGGAGGCGCCCATCGCGTCGAGGTACGCCGACAGTGCGCCCAGCGTGGGATGGTCGTAGATGTCACCCATCGCGACCTCGGGATGGCGAGCGCGGATCCGGCTGACCATCTGGGCGGCGCTGAGGCTGCCGCCGCCCACGTCGAAGAAGTCCTCCTTCGGGGTGCTCACACTCGCCCCGAGGACCTCGTTCCACAGCTCGGCGACCCACACCTCGGTCTCGGTCAGACCGTCGGGGCCGGCGTCGTTGCCGGCCGGATGCCTGGGCAGCGGCCATGGCAGCGCATCGCGGTCGACCTTGCCGCTGATCCGGGTGGGCAGCTCCTCGACGACGGCGACACGCGGCACCAGAGCGGCCGGCATCTCGCTGCGCAGGTGGGCGAGGGCCGCGGTCTGATCGAAGCCCTCGGTCACGGTGACGTAGCCGACGAGGAGGCTGTTGCCCGCCTGTGTCTTGCGGACCGCTGCCGCGGCGCTGATCACGCCGGGCAGCTGAAGCAGGGCCGAGTCGATCTCACCGAGCTCGATCCGGCGCCCACCCAGCTTCACCTGGTCGTCGGCTCGGCCGGCGAAGAGCAGACCGGTCGGATCGTTGACGACGAGGTCTCCGGAGCGATAGGCGCGCTCCCAGCCCAGCGTGGACATCGGCGCGTACTTCTCCGCGTCCTTGACCGGGTCGAGGTAGCGCGCAAGCCCGACACCGCCGATGATCAGCTCGCCGGTCTCCCCCACCGCGACTGGCTGCCCGGTCGCCGGGTCGACCACGGCGAGGTCCCAGCCTGCCAACGGCAGCCCGATCCGCACCGGGCTGCCCTGCTCCATCTCCTGGCGCGTCATCAACGCGCCGCAGGCGACTACCGTCGCCTCGGTGGGCCCGTAGGTGTTCCAGACCTCACGGCTCTCCGCCTGGAGCCGAGCCGCCAGCTCGGGCGGGCAGGCCTCGCCGCCCATGATCAGCAGCCTGATCCTCCGCAGCGAATCCGGCGGCCACAGCGCCACGAGGGTCGGCACCGTCGAGACGATCGTGATCCGGTTGGCGACCAGCCAGGGGCCGACGTCGACACCGCTGCGGACGAGGGCACGTGGCGCCGGGACCAGGCAGGCGCCGTACCGCCAGGCCAGCCAGATCTCCTCGCAGCTCGCGTCGAAGGCCACCGACAGTCCGGCCATCACCCGGTCGCCCACTCCGATCGGCTCTGTCTGCAAGAACATCTCGGCCTCCGCGTCGACGAACGCCGCAGCGTTGCGATGCGTCACCGCGACGCCCTTCGGCGTACCGGTGGATCCAGAGGTGAAGATGACCCATGCGTCGTCGTCCGGGGTCGGCTCCTGAGGTTCGAGGGGGCCTCGCGCCACCACGTCGTCGCGACGTACGTCGATCTGGAGGTCGTTCCCGATCACGGCCGCGACCTGCGCCTCCCCGAAGACGAGACGGGCCCGCTCCTCCGGGTCGTCCGCATCCACCGGCACATAGGCAGCGCCGGCGAGCAGGATGCCGAGAATCGCCGTGTAGAGCTCCGTGGTGCCACTGGCGATCCGGATGCCCACCTTGTCGCCGCGCCCGATGCCGGCCTGGTTGAGCTCGACGGCCATGGCCTCCGCCGCCTCCTCGAGCTCGGCATAGGTCATCACGCCGTTGGCCGCGTCGAGCGCCGGTTCTTCGCCTGCCTGGGCTACCGTCACGCGGACGATGTCCACCAAGGTGCGGGGCGCTGGGGCGTCGGCACTGCGAAGCAACGGGTCGGGCACGCACGGACCCTTTCGGGGTCAGGTGAACAGAAGGTGTCCAGGTCACCGGTGCGGACACCGGCTCGCGCGCATCGGCTCGACCTGCTTGTCTGCTGTGTCGAAGGCCGCCGCCGGGGGAACCGTGACAGCATCGAGTCGACCGGCCTGACCGACGGCTTGAGTCTTCGGATCCGCGCAGCACCCTTTCAGGGAACCATCAGAGATCACAGGCAGAGTGGACGACATGAACGACGAGCAGCCGAACCAGTCGAACGGGCCGGCCGACGAGCAGCCGAGCCAGCCGGCGAACGAACCCACCCAGCCGCTCTTCGGTGCGCAGCACCCCGGGCCGACGGGCCCGCCGCCGCCCCCGCCGACCCACCACCTGTTCGACCAGTTCGGTGGCTTCGGCGGCACGGCCGTCGCCGAGCAGCCGGCGCCGGCACGTCGTACTCGTCGCAAGGGTCTGGGTCTTGCGGCTGGAGTCGTCGCCGCGGCAGTGGTCATCGGTGGCGGCGCCGGCTACGGCGGCGCGGCGCTCTACCACCACGACGACGATGGTGGCGGTAGCGTCTTCAGCTCGGCCGGCAACACGTCCAACATCGTCAACGAGAAGGCGCCCGAGGCCACGCAGGGCAGCGTCGAGGCAGTCGCCAAGAAGGTGCTCCCCTCGGTAGTGAAGATCGAGGTCTCCGGCTCGACCGAGGCCGGCTCGGGCTCGGGCATCATCCTCAGCTCCGACGGGCTGATCATGACCAACAACCACGTGGTCGCGATCGCCGGCAAGAGCGGCACCATCAAGGTGGACTTCAACGACGGCTCCCAGGCAGACGCGAAGATCGTCGGCACCGACTCGCTCACCGACACCGCGGTGATCAAGGCGTCCGGAGTCTCGAACCTCACCCCTGCCACGATCGGCAAGTCCGGCCAGCTCGCAGTCGGCCAGAGCGTGATCGCGATCGGCTCGCCGTTCGGTCTCGACTCGACGGTGACGTCGGGCATCGTCAGTGCCCTCAACCGTCCAGTCAACGTGGGCTCCGACAGCAGCGGCAACGCCACCGTCTACCCCGCCATCCAGACCGACGCGGCGATCAACCCGGGCAACTCCGGTGGCGCGCTCGTGGACCTCAACGGCAACGTCGTCGGCATCAACGCCTCGATCCGTTCCACGTCGTCCTCCTCCGACGAGGAGGCCGGCTCGATCGGCCTCGGTTTCGCCATCCCGGTCGACGAGGTGATGCCGATCATCCAGCAGATGATCAACGGCGAGACGCCGACCCACGCGCGGCTGGGGATCTCGGTCTCCGACGTACCCGCCTCGGGCTCGAGCGGCTCAGGCGGCTCAGGGGACTCCGGTGGCCAGGGCGGCTCCAGCGGGCAGGGCGACGGCCAGCAGGGTGAGGGTGGCAGTCAGGGCCTGATCCCCGGCTTCCCCGGCTTCGGCGATGGCTCGGGCAGTCAGGGCGACGGCTCCGGTCAGGGCGACGGCTCTGGCCAGGGCGACGGCTCTGGGGGCCAGGGCGACGACTCCGACGTCTTCACCACCATGGGCGCACTCGTCAAGGACGTCAGCAAGGGCTCGGCCGCTCAGAAGGCCGGCATCCAAACCGGGGACATCATCACGAAGGTCGACAACCGGCTGATCGAGGGCTCGGACTCACTCGTGGCGACAGTCCGCGCCTACCGGCCCGGCGACAAGGTCACCGTGACCTGGACCCACGATGGCAAGACCAAGAGCGCCCAGGTCACCCTCGACTCGGACGCGTCGAGCTCGACCTCCTGAGTGACCTCCGATCCAGCGGCCCCGCAGTCCTTCCTCGGACTGCGGGGCCGCTGGCCTTCGTACTCCCCTCCTCCCGGCCCGGACCAACGCGCCCCGGACCAAACGGTGGTCACAACGGCGTGTCGCCCACCGTTTGATGAGGGACGCGCACGAGGAGGACCGCCGCACCCTGTCCAGCACCCCGTCTTCCTGGGTACCTTCGCGCCATGGATGCAGATGTGGTGGTGGTCGGCACGGGCCCCGGGGGCGAGTCCCTGGCCAACAAGGCGGCTCGCGCCGGCCTCAAGGTCGTGGCGGTCGAGAAGCACCTCGTCGGCGGCGAATGCCCCTACTACGGCTGCATCCCGTCCAAGATGATGCTCCGGGCCGCGGACGCACTCGCCGAGGCGCACCGTGCCGGGCAGCTCGCCGGCGACGTCACCGTCACGCCGTCCTGGGCGCCCGTCGCCAAGCGGGTGGCCGAGGAGGCCACGGCCCACTGGGACGACAGCGCAGCGGTGGATCGACTGGAGGAGTCCGGGGCTACCGTGCTACGCGGCACCGGGCGGCTCGACGGAGCCCGCCGCGTCGTCGTCAGGCCCAGCGACGGCTCGCCCGAGGTCGGCATCGACGCGCGCATCGGGATCGTGCTCAATCCCGGCACCCGACCTGCCGCTCCCCCGATCGCCGGCCTGGAGGGCACCCCTTACTGGACCAACCGCGAAGCCCTCCAGGCGACCGACGTCCCGGGGGAGTTGATCGTGATCGGCGGCGGCCCGATCGGCTGTGAGCTCACCCAGGTCTTCGCCCGGTTCGGCAGCCGGGTGACCCTGGTCCAGCACGGCCCGCGGCTGCTCCCCGCTGACGAGCCCGAGGCCGGTGCTCTGCTCGAGCAGGTCCTCGTCGAGGAGGGCGTGCGGGTATTGATCGACGCGAACCCCGCCGACGTCCAGTACGCCGAGGGCCGCTTCACCCTCACCCTCGCCGACGGCCAGCAGGTGAGCGCCGACCGGCTGCTGGTCGCCGCCGGCCGCACCCCGAACCTCGACGACCTCGGCCTGGAGAGCGTGGGACTCGACCCGCAGCACATCGAGGTCGACGAGCGGATGCGGGCCGGCGAGGGTCTATGGGTCATCGGCGACGTCGTCGGGCACGGCGCCTTCACCCACGTCTCGATGTACCAGTCCGACATCGCACTGCGCGACCTCGAGGGCATGGACGGCCCACCGGCGAGCTACCACGCCGTACCCCACACGACCTTCACCGACCCTGAGGTCGGCGGTGTGGGGCTCACCGAGGAGAAGGCACGCGAACAAGGTCTCACCGTGCGTGTCGGCCAGGCCGATCTAGGCGCCTCCTCCCGAGGATTCACCCACGGCCCAGGAGCCGTCGGCTTCGTCAAGGTGGTCGAGTCCGACGGCGTCCTGGTCGGAGCGAGCGTCGTCGGCCCGGCCGGCGGAGAGATCCTGGCCGCGCTGACCCTCGCCGTACATGCGCGGATCCCGGTGAGCACGCTGCGGACGATGATCTACGCCTACCCGACCTTCCACCGCACGATCGAGAGCGCGCTCGCGGATCTGGACGACTGACCCGGGATCGGGGCGCAGCCGGTCAGACCGCAGACAGCGCCTCCGTCGGGGAGAGCCGCGCTGCCCGCACGGCTGGATACAGACCCGCCAGTACGCCGACCAGCAGCGCACCCGCCAGGCCTGCGCCGACCGCGGGCAGCTGGAGCACGAACGGCCAGCCGCGGAGCGCGGCGTACCCGAGCGACCCGGCCAGTCCCCCGACCAGTCCACCCACGCCACCGAGCAGCGAGAGCAGCGCCGCCTCGGTGAGGAACTGCAGCCGTACATCGCCACGAGTCGCTCCCAGGGCGCGACGCAGGCCGATCTCCCGGCGTCGTTCGAGGACGGAGACGATCATCGTGTTCGCCACGCCGATGCCGCCCACCAACAGCGCCACCCCGGCGAGACCGAAGAAAAGACCGGAGAAGGTGCCCTGGGCGGCGCGCTTGGCCGCCAGCACGTCGGAGGGGCGGCTCACCGACACGAGCCCGGGCGTGGCCGGGTCGAGCGTCGCCGGCAGGACGCTCCGGACGGGCTGGATCTGGGACTCGACCGCACGCAGGTAGACCACCGTCGGATGCCCGTCGAAGCCCAACGCACGACGAGCGGCGTCCCAGCCGACGAAGACCGCTTGCTCCAGCTCCGGCGTGAGCGGCATCGGCCCCAGTACGCCGACCACGGTGAACCATGCCGATCCGACCCGGATCTCGGGTGCGTGGGCGGGGTCGACCGAGGTGATGCCGAGCCAGTCGGCGGCGGCATGGCCGAGCACGACCGCGGGCAGCCGCTCGGTGGCAGCGCTGAGGAAGACGCCCGATGCCACCGATCCGTGTACGGCGGAGAGCAGGTCCGGGGTAGCCGCCAGTGCCGAGACACCGGCCGTGTCGTTCGGATCCGCTAGGTCGGTGCGCAGCACCCGGGCGTTGAGGTTGGCGACCGCCGAGGACTCCTCGACTGGACCGATCCGGCGCACCATCGCCGCGGCGGCGGTCGGGAGCTCCACCGGCTCGTCGGTGACCCCGCTCCCCTGGGCCTGCAGCACGTCAGTACCCAGAGCGGTGAGTCGACGATCGAGATCCGCCCGTCCACTGGCCGGGATCGCCGTCACCAGCACGAGCGTGGCGATCCCGAGAGCGATGCCGAGAGCGCTCAGCGCCGCACGCGCGGGTCGTGCGGTGACTCCGAGCCACCCGAGTCCGAGGGCGTCGCGGATCATCGGCGCACCCGCCCGTCCCGGATCTCGACCCGGCGCGAGAAGCCTGCCGCGACCGCCGGATCATGGGTGATCAGCGCCAGGGTCGTGCCGTCCGCGTGCAGTTCCCGGAAGAGATCGAGGATCTGGCGGCCGGTGGCCTGGTCGAGCGCCCCGGTCGGCTCGTCGGCGAGGACCAGAGCCGGCCGGTTCACCAGCGCCCGGGCGATGCCAACCCGCTGCCGCTCACCGCCGGAGAGCTGGTGCGGCCGATGATCGCGGCGGTGACCCAGGCCGACCCGTTCGAGGGCCTCCTCGGCGCGCTGCCGCCGCTGGGGCCGCGGTACCCGCGCATAGAGCAGCCCGGTAGCGACGTTGTCCACCGCCCCGAGCCGCTCGGCCAGATGGGACTGCTGGAAGACGAACCCGAGCCGCTGGCCGCGGATCCGTGACAGCTCGTCGTCGCCCATCAGTGCGGTGTCGCGACCCTCCAGCTCGACGGTGCCGGAGCTGGGGCGATCAAGGGTGCCCATCAGATGGAGCAGAGTCGACTTGCCGGAGCCGGACGGCCCGACGATGGCCAGGTCCTCGCCCGGCTCGATGCTGAGGGATACGTCATCGAGGGCGAGCACGCCACCGGCGTACTCCTTGCTCACGCCGCTCAGGGCCAGCACGCTCATCGTGCGATCACCACCTCGGTGCCGGCCGCGACGCCGCTGACCTGCACCTCGCCGTCGGCGACCATCCCGATCGTCACCGGGACGAGGGTGCCGTCGGTGCGCTGGACCGCGTAGCCCCCGCCGGAGAGGGCGAGGAGTGCCGCTACCGGCACGTGCAGCGCGTCCTTGACCGAGGCAGTGACGAGCCGTGCGGTGACGGGACCGAGGGCCACCTTCGCGAGCGCCTTGGGGTGGAGCGGCACGACGGTGATCGGCGTCGACGGCGGGCCGCCGTCATCCCCGGCAGTGGCAGTGCCGATGCTGGTGATCCGGGTGGCGGTCGTCGTACCGTCCGGCAGCCTCACGCCGATCCGACGCCCGATCTTCACCGACGCCGCCACCTCGGCCGACGCCTGGAGGGTGACGACCTTCGTCGTGCTGGTCACCGTGAGGACGGGTTCCTGGGCGTCGTCGCCCAGGTGGGCGCTGACCCCGTCGACGCGGACCCTGCCCGGTGCGACGACCACGTCGCCCGGCTCGACCACCCCGCTTGGCTGCTCCCCGAGCGACTCCTGCCACTCCTCGACCGCATGCGCCAGGGACCAACCGTACGTCGTCCCGGCGGTGGCACCGTCGTAGAAGCCGAGTGCCGCCAGGTTGCGGGCCAGCAGGTCGACATCGCTGCCGCGCAGCAGCGGGACAGCGGGCGGGGCGGACGGCGGAGCGCCCGTCTTGCCCGCACCGTCGGAGCTGCCCGCGTCTCCAGGGCCGTTCGCAGAGTCGTCAGCGGGGTCGCCGCCCGGCGGCTGCGGGTGGTCGGTGAGGGTGCGATAGAGCGGGAGGTCGCCGTACAGGAGGACCACCGGCCGGTCGTCGACACGGTAGAGCTGGTGGCCGCGGCCGACGACCGTCTCGCTCGACGGCAGCCAGGTGACGGTGCCGGTGCCGTGGCCGCTGACGGTCGTGGCGGCGCCGTAGCCGAGCGTGCCGGGGAGGGACTGGGCCTGCGCGATGGCGCCGCGGGCGACGGCGACCGAGGTCCCGGCCGGTGCGGCGGCACGAGCGTCGCTACCGTGGCCCCGGCCGACCGTGAGGCCGGTGCCGACGGCGCCGACCACCACCAGACCGGTCACCGCGGCAACGAGGTGGCGCCTCCTCACGAGCCGCTCCCGAACGCCTGCATCAGGCACTGCTGCTCGATGGTGCCGTTGTCGTCGGGCACCGGATGGCCTGCGACATAGGTCCAGTCGAGGTCGTGGTCGTCGAGCAGCTCCACCCACTCGCCATGCTTCTTCAGGCACGCCACGTAGGCCAGCGACTGCTCGTGGAAGTGCGGGTTCGTCGCTGCCTCCACCTGCGGCGGCATCAGCGGCAGCTTGCCCGCGCAGGCCGCCTTCGCCGCCGCCGGCACCGGGTCCGCGACCTGGATGTAGGGCACACCGCCGGCTCCGCCCGCCACCGGCTGGGCCGCCGCGCCGGTGCGGCCGCCGCGGGTCGCACCGTGGTCGAGCAGGCACTGGCTGTAGGCGTTGACCAGCGCAGTACGCCGTGCATCGGTGTCATCGAGCCGGAACTGCGGCCGGCCGACAGCCGTGTCGGTGTCCTCCGGGTCGGGAGGCAGCGCCCCGTCGACGCTTCCGCCGACGCCCCCCGCACCGGACCCGGGCGTCCCTGACTCCCCGGCCGCCGACGTGACACCCGGGGCGGGCAGATGGGCGACCCGCGGCGCCGAGGCACCTCCACAGGCTGCGAGCGACGCCAGCAGCGGCATCAGGACAACGGCGGCGGCAAGGGCTCTCGATCTCATGTCCGCGACGCTAGGAAGAGATTGTCAGCGTCCTGTCAGGATCGTGTTCGGTGGCCGTCAGGGTTCCTAGACTCGCTCCGTGGCACGGATCCTGGTCGCTGAGGACGATCCCAAGCAGGCGGAGCTGATCCGGCGCTACGCGGTCGCCGAAGGCCATACCGTGATGCTCGCCGGCGACGGTCGGCGAGCCGTCGAGCTGGTCAGGCAGGGCCCGGTCGACCTACTGGTCCTCGACGTGATGATGCCGGGGCTGGACGGCCTCGACGTCTGCCGGGTGCTGCGGGCCGACGCCGCCACCTGCGGCGTACCGATCCTGATGCTGACGGCGCGGGCGACGGAAGAGGATCTGCTGCTCGGCCTCGACCTCGGGGCAGACGACTACCTGACCAAGCCTTACAGCCCGCGCGAGCTGATGGCGAGGATCCGGACGCTGCTGCGGCGCACCTCCTCCGTCCCGGCCGCGACCCGGCCGATCACCGTCGGCGACCTGTCGGTCGTGCCGGCCAGCCACCACGTCGCCTTCCGTGGCCTGGCGGTGGAGTGCACGCCCGGTGAGTTCGCGCTGCTGGAACTGCTGGCCAGCGAGCCTGGGCGCGTCTTCAGCCGTGAGCAGCTGCTGCGCCACCTGCACGGCGTGGATCGCTATGTCTCCCGCCGCACGATCGACGTCCACGTCGCCAACCTCCGCAAGAAGCTCGACCCCGCCCTGATCCGCACGGTGTACGGCGTGGGCTACGCCCTCTCCGGCGCCCTGGCGCCCGCATGAGCGCTCGCATGAGTGACCGCGTCCGCTGGCAGCGGGGCCTCTTCGTGCGGTTGTTCGCGCTCGGCGCCGTCGTCGCGGTGGTGGCGGTCGCGGCAGCGACGTGGGCCACCGTGCACTCCACCGCCGTCGCCGTCCACCAGGAGCAGCAGCAGTCGCTGCACGCCGACGCGACGACGTACGACTCCCTCATCGGCTACGCCGCCACCCACCGCACCTGGACGGGTGCGACCGCTCTCGTCGACCGGCTCGCCCGGACCTCCGGGCACCGCATCACCATCACCGACGAGACCGGTCACGTCCTGGTGGACTCGGCCGGCTCGCGGGCTCCGCGCGCGGTGGCCCAGGCCCGCGCCACGCTCGATGCGCTCGCCATCGACACCGCGCTGCAGGCGACCTCCACGGCGGTGCCCAAGCCGAGCCCGACGCCGAGCCCCGCTCCGCAGCGAGTCACCACGTGCGAGCGTGGCATCTGCCTCCCGGAGGAGGTCCCCTCGAGCTCGACCATCGACCCCCGGGTCACCGGACCATTCACCGCGACGGCTCGGTCTCCCTGGGCCACGCTTAAGCAGAAGGTCGACGCCTGCCTGGGCCGCGCCGGGCTTCCGGACGCACTCGGAGTGACCACCCACTTCTCGGTCCTGGTGTCGTTCCCCCAGCGCCACGACCGAGTCGCCCGCTGCATGGACAACGCCCGGCGCACGATGTTGACGCCGTACGTCGCGCCTCGCGCCCTGCTGTTCGTCGGCGGCGACGACGCCACCGCCGACGTCTTCTGGGACCTCTCGGCGCACAGCCGGCTCCAGATCGCCCTGCTCGCCGTCGCCGTCCTGCTGGTGACGCTGCTCCTGTCGGCCGTCCTCGCCGGGTACGTCGTCCGGCCGCTGCGCCGCCTGGTGACGGCTGCCCGGCTCGCCGGCGAGGGTGACCTGAGCGTGCGGGTCGATGAGCGACGCGGTGACGAGATCGGCCAGATGGCGCGGGCGTTCAACCGGATGGCCGATCGCCGGCAGGAGCTGGAGGAGGCTCGCCGGAGGATGGTCAGCGACGTCTCGCACGAGCTGCGCAACCCGTTGGCGAACATCCGGGGCTGGATCGAGGCGGCGCAGGACGGCCTGGCCGCTCCGGACGAGCGGCTGCTGGCGAGCCTCCACGAGGAGACCACTCACCTGCAGCATCTGGTCGACGACCTGCACGAGCTGTCAGTCGGTGATGCCGGCGAGCTGGTGCTGGAACCCGAGCCGATCGACCTGGCTGCCTTCAGCGGCCAGGTGGTCGAGGCGTTCCGCGCCTCGGCCGATGCCGTTGGTGTCACGCTCGAGGCCGACACCCCGCCAGGAGCCATGCTCGAGGCCGATCCTCGGCGGCTGCGCCAGGCGCTGGGGAACCTCGTCGGGAACGCCCTGCGCCACACCCCGCCGGGCGGCGGTATCCGGATCGTCGCCGGAACGGGCACGCTCAGCGTCAGCGACACCGGTGAGGGCATCCCAGCCGCAGACCTGCCCTTCGTCTTCGACAGGTTCCGCCGCGTCGACGTCTCCCGCAGTCGGGCGACCGGAGGCAGTGGCCTCGGCCTGGCGATCGTGCGCCAGATCGTCGAGGCGCACGGTGGCACCGCCGAGATCGCCAGCGCACCAGGGGCCGGCACCACCGTGACGATGCGCTTCCCCTGACAGGCGCCGGGCAGATACCGGCGGACGCCAGGCAGACACCGAGGCCCTCGCCGTACCGACCAGCCGCAGGACCTCGACACAGGTCGTACCGGTGAGTAGCGTCCACGACATGCCCCTGGATCCCGAGCTCGCCGTTCTCCTCGACTTCCTTGCCGCCGCCGATGCCCCACCGATGTGGGAGCAGACACCTGACGACGCCCGTGCGGGCTTCCGGACGCTCTGCGTCGATCTGCGCGACCCGTCGCTGCTGCCGGAGATGGCGAAGGTCGAGGAGAGCAGCATCACCGGGCCCGCGGGCGAGATCCCGACCCGGATCTACCGACCGCGCACCGACGGCCCGCTGCCGACGGTGGCGTTCTTCCACGGCGGCGGCTGGGTGATCGGCGACCTCGACACCCACGACCTGACCTGCCGCACCATCGCCGAGCACGCCGACGCGGTCGTGGTCTCAGTCGACTACCGGCTCGCGCCGGAGCACCCCTTCCCCGCCGCAGCAGATGACGCGCTCGCGGCAGCGGCCTGGATCGCCGACCACCTCGAGGAGCTCGGCGGCAACGACATCCTCGGCGTCGCCGGAGACTCGGCCGGCGGCAACCTCGCCGCCGTCGTCGCCCAGCAGCTGCGCGACCGGATCGCGGCCCAGCTGCTGATCTATCCCGCGACCGACGTCCCGGGCGAGTACGCCTCCCGCACCGACAACGGGTCTGGCTACTTCCTGGACCTGCAGACGATGGCCTGGTTCATGGAGCAGTACGTCGGCCCCGACACCGATCTGACCGACCCGCTGCTCTCGCCGTTGCACGGGGACCTGGTCGGCGTGGCCCCGGCGGTGGTCGTCGTCGCCGAGCTCGACCCACTGCGCGATGAGGGCAAGGCCTACGCCGATGCGCTGAAGGCCGCCGGCGTACCCGTGACCCTGCGGCAGTTCGACGGGCTCATCCACGGGTTCGTCGACATGGGCCGACACTCCAAAGGCGCCCAGGCGGCAGTGGAGCAGACCTGTGACCTGTTCCGGGCGCTGCTGCATCCCTGATCAGCCGGGCGACGAGTCGCCCCAACCTGTCCCGAAGCTGCCATCCACATGTCCGGACGCGGCCGCAGCCCCGCCCAGGGCCGTCTCAGGGTGCGACACGGGGCAACCCGCATGGTTGTTATCAGGTCGGGCGCGGGAGACTATCCCTATGGCACTGCAGATGGTGAAGGACCGCGTGCGCAAGCTCGCGCTGCGCTGGGCGATGCGTGGCAAGTCCACGCCGCTCCCGGACATCACCACGCTCCGAAAGATTCCAGAGCACCTGACCTATCCGGTACGCCGCAACGGCGTCGATCCGGTTCCTGCGCTGGCCGAGGCTCAGGCCGCGTCTCCGGTGACCCTGCTGGGCAACGTCATCGGCCTGGACATCTTCCTGGTGACCGGCTACCAGGCGGCCAAGCAGGTGCTCGCCGACTCACGCTCGTACAGCAACGACATGCGCCACCTGCTGGGCAGCAAGCCGCGCAGCGACGCCGAGCAGATCGGCGGTCTCGGCATGACCGATGCTCCTGACCACACCAAGCTGCGTGGCCTGCTGACGCCGGAGTTCACCATGCGCCGACTGCAGCGGCTGCAGGAGCCGATCGATCGGATCGTCAACGATGCGCTCGACCGGGTGCAGGCCAACGGCCCGGTCGTCGATCTGGCGGACGCTTTCTGCTTCGAGGTCCCCTTCCAGGTCATCTGCGAGCTGCTCGGCCTGCCGACCGATGTGCGCGACGAGTTTCACGCGCTCGGCGCCGCCCGCTTCGACATCACCGAAGGCGGAGCCGGCGCCTTCGGTGCCGCGGCGGAGACCCGCACGTTCCTCATCGATGCCGTCCGCCGCCAGCGTGAGCAGCCCGGCGACGGCCTGATCGGCGAGATCATCCGGACGAAGGGCGAGGAGTTCAGCGACCTCGAGCTGGGCGGTTTGGCCGACGGCGCGTTCCTCGGCGGCTACGAGACCTCCGCAGCGATGCTCTCGATGGGCACCTACGTGCTGCTGCAGCGTCCTGAGATCTACGCGCTGCTGCGCACCGGCACCCGCGAGCAGATCGACGCGATCGTCGACGAACTGCTCCGCTACCTGTGCCCCGTCCAGGTTGCCTTCCCGCGTTTTGCTCGCGCCGACCACGACCTGTTCGGGCAGAAGGTCACCAAGGGCTCGGTCGTGATCGTCTCGCTCACCGGCGCCAACCGCGACCCCGAGGCGATACCGGCCCCGGAGCAGTTCGACCTGCGCAACAGCGACACCATGCACCTCGCCTTCGGCCACGGCATGCACCGCTGCGTCGGCGCCGAGCTCGCCCGGATGGAGTTGCGCACCGCTCTCACCGCGCTGGCGCACCGCTTCCCCGACCTCACGATAGCGACCGACGACCCAGGCGAGCTCGGCTTCCGCGACCTCTCGATCGTCTACGGTCTGGACCGGCTGCCGGTGCGGCTCGACGGCGCCCTCACAACCGTCTGACACCTGACGTTCCTCACCCGAATCCCGCGTGTCGGCGCATGGACGGTCCGGTACGCCGATCAGCCGCGCCGCGTCTCCAGCACCCTGAAGCCCTTCGCGCTGCCGATCCGCGTGGTCGGGTAGCCCTGCTCCCCGAGCCAGCGCTGCAGGCTGTCGGCACCGAGGTTCTTACCGACCACCATCACCGCCCGGCCGCCCGGCCGCAGACGCGGCAGCCAGATGAGCAACAGCTCGTGCAGGGCCTCCTTGCCGATCCGGATCGGCGGGTTGCTCCAGAGCTCGTCGAACGTCTCATCGGCGCCGACTCCCGCCGGCGTCACAGCGCGATAGCGGTCGGCGAGGTCGAGTGCAGCGGCGTTCTCGTTCGCCAACAGGACGGCCCGCTCGTTGACGTCCACACCGGTGACGACGGCGCCGGGCACCAGGCTCGCGATCGCCAAGCCGATCACGCCGTAGCCGCATCCCATGTCGAGGATCCGACCGGCCACGGGAGGCGCGGTCTCGCGGAAGAGGATCGACGTACCGATGTCGAGCCGGCCCTTTGCGAACACCCCCGATCCGCTGGTCAGATGCAGCGTCGTGTCCCAGACGTCGGC
>Ga0164242_10002901_pt1 | contig 19723 bp, 23 predicted proteins | sample OricomgcompostMG_FD_108783 | JGI IMG/M metagenome (GOLD analysis project Ga0164242, IMG submission 108783) | Miracle-Growth compost microbial communities from Emeryville, California, USA - Original compost - Miracle growth compost (MG) ... | reverse complement strand
GTTCTACTTCCGCACCACCGACGTGACCGGTGTGGTGACGCTGCCGGAGGGCACCGAGATGGTGATGCCCGGTGACAACACCAACATCTCGGTGAAGCTGATCCAGCCCGTCGCCATGGACGAGGGTCTGCGGTTCGCCATCCGCGAGGGTGGTCGCACCGTCGGCGCCGGCCGGGTCGTCAAGATCATCAAGTAGTTCGCTCAGTCGGTTCAAAGCCCGGATTGCCCACGCGGCGATCCGGGCTTTGTTCTGCTGTGCGCCCCGCGGACCCGGATCGACGCCGGAGAAATAATGCGCCGACCGCGCGGCCTGCACTAGGATTTTGCGGTAGTTGTCCCTCGGGGACCGTAGGACGTGGCGGGGTGGTGCCGATGTCGTTCGTTCAAGCGACTCCGGAATTCGTCGCGGCTGCCGCGACGGATCTGGCCCGGATCGGGTCGACGATCAGTTCCGCGAACACCGCGGCGCTGGGTCCCACCTCCGGGGTGCTCGCTCCCGGCGCCGACGAGGTGTCGGCCAGCATCGCCGCCCTGTTCGACGCCCACTCCCAGGTCTATCAGGCGCTGTCCGCCCAGGCCGCCGCCTTCCACAGCCAGTTCGTGCAGTTGATGAACGGCGGCGCGCTGCAGTACGCCGTCACCGAGGCCGCCAACACCACGCCGCTGCAGAGCGCGGCCGGCCCGGCATCGGTGGCCGCGCAGCTGCCGGCGGTCAGCGGCGCGGTGGGCGGTTCGGCGCCGACGGCACCCGCGGCGCCCCTGGCGGCGGCGGTGGCGCCGGCGGCGGCCGCGGCCACCCCCGGCCCGGCCGGCACGCCGGTCGCGGCGGCCCCCGCGGGATCGGCGACGCTGGCCTCGGCCACCGCCCCGGCCGGCCCGGCCCGGGTGGCGACGCCCGCGTACGCGCCGGCCGGTTCGCCGTCCCCCGTGCAGCCGGCGGCTTCGTCGGCGCCGGCGCCGGCCGGCACGCCCGCGGCGGCCGCGCAGCCCGAGGCGGCGCCGCAGACCTCGGCCGGCCCGGCGCTGCCTGTCTCGGCGCGCCCCGCGCCGCACGCCCCCGCCCAGGCGCAACCCGCGACCGCCCCGGTGCGCCGAGTGCCCATCGTGCCGCCGGAGTCCGGGTAAGCGGTTTGCGCGTATCGCCGCCGCGGCGACGCCGTGAGCGCTAATCTGACACGGATTCCCCAGCAAGACCGAGGAGGGGCAAGTGTTAGCGCGCTACCTGAAAGCACAGTTGGTGGTTTTGCTGTGCGGCGGCCTGGTCGGGCCGATCTTCTTGGTCGTGTACTTCACGCTGGGGCTCGGCAGCCTGCTGCAGTGGATGTTCTACGTCGGCCTGCTCATCACCGTTGCCGACGTGCTGATCGCGCTCGCGCTGGCCAACTACGGGGCGAAGTCGTCGGAGAAACTGGCCGCGCTCGAGCAGAACGGGGTGCTGGCGCTGGCCCAGATCACCGGCATCACCGAAACCGGGACCTGGGTGAACAACCAGCAGGTCGTCAAGGTGCACCTGCACATCGCCGGCCCCGGGCTGGTGCCGTTCGACAGCGAGGACCGCGTCATCGCCAGCGTCACCCGGCTGGGCAACCTCAACGCCCGCAAGGTGGTGGTGCTGGTCAATCCCACCACCAACGAATACCGAATCGACTGGGAGCGAAGCGCTTTGGTCAACGGCCTGGTGCCGGCGCAGTTCACCGTCGCCGAGGACAACACCACCTACGACCTGAGCGGGCAGGCCGGCCCGCTGATGGAGATCATGCAGATCCTCAAGGCCAACAACATCCCTTTGAACCGGATGGTCGACATCCGGTCGAACCCGGCGCTGCGCGCCCAGATCCAGGCGGTGGTGCGCCGGGCGGCCCAGCAGCAGGCGCCGGCCGGGCAACCCGCGCCGGCGGGGCAACCGGCGACCGGGCAGCCGTCGGCGCCGGTGGCCGCCCCGCCGGGACCGTCGATCGCCGCGCGGCTGCAGGAGCTCAACGATCTGCACGCCAGCGGGGCGCTCACCGAGCAGGAATACAACAGCCGGCGGGCCGCGATCATCGCCGAGATCTGACGCGGTTTCCGGCAACCGCCGGGCGAATTAGAACACGTTTCAGTTCCGCTGCTAGCCTGGCTTGGTCTACTGGCGGTCGAAGGGATGAGCTGTGTCGGGACAGGCCGGATCACTGCAGGGGCGGGTGGCATTCATCACCGGGGCGGCCCGCGGGCAGGGACGCTCGCACGCGGTGCGGCTGGCCGCCGAGGGCGCCGACATCATCGCGTGCGACATCTGCGCGCCGGTGTCGGCCAGCGTCACCTACGCCCCGGCCAGCCCCGAGGACCTCGACGAGACCGCCCGGCTGGTGGAAGATCAGGGCCGCAAGGCCTTGACCCGCGTCCTCGACGTCCGCGACGACGCCGCCCTGCGGGAGCTGGTCGCCGACGGCATGGAGCAGTTCGGCCGGCTGGACGTGGTGGTGGCCAACGCCGGCGTGCTCAGCTGGGGCCGCGTCTGGGAACTCACCGACGAGCAGTGGGACACCGTCATCGGCGTCAACCTGACCGGCACCTGGCGCACCCTGCGCGCCACCGTGCCGGCGATGATCGAGGCGGGCAACGGCGGCTCCATCGTGGTGGTCAGCTCCTCGGCCGGGCTCAAGGCCACCCCGGGCAACGGCCACTACTCGGCCAGCAAACACGGGTTGACCGCGCTCACCAACACGCTGGCCATCGAGCTCGGCGAATACGGTATCCGGGTCAACTCCATCCACCCGTACTCGGTCGAAACCCCGATGATCGAGCCCGAGGCGATGATGGAGATCTTCGCCCGCCATCCCAGCTTCGTGCACAGCTTCCCGCCAATGCCGGTGCAGCCCAACGGTTTCATGACCGCCGACGAGGTCGCCGACGTGGTGGCCTGGCTGGCCGGCGACGGCTCGGGCACGCTGACCGGCACGCAGATCCCCGTTGATAAGGGCGCCCTAAAGTACTGAGCGGCCATCGTGCTAAGAACTCCACGTGAGTAGTGACGCAAGCGCCAGCAACGGAATCGTGATCGTCGGCGGCGGCCTGGCCGCCGCCCGCACCGCCGAGCAGCTGCGGCGCTCGGAGTATTCCGGGCCCATCACCATCGTCAGCGACGAGGTGCACCTGCCCTACGACCGCCCGCCGCTGTCCAAAGAGGTGCTGCGCAAAGAGGTGGACGACACCGCGCTCAAACCCCGCCAGTGGTACGACGACAACGACATCACGCTGCGGCTGGGGTCGGCCGCGCGCAGCCTGGACACCGCGGCGCAGACGCTGACGCTCGAGGACGGCACCACGCTCGGCTACGACGAACTCGTCATCGCCACCGGCCTGGTGCCGCGGCGCATACCGACCATCCCGGACCTGGACGGCATCCGGGTGCTGCGGACCTTCGACGAGAGCCTGGCGTTGCGCGAGCACGCGTCCGCGGCGCAGCGCGCGGTGATCATCGGCGCCGGCTTCATCGGCTGCGAGGTGGCCGCCAGCCTGCGCAGCCTGGGCGTGGACGTGGTGCTGGTCGAGCCGCAACCGACCCCGCTGGCCGCGGTGCTGGGCGAGCAGATCGGCGAGCTGGTGGCCCGGCTGCACCGCGCCGAGGGCGTCGACGTGCGCCTCGGTGTCGGGGTTTCAGAGGTGCGCGGTGACAGGCACGTCGAGGCGGTGGTGCTGACCGACGGCACCGAGCTGGCGGCCGACGTGGTGGTGATCGGCATCGGGTCGCGTCCGGCCACCGATTGGCTCGAGGGCAGCGGCGTGGCGATCGACAGCGTCGACCGGGGCGTCCTGTGCGACGAGGCCGGACGCACCAGCGCCCCCAACGTGTGGGCGCTCGGCGACGTCGCGTCGTGGCGCGACGCGACGGGACACCAAGGGCGGGTGGAACATTGGAGCAACGTCGCGGACCAGGCCCGGGTGGTGGTGCCGGCGATGCTGGGTAAGGAGGTGCCGCCGGTGGTGGTGGTGCCCTACTTCTGGAGCGACCAGTACGACGTCAAGATCCAGTGCCTGGGTGAACCGGAGGCCGACGACATCGTCCACATCGTGGAGGACGACGGCCGCAAGTTCCTGGCCTACTACGAACGCGACGGGGCCCTGGTCGGGGTGGTCGGCGGCGGCATGCCGGGCAAGGTCATGAAGACCCGCGCCAAGATCGCCGCGGCCGTGCCGATCGCCGAGATGCTCGGCTGAGCCGACGGCGGGCGCTCAGCCGACGGCGGCCGCGTACCGGTCGCTGGGGACCTCGGTGTTGCGGATCACGGTGGCCAGCTGCTCGGCGATGCCCGGCGCGGCGACGACGGTCGACGCGGACTTGTGAGTGTGCGGGTTGCCCTGCGCGTCGGTCAGCCGCGCTCCGGCCTCGCGGGCGACCAGCGTCCCCGCGGCGGTGTCCCACGGCTTGTTGGACATCATCACGCAGGCGTCCAGGGCACCCTCGGCGACGAACGCCAGGTCGAGCGTCGCGGCGCCGATCATCCGGATCCGCTCCGCCCGGGGCACCAGCTCGGCGGTGAGCGCCAGCCGGTGCGCGTTGAGCCGGCCCGCATCGTGGCCGACGGCGTAGTCGCCGAGCGAGACGATCGCCCCGCTGAGGCTGTCGGTGGCGCTGGCGGTGATCCGTTCCCCGTTGACGAACGCGCCCTTGGACTCGATCGCGTGGTAGGTCTTGCCCAGCAGGGGAGCGTGGGTGACGGCCACCACGGTGCGGCCGGCGTGCAGCAGGGCCAGCGATACCGCGCACAGCGGCAGCCCGTGCACGAAGTTCGACGTGCCGTCCACCGGGTCGAGAACCCAGAGCCACTCGGCGGTTTCGATGTCGGGTTGGTGGTCGGACTCCTCGGCCAGCAGCGCGACGTCCGGCGTGGTCTGGGACAGGTAGTTGGCGATGTCACGCTGGATGGTCAGGTCGACATCGGATACCAGGTCGCGGTCACCCTTGTGCTGCACCGAGCTCGGCTGCGTTTTCTTCAACGTCGTGGCACCGATTTGCGTTGCCTGCCAAGCTATTTCAAAAAGCTCTTGCATTGACTTCATGGGAGAGACTTGCCTCGCTTCCAGTGGTGGCTTGCGTTCGGCGTCGTTCGATCATACGGGCTCGGCGATTTCGCGTCTCGCGCACCCCGGCGTCGTGCTGAACTAACGCGAAAAAGCTTAAGCCATCGACACTTTCGACGGTGATGCAGTTCACTCCAGGTGAATGTTTGAGCCCGCTCGTCGTGGGGAGCGTGACGCCGCTGTAGCGCGGGTCACAAAATTGCCAACGACCGCACGCCAAAACCATTGCGCTGGAAAAGCGTAACGCTGACCCGCGACGATTTTTGCTGTGGCCGCATCGGTTCTCGGGTTCGGTGCAGCGGTTGCCGAGCTCGGTTAGGGTCTGCTGTCGGGCGATATCGAGGGGCCTTCGGGCAAGTCGGCTCCGAATCGTTCTCATCGAAGGAAAATCCAGCACGCGACTTGGCAGGCAGGTGATTGACCAGTGACAGTGATTGATGAGATATACAGCTCTTCCAGCGCGATTCCGACCGTCGCTCTCAATGACGAGGCGAAGATGCCAGTACTCGGCTTGGGGGTGGCCAAGCTGTCCGATGAGGAGACGGAAAGCTCGGTTCTCGCGGCGCTGGAAGCCGGCTGCCGCCTCATCGACACCGCTGCCTCCTACGGAAACGAAGCCGCCGTCGGCCGGGCCATCGCCGCGTCGGGCATCCCTCGCGAGGAACTGTTCGTCACCACCAAACTGGGCACCTCGCGGCAGGGCTTCCACAGTGCCCAGGAGTCGTGCAAGGAGAGCCTGGACAGGTTGGGGCTGGACTACCTCGACCTCTACCTGATCCACTGGCCGGCCCCGAAGCTGGGCAAGTACGTGGAGAGCTTCGAGGGCATGATCGAGGCCCGCGAGCGGGGCCACGTGCGCTCGATCGGCGTCTCGAACTTCACCGAGGACCTGCTGGCCACGGTGATCGAGGAGACCGACGAGGTGCCCGCGGTGAACCAGGTCGAGCTGCACCCGCGGCTCAACCAGGCCGAGCTGCGTCAGGTGCACGCCCAGCACGACGTGACGACGCAGTCCTACAGCCCGTTGGGCGTCGGCCGGCTGATCGAGGAGCCGACCGTGACGACGATTGCGGCCGAGTACGGCCGCACCCCGGCGCAGGTGCTGGTGCGGTGGAACCTGCAACTGGACAACGTCGTGGTCTCGCGGTCGTCCAAGCCGGAGCGGGTCGCCGAGAACCTGGACGTGTTCGACTTCACCCTGGAGCCCGAGCACATGGAGGCCATCGAGGGACTGCACGACGGCACCCGGGTGCTGCACGACCCGATGACCTTCATGGGAACCTGACGGTTTCGCGAAAACCCCAGCGCCCCTTGGCTTTTAGAGCCAGTCGACCGGCGGCCCGTGCGGATGGCACTGTGCCAGCACGCGCGGCCCGCCGTCCGGCCAGCCGCGGGCGCGCACCAGGAACCTGATCGGTGCGCCCGGCCCGTCCCGGGCCGGCTCCATGGTCAGGTGGACCAACGGGGCGGACGCGTCGGCCCGTGCGCCCAGCGCGTCCACCCCGGCGCACACCGCGGCGCGTTCCCCGGCGGACAGGTACTGCCAGGTGATCGAGTGCCACAGCACGGTCAACGCGCCCTCGGCGAGGCTCAGGCGCCCGACGGCGTCGGCCGCCGTCCGGCGCTCGAGGGTGGCCGGGACCCGGCGGGCGACCTCGATGGCGCCGCGCAGCCGCGCCAGCCGCGCGGCCTGGTCGGGCCAGACGTAGCTCAGTACCGTCAGCTCGCCGTCGGAGTTCCCGACGTCGACGGGCGCGATGTCGAAGCCGTGCCGCTCGACGATCCGGACCCCGCGCGCCGGCGGCAGCGCGCCGCGCCAGGCGTCGTCGATGCAAACCGGCGAGTCGGCCGGTCCCCACCCGCCACCGGCATACCGGTACCGGTAGTGGTCGGCCCGCAGGTTCAGCCCCGCGCTCGACCCGATCTCGAAAAGCCTTACCGGCAAACAGGATTCATTGATGTGCAGCAGCCCGCCGATCAGCGCGGCCGACCGGCCCACCTCGTTAGTCTGCGGTGGGCGGTCCAGCGCCGCGCGCAGCGCGGCGGCGTGCTCGGCCGCGGCGGCCAGGATCGGCGGCCACGCCGCCCCGGCGTCCCAGCTGCCGCCGGTGCTGGGATACCAGCGGCGCAGGGAGCCGGCGCGGCCATCGAGCACCAGTCGGTGCAGGCCACCGAGCAGCCGCAGCGGAATCGCGTCGCGCGACGGGGCGTCCCGGTGCCCGGACAGGATGTCGGCGAACACCCCGCCGGCCTCGACGTCGGAGGCCACCAGTTCGAACAGGTCGCCGTACATCGGCGAGCCCGAGGAGGCGCAGAAGCTGCCCTGCGCCCGCAGCATGTGCACCAGGTGCTCGGCGCTCACCGGTCCAGCCCGTTCAGCCCGGCGCCGACCACGTCGAAGGCGTTGCCCAGGGCCACCGGCAACGGCACTGACTCATCGCCCAGCCAATGCTCGTAGGCCGACAGCGCCACCCCCAGCATCATCCAGGCGACGGTCTGGGGCGCCAGGTCGGTCGTCTTGCACTCGCAGCGGCGGGCCACGAACCCGGCGATCACCTCGCGCCATCCGGCGTACATCGTCATCGAATACGCTTGCAGCTCAGCGGTTTGCAGGATGACGCGCATGCGCTGTCGGTGCCGCGCGGTCTCGGATTCGTCAAAGGTGTTGAAGGCCAACAACGCGGTGCGCAGCGCATCGCCCAGCGGTACCCGGGATTCGACGTTGTCCAGCAGCTCGCGCAGCCGGGCCAAATGAGTGTCGAAATCGCCCCAGGGGATGGCGTTCTTGGAGGCGTAGTAGCGGAACAGGGTGCGCCGCGAGATGCCGGCGGCCGCCGCGACGTCGTCCACGCTGACCTCGGCGAAACCCCGGGCGGTGAACAGGTCGATGGCGACGTCGGTGATGTGGTGCGGCGTGGTCGAGCGGCGCCTGCCCACCCGCTGCTGCGGCATCCCGGACCCCGGCCCTTCCATTTCGGCACTCGATGCCATATTCTGGCCGCGAGTGTGACTCAGACCCATCGTCGTCAAGACCGCAGGAAAGGCAAGGCCCCGTGGAGCACGAGACCGAAACCGACGCCCAACTCGTCACCGAGACCCTGGTCGAAGAGGTGTCCATCGACGGCATGTGCGGGGTCTACTGACCGTGCCGGCGCCCGCGCAGGCTCGCGCGGCCGGTGCCGCCTTCGATCCTGACCGCGGCTGGCGACTGCACCCGCAGGTGGCGGTGCGGCCGGAACCGTTCGGCGCGCTGCTCTACCACTTCGGCACCCGCAAGCTGTCGTTTCTGAAGAACCGCACCATCCTCACGGTGGTGCAGTCGTTGGCCGAGTACCCCGATGTCCGGTGCGCATGCCGCGCGGCGGGCATCGACGACGCCGGGCAGGCGCCGTACCTGCACGCGCTGGGCGTGCTCGCCGACTCCAACATGCTGGTGCCCCGGGAGGACCATCCATGACCACAGCGGCCCCTGTGCCCCGGCTGATCGAGCAGTTCGAGCACGGCCTCGACGCGCCCATCTGCTTGACCTGGGAGCTCACCTACGCCTGCAACCTGGCCTGCGTGCACTGCCTGTCCTCGTCGGGCAAGCGCGACCCGCGCGAGCTGTCCACCCGCCAGTGCATGGACATCATCGACGAGCTGGAACGCATGCAGGTCTTCTACGTCAACATCGGTGGCGGGGAACCCACTGTGCGGCCGGACTTTTGGGAGCTGGTCGACTATGCGACCGCACACCACGTCGGCGTGAAGTTCTCCACCAACGGGGTCCGGATCACGCCCGAGGTGGCCGCCCGGCTGGCGGCCAGCGACTACGTGGACGTGCAGATCTCGCTGGACGGCGCCACCGCCGAGGTCAACGACGCGGTGCGCGGGCCCGGCTCGTTCGACATGGCGGTGCGGGCGCTGCAAAACCTCGCCGACGCCGGCTTCACCCAGAACGGGGGCGCCAAGATCTCGGTGGTCGTCACCCGGCACAACGTCGGGCAGCTGGACGAATTCGCCGCGCTGGCAAGCCGTTACGGGGCCACGCTGCGCATCACCCGGCTGCGCCCGTCCGGCCGCGGCGCCGACGTCTGGGACGAGCTGCACCCCACCGCCGACCAGCAGGTGCAACTGTATGACTGGCTGGTCGCCAAGGGGGAACGGGTGCTCACCGGCGACTCGTTCTTCCACCTGGCCCCGCTCGGCCAGTCCGGCGCGCTGGCCGGTCTGAACATGTGCGGCGCGGGCCGCGTCGTCTGCCTGATCGACCCAGTCGGCGATGTGTACGCCTGCCCGTTCGCCATCCACGACCGCTTCCTGGCCGGAAACGTGTTGAGCGACGGCGGTTTTGACAACGTGTGGAAGAACGCCCCGCTGTTCCGCGAGCTGCGCGAACCGCAGTCGGCGGGCGCCTGCGGCAGCTGCGGGCACTACGACAGCTGTCGGGGCGGGTGCATGGCGGCCAAGTTCTTCACCGGCCTGCCGTTGGACGGCCCGGACCCCGAGTGCGTGCAGGGCCACAGCGCGGCGGCGCTGGCGGGCGACCGCGAGGCGCCCCGACCCCGGGCCGACCACTCCCGCGGCAAGCGCATCCGCCAACCCGTGCCGCTCACCCTCTCGGTGCGGCCGCCGGTCCTGACCCCCGCCGCGCCGCCGGCCCGGTTGTGCAACGAAAGCCCGGTCTGACCGTGGCCGACGAATGGTTTGAAACCGTCGCCATCGCCCAGCAACGGGCCAAGCGGCGGTTGCCGAAATCCGTTTACGCGGCCCTGATCGCGGCCAGCGAAAAGGGAATCACGGTCTCCGACAACGTCGAAGCGTTCGGCGAACTCGGTTTCGCCCCGCATGTCGTCGGCGCCCCGGCCAAGCGTGAGCTGGCGACAACCGTTATGGGACAAGAGATCTCGATGCCGGTGCTGATCTCGCCGACCGGTGTGCAGGCCGTCGACCCGGACGGCGAGGTCGCCGTGGCGCGCGCCGCCGCGGCCCGCGGCACCGCTATGGGCCTGTCCTCGTTCGCCAGCAAGCCGATCGAGGAAGTCATCGCGGTGAACCCCAAGGTGTTCTTCCAGGTGTACTGGCTGGGTGGGCGCGACGCGATCGCCGAGCGGGTGGAGCGGGCCCGGCAGGCCGGCGCGGTCGGGCTGATCGTCACCACCGACTGGTCGTTCTCGCACGGGCGGGACTGGGGCAGCCCCAAGATCCCCGAGGAGATGAACCTGCGCACCATCCTGCGGTTGTCCCCGGAGGCGGTGTTCAAGCCCCGCTGGCTGTGGAAGTTCGGCAAGACGCTGCGGCCGCCGGAGTTGCGGGTGCCCAACCAGGGCCGCCGCGGCGAGCCCGGCCCGCCGTTCTTCGCCGCTTACGGCGAGTGGATGGGCACGCCCCCGCCGACCTGGGAGGACATCGCCTGGCTGCGCGAGGTGTGGGGCGGGCCGTTCATGCTCAAGGGCGTGATGCGCGTGGACGACGCCAAAAGGGCGGTGGATGCCGGGGTTTCGGCCATCTCGGTGTCCAACCACGGCGGCAACAACCTGGACGGCACGCCGGCGTCGATTCGCGCCCTGCCCGCGATCGCCGAGGCGGTCGGCGACCAGATCGAGGTGTTGCTGGACGGCGGTGTCCGGCGCGGCAGCGACGTCGTCAAGGCGGTGGCGCTGGGGGCGCGCGCGGTGATGATCGGCCGGGCCTACCTGTGGGGCCTGGCCGCCGCCGGCCAGGCCGGGGTGGAGAACGTCCTCGACATCCTGCGCGGGGGCATCGACTCGGCGCTGATGGGTCTGGGGCATTCCTCGGTGCACGATCTCGGGCCGAGCGACATCCTGGTGCCGCCCGGGTTCACCCGGGCGCTGGGCGTGCCGCCGGCCGGCTGAGCAAAGCCGGGCCATCCGGGGCGGCTTGGCCGGGATTATTTGACGGCCGCGGTAATCCTGGTACGGGCGGGGTAACCGTGACGAACGAGCCCACCGTTCGAACGCCCGATGAACGGCCGGAGAAAAAAAGTTATTTTCCCGCCTCAACAATTGGTGCACGCCAGGTGAATTCGTCCTACCATCACCGAGTGTCCGTACTCGGCGAATTGGGAACCGTGACGTCGAGCCAGCTGTCCGGCACGGCGGTCTCACTGCTGGTTCCGCTGGGGTCGACCGAGCAACACGGCCCGCACCTGCCGCTGGACACCGACACCCGCATCGCGTCGGCGGTGGCCGGCCGGGCCGCGCCGCGGCTGGGGGACGGGTGGCTGGTGGCGCCGGCCATCGCCTACGGCGCCAGCGGCGAGCACCAGAGCTTCGCCGGGACCGTCTCCATCGGCACCGAGGCGCTGACGCTGCTGCTGATCGAGTACGGCCGCTCGGCGGCCGGCTGGGCGCAGCGCGTCGTCTTCGTCAACGGCCACGGCGGCAACGTCGCCGCGCTGGGCCGCGCGGTGGGCACGCTGCGCGCCGAGGGCCGCGACGCCGGATGGTGCCCGTGTGTGGCCGCCGGCGGGGACGCCCACGCCGGTCATACCGAAACATCGGTGTTGCTGCATATCTCGCCCGCCGAGGTCCGCACCGGGCAGTGGCAGGCCGGCAACCGGGCGCCGCTGCCCGAGTTGTTGGGATCGATGCGCCGCGGGGGAGTGGCGGCGGTCAGCCCGGTCGGCGTGCTGGGCGACCCGACCACCGCCACCGCCGCCGAGGGCGAGCGCATCCTGTCCGAGATGGTGAACGAGTGCGTCCGCCGGGTCGCCCGGTGGCGGCCCGGGCCCGACGGGATGCTCGCATGACCGCGCCGGCGCCGCGGTTGCCGGACGGGTTCGCCGTCCAGGTCGATCGCCGGGTGCGGGTGCTCGGCGACGGCTCGGCACTGCTCGGCGGGTCGCCGACCCGGCTGCTGAAGCTGGCCCCGGCCGCCCAGGACCTGCTGTGCGACGGCCGGCTGAAGGTGCGCGACGACGTCAGCGCGCAGTTGGCCCGCACCCTGCTGGACGCCACCGTGGCGCATCCGCGGCCCGCGGGCGGGCCCTCGCACCACGACGTCACCGTGGTAATTCCGGTGCGGGACAACCTTTCTGGCGTGCGGCGGCTGGTGAGCTCGCTGCGCGGTCTGCGCGTGGTGGTGGTGGACGACGGATCGTTCCCGCCGATCGAGCCGGAAGACTTCGTCGGCGCGCACTGCGACATCGAGGTGTTGCGCCACCACCGCAGCAAAGGACCGGCGGCGGCGCGCAACACGGGGCTGGCGGCCTGCCGGACGGACTTCGTCGCCTTCCTGGACTCCGATGTCGCGCCGCGCCGGGGCTGGCTGGAAGCGCTGCTCGGCCACTTCTGCGACCCGACCGTCGGGCTGGTCGCGCCGCGCATCGTCGGCCTGTCGCACAGCGAGAACGTGGTGGCCCGCTACGAGGCGGTGCACTCCTCGCTCGACCTCGGTGAGCGCGAGGCGCCGGTGCTGCCGCACAGCACGGTGTCCTACGTGCCCAGCGCGGCGATCATCTGCCGGTGCTCGGCGATCCGCGAGATCGGCGGATTCGACGAGACGCTGCAGTCCGGCGAGGACGTCGACCTGTGCTGGCGGCTGATCGAGGCGGGGGTCCGGCTGCGCTACGAGCCCATCGCCCTGGTGGGCCACGACCACCGCACCGAATTGCGGGATTGGCTTGCGCGCAAAGCGTTTTACGGCGGATCGGCGGCCCCGCTGTCGGTGCGCCACCCGGACAAGACGGCGCCGGTGGTGATCTCCGGCTGGGCGCTGATGACCTGGATCCTGATGGCCTTCGGCTCCACGCTGTCGCGGCTGGCTTCCCTGCTGCTGGCCGTCCTGACGGGCCGGCGGATCGCCCGGGCGATGCGCAGCGCCGAGACGTCGATGACCGACGTGGTGACGGTGGCCGGGCGCGGCCTGTGGTCGGCGGCGTTGCAGCTGGCCTCGGCGCTGTGCCGGCACTACTGGCCGCTGGCGCTGCTGGCCGCCACCATGTCGCGCCATTTCAGACGGGTGGTGCTGGTGGCGGCCGTGATGGACGGGGTGGTCGACTGGCTGCGCCGCCGCGATGCCGTCGGCGACGACGTCGAACCGATCGGGCTGCCGACCTATCTGGTGCTCAAGCGGGTGGACGACCTGGCGTACGGGCTCGGGTTGTGGTGGGGTGTGCTACGGGAGCGCAACGCGCGCGCCCTCAGACCCCAGATCCGGAGTTAGCCCCCGCCCTTGAATGACGCCGTCTCGCACAGCGATGTGCTGATAGTCGGCGCCGGCAGCGCCGGATCGGTTGTCGCCGAACGTCTTTCCGCTGATCCAGGGTGCACGGTGACCGTGGTCGAGGCGGGCCCGTCCCTCGACGACCCGGCGCTGCTCGCCCGGACCGCCAACGGGCTGCAATTGCCGATCGGCGTCGGCAGCCCGCTGGTGCGCCGATACCAGACCCAGCTCACCGAGCGGCCCGCCCGCCGGCACCCGCTGGTGCGCGGCGCCACCATCGGCGGCTCGGGCGCGATCAACGGCGGCTACTTCTGCCGCGGGCTGCGCCGCGATTTCGACCGCCTCGGCCTGCCGGGCTGGGCATGGTCGGACGTGCTGGACAGCTTCCGCGCCATCGAGACCGACCTGGACTTCGACGGACCCGCGCACGGCCGCAGCGGCCCTATCCTGGTCCGCCGCACCCGCGAAATGACCGGAACCACAGAGCGTTTCATCGACGCCGCGCGGCGCGCCGGATTCGGCTGGATCGACGACCTCAATGACGCTGCGGCCCAACCGGTTTCGGGGATCGGCGCGGTCCCGCTGAACATCGTCGACGGCGTCCGCAAGGGCTCGGGTGCGGGGTATCTGATCCCCGCGCTGAGCCGGCCCAACCTGCGCGTGCAGGCGCACACCCGGGTGGCGCGGCTGCGTTTCGCCGGCACCGTCGCCCGGGGCGCCGACGTGGTCGGCCCGCACGGCCGGGCTACGCTGACCGCCGACCGAATCGTGTTGTGCGCCGGCGCCATTGAAACGGCGCACCTGCTGATGCTGTCCGGCATCGGCGAGCCGGGCATGCTGCGCGCCGCCGGGGTGCCGGTGCGCGTGGCGCTGCCGGTGGGGACGTCGTTCAGCGATCACGCCGAATGGGTGCTGCCCACCGATTGGCCGGTGGCTCCCGGACGGCCGGTGCTCGAGGTGGTGCTCAGCACCGCCGACGATCTCGAGATCAGGCCGTACACCGGCGGGTTCGTGGCGATGACCGGCGACGGAACCGCCGGGCACGCCGACTGGCCGCACCTCGGGGTGGCGCTGATGCAACCCCGCGCGCGGGGTTGCCTGACGCTGATGTCGGCCGATCCCGCCGTGCCGCCCCGCATCGAGCACCGCTACGACAGCGAGCCCGGCGACGTCGCCGCGCTGGCCCGCGGCGCCGAGTTGGCCCGCGAATTGGCCGGCGGCACAACCGATGCCGCGGCGGCCATCTGGTCGACCTCCCAACACCTTTGCGGCACGGCGCCGATGGGGGTCGACGGCGACCCGCGGGCGGTCGTCGACCCGCGGTGCCGGGTCCGCGGCATCGACAACCTGTGGGTGATCGACGGCTCGGTGCTGCCCGCCATCACCAGCCGCGGCCCGCACGCCACCATCGTGATGATCGGGCACCGGGCCGCGGAATTCGTGCGGTGACGCCCCACCCGGGAGCTATCGCCGGGCCCATCCAGACCGATAGTCTCGTAGCTCGACCGATGGTCTCGTTGGCAATACGGTTCGCAATACGGGAGGTGGCGCACAATTTCCGCCGCGACGTCCGATCCACGGCCCGCCCGGTCGCGGGCCCGGCTGCTCGAAGCCGCCGTCACGCTGCTGCGTGCCGGTGGTCCCAGCGCGGTGACGGTCGACGCGGTCACCCGCACCGCCAACGTGGCCCGGGCGACGCTGTACCGGCACTTCCCGAGCGGAAACGATCTGCTGGCGGCGGCGTTCAACAGCCTGATCCCGGCCTCGCCCACCCCGCCCGCCGAGGGGTCGCTGCGCGACCGGCTGGTCGCGGTGGTACTGGCCCAGGCCGAGGCCGTCGCCCAGGCCCCGACCATGATGACGGCCATGACCTGGCTGGCGCTGGGCCGCGACCTGGAGGCGTGGCCGCAACCCCGCGCCGACGACAGCGTGGCGATCACCACGCTGCGCGAGCGCATCGCCCAGCAGTACTCGGAGCCGTTCGACGTCATCTTCGACAGCCCGGAGGCCGCCGAACTGGGGGAGGTGGACCGGTCCCGGGCGATCGCCCTGCTGATCGGCCCGCTGGTGCTGGGCCGGCTGTCCACCCTGCCCGATTTCGACTACCGCGAGTGCGCGCTGGCGGCGGTGGACGGCTTCCTGCACGTCCAGTCCGCCCGGGCCAGGGCGGCGAGGGTCGAATCCGCAGGTGCCTGACGGCCGAATTTTGTTCGGGCCGGGATCTGAGGCATACTGTTCAGGTTGCCTTGAGCCGGGTTTTGCGCCTGGTCGGGCATACGACCAGCGTCCAAACGGGCGCGTCCGGTCCCATCCTTTGAGAGCGACGAATTTCGATCCCGAAATTTGCGCCGATGAGGCTGCGTGAGGGTGACACGCCCGACCGCGGGGGCCGGTGGACCACGACAGGTAAACAGCGGCGCACAATCCGGCGCAACGCTCGATCGGCCCAGAGTTGGCCGGCCCGATCGGCGCGCCGGTGGCACTGAGGACACGGATTAGTTGAGCCCGGACACCGGGCCTCAACGCGGAGTGAGGGTAGGAGAAGCGTGGCGGGACAGAAGATCCGCATCAGGCTTAAGGCCTACGACCATGAGGCTATCGACGCCTCGGCGCGCAAGATCGTCGAGACCGTCGTCCGCACGGGTGCCAGCGTCGTAGGGCCGGTGCCGCTGCCGACCGAGAAGAACGTGTATTGCGTCATCCGCTCCCCGCACAAGTACAAGGACTCGCGGGAGCACTTCGAGATGCGTACGCACAAGCGGCTGATCGACATCCTCGACCCGACGCCGAAGACCGTCGACGCGCTGATGCGCATCGACCTTCCGGCCAGTGTCGACGTCAACATCCAGTAGGGAGTTACAGAGCAATGGCGCGTAAGGGCATTCTCGGTACCAAGCTGGGCATGACGCAGGTATTCGACGAGAACAACAGGGTCGTGCCGGTGACGGTGGTCAAGGCCGGGCCGAACGTGGTGACCCGCATCCGCACGCCCGAGCAGGACGGCTACAGCGCGGTGCAGCTGGCGTACGGCGAGATCAGTCCGCGCAAGGTGAACAAGCCGGTGACCGGCCAGTACGCCGCGGCGGGCATCAACCCGCGCCGCTTTCTGGCCGAGCTGCGGCTGGACAACCCGGACGCGGCGGCCGAATACCAGGTCGGCCAGGAGCTGACGGCGGAGATCTTCACCGACGGTAGCTACGTCGACGTCACCGGAACCTCCAAGGGCAAGGGCTTCGCCGGCACCATGAAGCGGCACGGCTTCCGCGGTCAGGGCGCCAGCCACGGCGCCCAGGCGGTGCACCGGCGGCCGGGTTCCATCGGCGGTTGCGCCACCCCCGCCCGGGTGTTCAAGGGCACCAGGATGGCCGGCCGGATGGGCAACGACCGGGTGACGGTCCAGAACCTGTTGGTGCACAAGGTCGATACCGAGAACGGCGTGCTGCTGATCAAGGGCGCGGTCCCCGGCCGCACCGGCGGACTCGTCATGGTCCGCAGCGCGGTCAAACGAGGTGAGAAGTAATGGCACTCAAGCTTGACGTGAAGGCGCCGGGCGGCAAGGTCGAGGGTTCGATCGAGCTGCCGGCCGAATTGTTCGACGCCCCCGCCAACATCGCGCTGATGCACCAGGTGGTGACCGCGCAGCGGGCGGCGGCGCGTCAGGGCACGCATTCGACGAAGACGCGCGGCGACGTCAGCGGCGGTGGCCGTAAGCCGTACCGGCAGAAGGGAACCGGCCGGGCCCGTCAGGGTTCGACGCGCGCTCCGCAGTTCACCGGCGGTGGCGTGGTGCACGGCCCCAAGCCGCGCGACTACAGCCAGCGCACGCCCAAGAAGATGATCGCCGCCGCGCTGCGCGGCGCGCTGTCCGACCGGGCCCGCAACGGGCGCATCCACGCGATCACCGAGCTGGTGTCCGGCCAGACCCCGTCGACCAAGAGCGCCAAGGCGTTCCTGGGCACGCTGACCGAGCGCAAGCAGGTGCTGGTGGTGATCGGCCGCAGCGACGAAGCCGGCGCCAAGAGCGTGCGCAACCTGCCCGGTGTGCACATCCTGGCTCCCGACCAGCTCAACACCTACGACGTGCTGCGCGCCGACGACGTGGTGTTCAGCGTCGAGGCGCTGCGCGCCTACATCGCGGCCAACACCGGTACTCCCGAGGAGGTTTCGGCCTGATGGCGACCGTCACGGACCCCCGCGACATCATCTTGGCTCCGGTGATCTCGGAGAAGTCCTATTCGTTGCTCGACGACAACGTGTACACGTTCGTGGTGCACCCCGACTCGAACAAGACGCAGATCAAGATCGCCATCGAGAAGATCTTCTCGGTCAAGGTCGCCTCGGTGAACACCGCGAACCGGCAGGGCAAGCGCAAGCGCACCCGCACCGGTTTCGGCAAACGCAAGAGCACCAAGCGGGCCATCGTCACCCTGGCGCCGGGCAGCAAGCCGATCGATCTGTTCGGGGCACCGGCGTAGCGAGAGAAAGACCTGATTAGACATGGCAATTCGTAAGTACAAGCCGACGAGCCCGGGCCGTCGCGGCGCCAGCGTGTCGGATTTCTCCGAGGTCACCCGTTCCACCCCGGAGAAGTCGCTGGTGCGTCCGCTGCACGGCCACGGTGGCCGCAACGCGCACGGCCGCATCACCACCCGCCACAAGGGCGGCGGCCACAAGCGCGCCTACCGGGTGATCGACTTCCGCCGCAACGACAAAGACGGCGTCAACGCCAAGGTCGCGCACATCGAGTACGACCCCAACCGGACCGCCAACATCGCGCTGCTGCACTTCCTGGACGGCGAGAAGCGTTACATCATTGCCCCACAGGGACTCTCGCAGGGCGACGTGGTGGAGTCGGGTCCCAACGCCGACATCAAGCCCGGCAACAACCTGCCGTTGCGCAACATCCCGGCCGGTACCGTGATCCACGCGGTGGAACTGCGGCCCGGCGGTGGCGCCAAGCTGGCCCGGTCGGCCGGGTCCAGCATCCAGCTGCTCGGCAAGGAGGGCAGCTACGCGTCGCTGCGGATGCCGTCCGGCGAGATCCGCCGGGTCGACGTGCGCTGCCGCGCCACCGTCGGCGAGGTCGGCAACGCCGAGCAGGCCAACATCAACTGGGGCAAGGCCGGCCGCATGCGGTGGAAGGGCAAGCGCCCGTCCGTCCGCGGTGTGGTGATGAACCCGGTGGACCACCCGCACGGTGGTGGTGAGGGTAAGACCTCCGGTGGTCGCCACCCGGTGAGCCCCTGGGGCAAGCCGGAGGGCCGCACCCGCCACCCGAACAAGGCCAGCAACAAACTCATCGTCCGGCGCCGGCGCACCGGCAAGAAGCACGGTCGCTAGCGCGAGATGGAAGTTCAGGAGTAGCACATGCCACGCAGCCTGAAGAAGGGCCCGTTCGTCGACGGCCACCTGCTCAAGAAGGTGGACGCGCAGAACGAGAAGAACACCAAGCAGGTCATCAAGACATGGTCGCGGCGTTCCACGATCATTCCTGACTTCATCGGGCACACCTTCGCCGTGCACGACGGACGCAAGCACGTGCCGGTGTTCGTCACCGAGGCGATGGTCGGCCACAAGCTTGGTGAATTCGCGCCCACCCGCACCTTCAAGGGGCACATCAAGGACGACCGGAAGGCCAAACGGCGATGACCACAACGGAATTCCCTTCGGCGGTGGCCAAGGCACGCTTCGTGCGGGTGTCGCCGAGAAAGGCACGCCGGGTGATCGACCTGGTGCGCGGCCGCTCGGTGACCGACGCACTCGACATCCTGCGGTGGGCGCCGCAGGCCGCCAGTGAACCGGTGGCCAAGGTGATCGCCAGCGCCGCGGCCAACGCGCAGAACAACAATGGGCTGGACCCGGCCACCCTGGTGGTCGCCACCGTCTACGCCGACGAGGGCCCGACCGCCAAGCGCATCCGTCCGCGCGCGCAGGGGCGTGCGTTCCGAATCCGCAAGCGCACCAGTCACATCACCGTGGTGGTGGAAAGCCGGCCGGCCAAGGACCAGCGGTCGGCGAAGTCGTCCAGGACCCGCCGCGCCGAGGCCAGCAAGGCCGCCGCCAAGGCGCCGGCCAAGAAGGCCCCGGCCAAGAAGGCACCCGCCAAGAAGGCACCCGCGAAGACCGCGGCCAAGAAGACACCGGCGAAGACGTCTGAGACTTCTGACGCGAAGGGAGGCTCAGACTAGTGGGCCAGAAGATCAATCCGCACGGCTTCCGCCTCGGCATCACCACCGACTGGAAGTCCCGCTGGTACGCCGACAAGCAGTACGCGGACTACGTCAAGGAGGACGTCGCCATCCGCCGGCTGCTGTCGACCGGCCTGGAGCGGGCCGGTATCGCCGACGTGGAGATCGAGCGCACCCGCGACCGGGTCCGGGTGGACATCCACACCGCGCGTCCGGGCATCGTCATCGGCCGCCGCGGCACCGAGGCCGACCGGATCCGCGCCGACCTGGAGAAGCTGACCGGCAAGCAGGTGCAGCTCAACATCCTC
>Ga0164242_10002900_pt1 | contig 19735 bp, 15 predicted proteins | sample OricomgcompostMG_FD_108783 | JGI IMG/M metagenome (GOLD analysis project Ga0164242, IMG submission 108783) | Miracle-Growth compost microbial communities from Emeryville, California, USA - Original compost - Miracle growth compost (MG) ... | reverse complement strand
TTGGCAAGTTTTATCGCAGCATTAAAGTTTTGTGCTTGCTGTGAATTGTCGGGTTTAGTATCTGCATCAAAAACGCACCAAATTTGGTCATACTGCTTTTCTTTAGACAGCTGTATGGCTCTTTTTATCAATGAAATGGTATTGTACCCCTCACCAACTGGTTCAATGGTAGCAGATGATAATTTAAATTGTCGGAAATAAGAAGGCTCGGTATTTTCGCCTTCACATACAATTAGAATGGTTGGTTTTTCTATTTTTTTTGCTTCACTTCTTATCAACAGAGGTGCTTTTCGTCTTTTTGCTTTTAATAATTCCTTATGATTTTTCTTAGTCGCAATTTGCACTGCTCTTTTATCTTTCATTTTCATCTTGTAGCAATAACTTTTTGTGCATTAAATTGTCAAAGAATCCAAGAAAAGGAATGGCACCGTATTTTCCTCTAATATAATTATCCTCAAAAGCTTCCTTTTTCCTTACTGCATCGGATTTAAAGTCAGCTAATGAATAAAGCCGCGCCTCACCAAACTTATCTTTTTCTGTAAACCAAACTTGGTCTTTCCTAAACAAGCTAGCACTTAATAAATTTGTATCGTGTGTGTTAAAAATAAGTTGGGCGTTTTTTGGATTAAGGTTTTTAGAATTGAATAATGAAACAATTTTGCAAACCAAATTTGGGTGCAGTTTTGAGTCTAATTCGTCAACTACAAGCGTGTACCCATTTTCAATGGCATCTAAAACAGGTCCCGTTAGGGCAAAGAACTTTTGAGTCCCAAATGATTCGTCATTGTCTAAAGAAAAATTAATATTTCCAATATGCTTTTTAAAACCATCAAATTTTTTGTGAGAGGTTAAAATATCAGAAACAAATTCAGCCTTCCCTTCTTTAGATGATCTTAGAATCATTTCTTTTAACTCTATAGGCATATCCTTTGGCAATTTATTAATATCCAGCATTTCAAGTTTAATGTCCTGAATGCCCAAATCAGCCGCTTTTAATAATTCCAGGATTTTCTGCTTGTGTTTTGGATCTTGCGTTTTTCCCATTGTGTATCCTTGATACCCTTCTTCTTTTAGACCTGAAATTGTCTTTAAGTTTTTAAACCATTCAACAACATTAATCGCTGTTGAATCATTAAGTTGGGCAGCCAATGAAAGAAGCAAGGCATTGTCTCTAACCAATCCTTCTTTTACACCAATCGCACCTTTCTGGAAATTTCTAGGATGCGTTTCGAAATTTTGCAAGTCTCTGTAAAATAATTCAACTTCTTTTGTCTTGGGTTTTTGAAATAACCATTCTGAAATAATACGATTTTTATCCACCTCGAAGCCATAGCGATACATCACATTTTTATACGTAAATAAAACTTCAAATTCGCTCGGCTCATTTTCACTTTCTGCGCTCAATTTAAATGGCTCAACCGGAATCTCGTCCCCTTTCTGGCTTTCTTTTGATGAAGTAATAGCAAAATGCTTCATAAACATAAGCGCCTCAATAAATTTACTTTTCCCACTGGCATTTGCACCGTAGATTACAGCACTCTTGAGGATTCTTAGATTATAAGTATTAGCATCCGAAATATTTTCTTTCTCGCGTGTTTCTTTATCGTAGTTGGATGCGATAAGGCTTAATGTAGCCTTTTCCTTAAAAGTTCTAAAGTTTCGTACCGAGAATTGGATTAGCATAATATATCTTATTTTTGCAAATTATCTGCAAGTATAACATTTATTTTACGCAAAGGTTCGATTTAAGTTAAGTTTTGCTCACTTGGGGTTACTTTAGACCTCTTAGGCTTTAGTTGGTTGTTACGAAGAGGATTTCTTGATTTCAGATTGATTGGTGCTATGCGCTTCATCTATTACGCTAACTATAGTACTGGTAAATACGACAGCACTTTTGATTTCACACAAATTACAGGAATTCAATTTACTGTTGTAAATTCTCATCAAGATGCTGCGAATGGTTACGCACAATATGGACTTGTCAATCTTCCTTTTGCAATAGATGAAATAAAGCTTGGCGATTGTCCTGTCCCTATTATCTCTGCAATTAACAAAGCAATCAATACTGCCAACGTTACTATTTTCCAAAACCCAGCATCTTCTTCTGTAAAGGTTTCTCTTTAGGTGCATGCTTCGGTTTTTTAAATATGATACGGAAATAAGAAGATTTTAAAAACAGGAACTGTGAAGACAGTCCCTGTTTTACATAAGACTTCTATCTGATTACCAACTTTTCAGTTGAAACCTGATTCCCGTCTACTTCAATGCTTATTATATACATACCTGTTGTAATTCCTTTGTTATCAATCATTGAGTGAGAAGAAAAACCTTCTATTGTTCTTATGACAGTGCCTGTAAGATCAGAAATCTTAATGCTGGCGTTAGTTCCTGCAAAGTCAATAAAAAAGTTAGAAGAAGCCGGATTAGGATAAATTTTAACTTCAGTAGTACTTTCAGTATCTGCTGGTTTATTCAGTGAAGCTACCATGGCTCTTCTGAGTGTGGCAAAGCCTCCTGAACAGTTATCAATTTTACCTGTAAACTCTGAATTGACGGTTACTTCAAACCCAGTTGTCAAAGTTATAGAATTCTTGCCAAGGGCATTTCCGATTTCATTGTCAGTAAGAGCTTCGGCTGTTGACAAAGTAAGATCAACCGGAGTTGAAACCATATTTGCTACCAGTTGTGCTGTTTCGTCAAGTGTTCTCGCCGCATCTTTACTGGTGGCATCACCGGTAGGAACACCATCATAATAAATGTCCGGATTGGTCCAGTAGTTTACCGATTCGTTACTTGAATAAGAATAATACATGATTGAAGTGTGGTATCCTGAATTTCCAAGAAACCGGTTTCCGTATGCATAAGGAGCTACCGGAGTTGTATTGGCATGAGCCTGATCATGTTCAATGCCGTGAAGGTGTCCCATTTCATGACTGGTTACATCAAGAGTACCGTAATCTGCGTCAATCACCCCATAGGCATAATCAGGATAGAAATTACCATTCATCCAGGCAAGCCCAATTACAAAACTTGAATAATCAGCTACCATAAAGCCTAAATCAGAGGAGTACTTTTCCTTAAGGTTTGGTATGTAGTTCATGTAAACATCTTGTTCTCCGCCAATAGTCCAACTGCTATTATGTGTAAAGAAACTAAGATCTGAATTTATATCTCTTTCGGTATAATCAGTAACTCTTACAACTGCTCCAAGTTCTACCCTATGGTATACGTCACTGTTAATAAAACTTTGGTTAATGGACGCAATACAGTCATAAAAATAATGGCTTAAATCCGAATATCCGGAAGATAAAATTTTAGACTTTGCTGCAGGTGTGTATGCAAACAGAATCCGGGCTTTACAATCTGTGCCGGATGAAAGCGTATTTGCCTCTGCAGGACGGGAGGGTGGAACCGGAGGTGTAGGTTCATTTCCTGTCATCGTCTCCAACTCAACAGCAAAAGATGACCCTTCATCATGTGGGAGTATCAGATAAGTTTTGTTTTTGTATTGCACTTTTCCGGATAGTTTTCCATCATACAAGGTAAAGTATCCATTACCATTATTACCGATTTTTCCGTGCCATGTAAAGGAATTACCTGAGTTTGATATTAACTCCTGTTTGGTTATAACCACATTTTCAATATCCAACAGGTCAATGAGCATTTCATTATTTTGTAAAGCCTCTTTATGGAGCTTTACTTTTTTTATTTGTTTGAATTTTTCTTTCGATTTTAGCCTTTTATTTACTTCTGTTACATCTTCAGCTTGTCTTTCAAAAAGCGGAACTTGCCCAAAGGAGAAAAATGGTATTAGAAGGATAAAAAGCAGAATGAAAGAATTTACATTCTTCATAGTCTTCATATAAGTCGATTTTTATTTTACCTGAAGTTGTACAAACTGCTTTTTCAGCTCTTCATTTTGTTTATTCAATTCAATCACATACAGTGTAAGCTCTTCAATTTTTTTCAGCAGCACCTGATCCATTTCGGTAACATTGTAACCTTCTTTGGCAACTTCTTCTGCTGCCGGAACTTCAGGAAGGTGGCTATTTTCATTAATATAAGTTTCTACTTCTGCCAGTGATTTTAACTTAAAATTTTTGGAAAAGACATAGTCAGGCCAGCAACCTGAAGCATCAGGATTGTGGATTTTTAATTCGGTACAGAAAACTTTGCCGTTTACAGCTAGTTTTACATCGGTATCGGTTGGTATGCAGGTGGTGTTGATACCAACGAAATCACCAAAATGAGATTTGTTTTGGACAGCAAAATCAAAACCAGTAGGAATTGAATAAGATAAAATATTATTGTTTATGTATGTAGAACCTATAACAAGAGTAGGAGCACCTACAGTAGCATCAAAATTGTACGTAGCATAGGCTGCCACCGGATAGCTGCACCCAATATTCCAGCCATTTGATGAAAAGTTTATATGCCCATCCGAGGTCCAATGAATTCCCTTAGCACCGGAAGAATTGGGTTCAATATGAACTTGACCACTTCCGCATGCAGGAAAATTAGACCGATAAAATGAATAGACTGAGGAAGTCCATTGCTGCTTTAAGTAAACTCCTGCTGTACCTACAGAAGGATATCTTAAATTATAATTTAATGACAGCTCGGCATCATCAGTAATTACATCAATTGAAGAAGTTGGTGCATCTGTTCCCACTCCCATATTCTGAGTGCCATTGGTTACTGATGTAACAGTACCACCCGGCGTTGAAACCTGTGCCATAGCGAGGCCGGAAAAAAATAAAGCGGCCATTGAAAGTAAAAGTCTGTTCTTTTTCATAATTATAATTATTTAAAGGTTAAAAATGCTGACCTGAAAATTGCCGTTGATGGGCAATTAGACGTACTCTAATTAAAAGAAATCTGTATTTAAAGGCTTATAAAACGGGCGACAAAAATCCCCCTCGGATTAAAAATGGACATAACAGTATAAATTATAGAAAGACAATTTGAAACCTTTCGGTTTTTATTTATTTTTTGAATTAAAAATGCAAACCGCTAAAGATTTACATAGCTGAAAAAACCGAAGCCGTAAACTAATACTATCAGGGCTAAAGTAATTGGTATAGAAATTAATAATAAATTATTTCATTACTTTTTTTAACATTTTTGTTTTATGGAAGTCATTTTTGTAGGAATCTTGGGGAATTTAGAGCAATGAAGAAAGAGGAGACATTAAAGAACGATGTAGAAAGTAGTGGATAGTGGACAATGAAAATGGGTAGGGAGGCTTTCATTATCCATTGTTAAAAGCCACCCCTCCTTGTCATCTTGAAAAGAACTTGTTACGAGGGGAATTTACAGAAAAAACTATAGCTGTATCTAGTTGGAACAATCAACTTAAAGAATTAAACCTTTTATCGCTATAAAGAACAAGTTTCCTACTGAATGACATAAAGGTAAAGGCAAGCCTAAGATTTAGACAAAGCCATCCCACCCTTTCCACGCCCTGAAATTACCACCCTCTTGTCATCTTGAAAAGAACTTGGCACGAGTGGAATTTATAGAAGGGACTTTTACCAAAGCAGTTCTAACGAACCCCCTTCATAAATCAACTTTTTCGTTATAAGGAACAAGTTTCCTCCTGAATGACAGCAAGGTAAAGGCAAGCCTAAGATTTAGACAAAGCCATCCCACCCTTTCCATGCCCTGAAATTACCACCCCTTTTTGTCATCTTGAAAAGAACTTGGCACGAGGGGAATCTATAGGAGGGACTGAGCCAAAGCAGTTCTAACAAACTCAACTCATAAATTAACAATTTAGCTATTAGGAACAAGTTTCCTACTGAATGACAAAACAATGGACAGCTGACAACTATTTCTGCTCTCTCCTTAAAGTGCCGGGTTAATGCTTCCATTATCTTCCGATAACATAAGCTTTATTTCATTGAGTTTTAAAAGCGCCTCAACCGGTGAAATCGTGTTAATATCTAAAGCTGCAAACAGTTCTTTTACCTTTTCAAACCTTGGGTCTGCCGGTTCAAAAAGGTTCAGTTGAAAATTGTCTTTGGGTAATTCTCTTATAAGTGCTGTTTGCTTATTCCGGCTTTTGTCCTTTTCCAGATGCATCATTATTTCATGCGCCCTAAGCACTACCTTATTGGGCATACCTGCCATTTGTGCTACATGAATCCCAAAACTGTGCTCGCTGCCTCCTTCTTTTAGCTTGCGGATAAAAACGACTTTCTTTCCAAGTTCTTTAACGGCTACGTTAAAATTCTTAATCCGGGGAAAATCTTCCGCCAGGAGGTTTAACTCGTGGTAATGGGTTGCAAAAAGTGTTTTTGCTTTGCATTTCGGATGGTTATGCAAAAATTCAACAATCGCCCAGGCAATGGAAATTCCATCGTAGGTGCTTGTACCTCTGCCAATTTCATCCATAAGCACCAAACTACGGCTACTCAAATTATTTAGAATACTGGCGGTCTCGGTCATTTCTACCATAAAGGTAGATTCGCCTTTTGAAAGGTTATCGGATGCGCCTACCCGGGTAAAGACCTTGTCTATAATACCAATTTCCGCAGCTTGTGCGGGGACAAAGCTTCCCATCTGTGCCATAAGTACAATAAGGGCTGTTTGCCGTAGCAAGGCAGATTTCCCCGCCATATTGGGGCCGGTTATGACCATTATCTGCTGGCTTTCATCATCCAAAAAGACATCATTGGGTACATATTCGTCTCCAATAGTAAGCTGTTTCTCAATTACCGGATGCCTGCCCTTTGCAATATTTATTATAGAGCCTTCATTAATTTGGGGTTTACAATAATTATTTGTTACGGTAATTTCCGCAAACGAAACAAGCGCATCAATCGTACCAAGAATGCGTGCATTTTGCTGTATCTGTGTAACATAGTCGTCTGCAAATACAACTAAATCCTGAAAAAGCTTTTGTTCTATACTGTTTATCTTTTCCTCGGCATTCAGTATTTTTTCCTCGTACGATTTTAATTCTTCCGTAATATACCGTTCCGCATTTACCAGTGTTTGTTTTCTTATCCAGTCTGCAGGTACTTTGTCTTTATGTGTATTGGTAACTTCTAAATAATAGCCAAAGACTCTGTTATAAGCTATTTTCAAAGAAGAAATGCCTGTACGCTCTATTTCCTTTTGTTGTAATTGTATTAAATAATCTTTTCCGGAAAAGGCAATTTTTCTTAATTCATCCAACTCTGCATTTACGCCTTCGGCAATAATATTCCCTTGGTTGGTGAGCACCGGGGGATCTGTTTTAAGTTCTTGTTCAATTTTTTCAATAAGCACATCGCAGGTATTCAGCTGATCTGCCAATTTAGCCAATGCCGGCTCTTTCGCCTCTGCCAACTTATTTTTTACAGGTATAGAATGCTGCAAAGCCCGTTTTAGCTGTTGCATTTCCCGGGGATTAATCCGGCGTACTGCTACTTTTGAAATCAGGCGTTCTAAATCTCCGATCTGTTTTAGATGCAAACAAAGTTCTTCGAGTAATTCCGGTTTTGTACGCAGCGCATCTACAACATTTAGCCGCTCTTCAATAGAGGCTTTTTCTTTTAGGGGCAGTACCACCCACTTCCGCAAGGTTCTTGCCCCCATGGGTGTGTGCGTTTCATCGAGAATATCAATGAGCGGTATACCGCCTGCATGTTGCGGATAAAGGAGTTCCAAATTCCGGATGGTAAATTTATCGAGCCATACATACCGCTCTTCTTCTATGCGTGAAATACGCTGAATATGGCTTTTGTCTCTATGTTCTGTCTCATCCAGATAATAAAGAATTGCCCCGGATGCTATAACTCCTTCTTTCAAACGTTCTACGCCAAAACCTTTTAATGATGTGGTTTTAAAGTGCGTGGTGAGCGTTTCCTGTGCATAATCGAAGTTAAAAACCCAATCGTCCAGGGCATACGAATTGAACCGCTCGGCAAAGTGCGTAAAGAAGTGTTCTTTTTGGGCTTTTGAGTAAAGTACTTCCGAAGGATTAAAACTTTGCAACAGTTTTTCAATATAGAGCATATTTCCATGAGCAGTAAGAAACTCCCCGGTAGAAATATCCAAAAAAGCAATTCCTGAAATTTCTGTCCCCAGATAAAGTGCTGCCAGATAGTTGTTTTGCTTGACATTGAGTACATGGTCGTTGTAAGAAACGCCGGGGGTTACGAGCTCTGTGACCCCTCTCTTTACAATACCTTTTACCGTTTTCGGATCTTCCAGCTGATCACATATGGCGACTCGTTCGCCTGCCCTTACCAGTCGGGGCAAATAGGTGTCTAAGGCATGATGTGGAAACCCGGCAAGTGCCATTTCGGAGGCAGTACCGTTATTTCTCTTGGTAAGGGTTATATCCAGGATTTTGCTGGCTTTAACGGCATCCTCTGCAAAGGTTTCGTAGAAATCCCCTACCCTGAAAAGTAATAAAGCACCCGGGTATTTAGTCTTAATGGCATTATACTGCTTCATTAAGGGAGTTTCTGCTGTTTCTTTAGTAGCCAAAAGCGAAGAATATTAACAATTGAGGGATTTTCCGATATTAAAATTAAAAATTTTTATCGGGAGATAAGAAGTTTGTTAAAGTTTTGTGCATAACTTTTGCAAAAAGGGAACAGCCGGGTGCCCGAAAACAGAAAAGAATACCTCAAAACCTTTTTATACATTTGTAGAAATTAACAGGAGGGTTAAGATTTATGAAAAAACTACAGTTGGAGGAGTTAAACCGTGTTTCGGTGGAAGCATATAAAAAGCAAAAAAAAGCTTCTTTTTGTATTTTACTGGACAATGTACGAAGTCTTCATAATGTAGGTGCTGCTTTCCGAACAGCCGATGCTTTTAGGGCAGAAAAATTGTGGCTCGGTGGAATTACAGGAACGCCACCTCATCGTGAAATAAATAAAACGGCGCTTGGTGCAACAGAGTCTGTAGCCTGGGAACATGGGGCATCTTCTCTGGATATTGTGCAAAAATTGCAATCGGATGGCTATACAATCATTTGCATAGAACAAACAGACGGAAGTGTGTTACTAAATAATTTCATGCCCTCCAAAACCGATAAATATTGTTTTGTTTTTGGAAATGAGGTTTTCGGGGTAGAAGACCCAATTATAGACATTGCAGACCAATGGATTGAGATTCCTCAATTCGGGACGAAGCATTCATTAAATGTTTCTGTAACCGTAGGGATTGTCCTGTGGGATTTTTTCGCTAAATGCGGTATTTAAAAGCCGGAAGTTGTGTCTGGATTATTAGCCCCTTTCCTGCCTATTCTTTTATCCCTCCAAAGGCAGCAAAACAAAGGTTTTTATGCAATAGCTCAACCTTTGAAAAACCAACGGCTTTCATTACATTTATTTGATAATTTAATGATCGTGGAGAATCTTCCTTTTCGATATAATCAAGCACTTTCTGTCTATATTCAGGTCCATTAAGCCCTTCTAAATAATCGGCATATTTCTCCCATATATACGCATTTACGATTGGGCTATCTTGTAATACCAGGTCAGCAATCATCAGGCACCCCCCTTTTTTCAATAGGCGAAACAGTTTGGTAAAAACAAACACCCAATCGGCATCGTCTCTTAAATGATGTAAAACAGCCCCTGCTAAAATTATATCGTATTGGTGTTCTTCCAATTCAACTTCGCGAATATCCCCTTGTAGTAGATGTACCGCTCCATTGGTGTTCTTAGAAACTCTTTCGTATGCTTTATCCAACATTGGGCGGCTTAGATCAACGAGGGAACAGTCTAAATCGGGTATTTTTGAAAGCATTTTTATGGTATAGTTCCCGGCCCCACAGCCAATGTCCAACAGCTTTTTCGATGCAGGGTTTATTCTTTTTGCCGCTTCTGTAATTAACTCCAGGGAGATGCTTGCATCTATTGTCGAAACCTGCCCTGTTTCTAAATTTGAAAACCGTTCCACATCCTTATCAAAGCGTTCCCTTATTTCTGTTATTGTCGATTTCATACCCCTTCCTTTTTACTTTTTAGTCTTCTAAATTAACGTTGAAAAATTTGAATGAATAACATTTACCGCACCGCAATTGTAACCTCAAGAATTCCCGCTCCGGGCTTTGGCTGAAGGTTTACCTGTTTAATTTCTGCCGGCAATAAAACAGACTCGCCTTTTACTACGCTTGTCTTCCCTTCATCAAATCCAATATCGAAACCACCTTCATAGCAAATATAGAGGACGAAAGAATCGTTGCCGGAATAATCCCGGGCAAGGGGAGCTGTCAAATTGATTTTTCGAGTCAGGAAATACGGGCAATCTACTAATTCGATCGGTGCATTGTCCTGCTCATTATACGGTGTTTTATATTCAGGATGAAAAGAAAAATCAAGTGCTTCCAGTGCGTCTTCAACATGTAATTCTCTTTGCCTGCCTTCGCTGTCTACACGGTCAAAATCAAATATTCGATACGTAACATCAGAGGTTTGCTGTATTTCTGCAATACAAATCCCTTTACCAATAGTGTGTACCCTGCCTGCAGGAATAAAAAAAACATCACCGGATTGCACGGCCTCTTTATTTAAAATATCATTTAGCGTACCCTCTTGGAAATGCTTTAGGTAAGATTCCTTATCCAAATTTTGATTAAACCCTGTTATTAAAGTAGCCCCTTCGTCGGCTTGGAAAATATACCACATTTCGGTTTTCCCAAAAGAACCGTGCTTTTCCCGAGCCAGGTCATCGTCGGGATGTACTTGAATAGAAAGATCTTCATTGGCATCAATAAACTTTATGAGTAGGGGAAATTCTTCTCCGTACCGTAAAAAGTTTTTCTCGCCCAACAATCTTCCTTTGTAGGTTTTTAAAAGCGCAGGTAAAGACATTCCTTTTAAAGAACCCTCTGCCACAATAGACTCATTGCCCTTTACACCGGAAATTTCCCAGCTTTCACCACAGTTGGGAAGGTTGCCAAAATCTTTATTTAGTATAGTCTTTAGCTTTGTCCCTCCCCAGATTTTTTCTTTATAAATCGGGAAAAATTTTAACGGATACAGTTTTTCCATGCTTAAAATGCGTCAATAAAATGTTCTATCTTTTTACCAGTAATTGCAATAATATCAAAACGAATGGCTCCTTCCCAATTTATCTCTTCTAAAAAGGCTTCTGCGGTCTGCGCTATCAAATTAGCTTTTGCCTCAGAAACTGCTTCTTCCGGAAATCCGAAATCGACCCGGCTTCTCCATTTAACTTCTACAAAAATAATATGATTTTCGAAACGGGCTATAATATCTATTTCCCCTCTTCCCGAGCGAAAGTTCCTTCTCAAAATCGTATACGATTGGGCAAGCAAAAACCCGGCTGCCATATCTTCTCCTTTTTTGCCCAAAAAAATATTATCTGCCATATTGTTTGAAAAAAAAGTAGTAAAAGGATTATTTTGTACTTCAATAAGAAAAATGCAAAATAAGAATAAAAAAGTTTCTTTTCGGCATCTCGGTCTTATAGATTACAAAGAGGCCTGGGATTTGCAAACCGGATTTTTTCAATCGGTAGTCAATAAAAAAATAAACAATCGGGAAAACCCGGACAGACCGGAAGCAACAAGCAATTACCTGTTTTTCTGCCAACACCCACACGTCTATACCTTGGGTAAAAGTGGAAAGGCGGCGCATCTTTTAGCCTCCGAAGCTTTTTTGAAAAACAAGCAGGTTTCGTATTATGAAATAAACAGAGGGGGCGATATAACATACCATGGCCCCGGGCAAATAGTAGCTTACCCTATACTCGACCTCGATAATTTTTTTACGGATATTCATAAGTATATGCGTTTTCTGGAAGAGGCTGTAATACGGACTTGTAAAGATTTCAACGTAGAAGCGGGTAGAATACCGGGGCTCACAGGTGTTTGGATAGATTCCGAAAATGCCGCAAAAGCCCGGAAGATAGCGGCTTTTGGAGTAAAAACCAGCCGATGGGTTACCATGCATGGCTTAGCTTTTAACATAAACCCCGATTTGGGTTTTTTTGGAAATATCATACCTTGTGGAATTACAGACAAAGGTGTAACATCATTGGCTGTTGAAATGGGAGAAACACCGGATATACAAGCCGCGGAAGCCGCTTTGAAAAAGCATTTAGCAACGGTGTTTGAAATGGAGATTATAGATTTTTAAAAATCCGAAAATGAAAGAAGACATACAATTTTTGCCGGTGGAGGGCGTAGCTGTAGCAATTACAAAAGAAGCAAACGCATTAAATGAAGCTATTTGGAATACGTATTTAATAAACAGAAATAAAAAACCACTGGAAAATGTATTTGTACGTTCTAAAGGTTATGGGGAACAACAGGGTAAAAAGCAGGAAACCTCTGTCCTCCGGCATCATTTCCCCACTATTGAACAAGGTGCAATTACTTTAATCGAACCTATAGATCCGGCTCTTTTTCCTCTTTCCAATGAATATTGGGTTAGCTACTACATTGGAAGGCAGATTTACGATAAAAAATTTATCTTTCCACCGGAAAGCATTATTGAAGAAAATTTTATCCAAATACCGGAATTGAAGATACCGGGAATATTGCATGTTTAAAAAACCGGCAAGCGGTTCGAAACGAAATCCAAGACCCCTTTATTGAAATATATACCTGAGTTCGATTATTAATTATTGAAAATTTGAAGAAAAATATTTACTGTAAGGCGATTTGTTCAACCACTTTGTGGTTGAGGTCGTTTTCATGAAAAACACCGTATAAATACGGTGCTATTCATGTTCAATCCTACGGACTGGCAGATTTATTGCTTCATTTTAATAATCAAACTCAGGTTATATCTACCCTTTTATGGATAAAAAATTTTCTCCTTAATTTTAAAAACATAATTGAGGTGCAGCTAATATTCTTTCTGTTCTACTTATTTCCTTCCACTGGCAATCAACCTGCTGTTATAATTTCAAAAGCTTCTTCTTTCAAGAATGCATGGGCAGTAGCCAAAACCTCTTCCGGGGAAATGTTTTCGATTTGAGTATAATGGGTTTCAAAGAACCGTACAGGAAGGGCATGAAAATAAATAACTTTAAATTTCTCCATCAAAGCAAAAGGGGTATTAATGGAATTTAAAAACCCTCCAATCATATAGTTTTTAACGGTTTCCATTTCGTCGTTTCCAATTAAGGATTCCTTAAGGATTTTTGCTTCTTTAAAGATTTCCTCCAGGGTCTGCTCCAATACGGCTTTTTTCACGTCAGTGCCAATAACCATATAGGATGCTTTTAACAAAGCAATCAAAGATGAATGGATTCCATAGGTATAACCTTTGTCCTCCCGGATATTTTTCATAAGCCTGGAGCCAAAATAGCCACCAAAGACCTCATTTAGAAAACTTATTTTATAGTAATCGGGGTCATCAAGCGCCAATGCCGGCAAGCCGATTCGCAGGGAACTTTGAAGTGCATTTCCCTTCTCAATATGAAACGTACCACTCCCCAGTTTAGCCTGAAGTCCTGCGGGGAATACTTTGGAAGAAATTTTATGAATGCCAAAAATAGCATCGAATGTATCAAAGAAGGAATCTGCTCCTCCCCCGGAGATAAAAATCGTACAGTTGTTTAATCCATAAGCGGTAGCATAAAAAGCACTTAGCGCATTCCTATCTATTTTTAAAATACTTTCTTCCGTAAGGCTTCTGGAGTAAGGATGACCGGAAAGGAAAAACTTCTTTTTAAAACCGGTAGAAGCTAAATAAGCCGTTTTTTCTGCATTTACTTTAAGCGTCTGTAGCTGAATTTGTTTTAAATTTTCCAGCTCCTCTTCGGGAAATAAGGCTTCTGTAAGCAATTGCTTAATGACTAAAAGAATCTCTTTCAAAAACTTTGCAAGGCAGTAAACGGTTATTCCGGCATGATCATGACCAGCATTTAATTCTAAAAAAGCCCCGTAAGAGGCTAATTTTTCCTCGATTGAGGCTGCGGACAATTTAGCAGTTCCCGAAGAAAGTAATTTGGCAGTAAAAAAAGCCAGCCCTGTTTCCGGTTCGTATAAAAGCCCTGCATTAAAAATAAACTCCACTTTCACTGCGTCCTGTACGCCCGTCAGAACTTCAAAGTAGGGGATTCCATTACTCAATGTCTTTGCTTCCAGTGGTGGAAGTTTAAAGATGGTCGGTTTTATAAATGCAGGGGCTTTTTGCCTATCCGGTGCTATCATGTTTTATTCTGTTATAGACTCTTGTACTTTTTTCGTTTGAATATCAAACGCTAAGGTAAATCGCAAAGATTCGGCAAGCGGATTATCTTGCTTAAGGGGAACAAGGTAGGCAAAATCAATTCCAAATGCCTGATAGTGTACTCCAAACCCAAGGGTAAAATATTTACGATTGCCTTTGAATTTATTTTCATGGAAATAACCACCCCGTACAGCAAACAAAGGTTCCCCGCTTGTATTGTAGTACCAATATTCAATACCCCCATGAAATATCACTTCCTGCAATTCTTCTTTTGCACCACCCGGAGCATCGGCAAACGAGCTAAACATACCACGTACAAAAGGGATGGTCGCAGGATCATTTCCTTTTTCAATAGAATCTGTAGGATTACCAAATTGATCTTTATAATAGACAGGAGGTGTTGGAACAAGAAGTTTGCTCACTTCTAAAATAAAGGTTATTTTATTAAAAGGATCCAACTCAGTCGTAAAAGCAGTACCTAATCGTAAGTTGGTAGGAATAAATTCCTTATTACTGGCATTGCTATAGGTCATCTTTGCACCGATATTGGAAATATTGGCACCAAAGTTAAGTGTACCTGCCTTTCCCCCCAATAAAACATCGCTGGTATAAAAAACACCAATATCGCCGGCAGCGGAATTGCCCGGTTTTGTTTGTTGCCCGTTTTTAAAGGCAAAATTACCCGCAAGGTTTGAATGAATAAACTTTAGACCCAAAGAAACTCCCAGCTTTTCACTCAACTTCCTGCTATAAGCAAGACCCATGGAAAATTCTTTGGGGGTATATTTATTTAAGTTATTTCCGTTTTCATCGGTAAACTGAATTTCCCCAAGGTCAAAATAAAGCAACTGAATGCCGATGGCTTCCTGTTTGCTCAATTTTTTATAGCCGGCTAAATAATTTAAAGACATATCATTTACAAGCTTCCGTAACCAAGGATTATAAGAAAGAGAAAAGCCTAAATCCTTTTCCATAAAGGCAAGTTTTGCTGCATTCCAGTGCATGGCATTGGCATCGGGAGAAGTGGCAACACCCGCATCCGCAAGGGCGCCGGATCTTGCATCCGGGGCAAGGTTTAAAAAAGGGACGGCAGTAGTAATAATCCTGTTAATCCCCAAATCCTGTAGCTTTTGAGAAGAATTGTTATTTACCTGTCCATATACTTTACAGGTAGCCAATACGGCAAAAATTAATATTAAAAAGAGAACTCGTTGCATTTATCTAATTTTTCAAGTTTTTATTCTATGGTTTCTATTATTTGTTAATTAAGCAAAACTAATTTTTGGAATTTATGGCTGGTAGAGCCATCCCGTAAAGATTTAACATTCAACTTATACACATAAACCCCCTTTCCTATGGTATCTCCAAAATCGTCTTTCCCGTTCCAATCAAGACCCGATATATGAGACCCTGCCAAATAAAATACCCGGTCGAGTGTTTTTATTAATTTTCCTGAAATGGTAAAAATCTGAATCAACACCTCTATATCATCTCCGGCTCTATTTTGGTCGAAGTGAAAAGTTGTGTGTGTACTAAAGGGGTTCGGGTAGTTAAGGACATTCCTTAGTGTAATATGCTCCTCATTATACACAATAAATTCCAAGGAAACTTCACTGGAATTGTTGTACGTATCCCAGGCTTTAATTTTAACCGAATGTACTCCCGGTGCAAGGTCTTCCAATGGGAATTTAACCTTGCCTTCCTGGTAATTGTCAAGTGTCCCCTGATAATAGTCATTTAACACAATGGGGTTCTTACTATCATCCAGTACCGCTGTAATATCATGCCCTATACCTGTACCGGTTATATTAATTCCATTTTCATCATATAAATCTAATAGTAAAAGGGGAGAGGCGTCGGTTAATCCTCCATTTACAAAAGACGCATCATTCATAAACGCCTTTATTTGCGGAGGCGTATTATCTTGATTAACATTTTCTGCACTTCCTCCGACTACAAACTTTTTTCCATAACCACCGGCATCCAAAAGTGTATTGTTTTGCTTAGAATATATACTTATTTTCCCCTTGGCATATTGATAAGAAATATCTTTGGGAACTATAAAGGTAACTGAAAATTTTCCTTCTTTCACCGATGCTTTCCCACTATACAAAGAATTGGAAAACATTGAAAAAGTGATTGGGGGGGAGCCGGGACCTTCATTTCCAAGGGTTGTAATCTCTGAAGGTTTGTCAAATACTTTGATATCTGTCAAACCATTAAAAGCCGTATTTATAGATCCGCCACTTCGAATTTCCCCTGTTATTGTTGCTTTGCTTAATGCTTTCAACGTGTCTGTATAAGTGGCGATATCATGCCCGTTAATGGAAGTGATAACAACCTCTTGCTTCGGATAAGCAAGGGTAAGGGATGGGTCGCCTAAAAGTGAATAATTCCTATTATATACAGCATCGGAAATACTAGGATCATTATTACCAATTGTCTCATTTTTTGTCCGCTTCATTATTGTACCCAGAGGCAACCAATTGCCCTTCTCCTTATTAAAGATGCAAGTGTATAATGCAGCATTAATTTGATAATTAGAACTGATATAAACAGGTCTTGATGTAGTCATCAGAGCTATTGCCCCTCCGGTACTGCTTTTAAGCGCATACACGGCAGCCGAAACAACTGCAGGGTCGTCATAAACACCAAAATCGCAGGTAGCAGTAACCATAAAAGGCAATTTTTCATAATTGTTCCAGCTTAGAATATCACTTACTTCCAATACTTTTTCCTGAGACCACCCGGTTGTTCCGCCGTGTCCGATATAATTTAAAATAAGCATTCCCTGCTCAGCTTTTTGGCTTAGTAGTTTTTTAGCTTCCAATGAAAGCTCGCCTCCGGGTGAAGGTGTTTGTGGATAGGCATCCAAATAAAGTTTACTTATGTTAAACTGGGGGGCGGTGGAGCTAATTTGCGATGAGATCTTCTCTGCATCATTTTGGAATGCATTCGCTTCACCATCGTCGGCAACCACACATATTTCATTGCGCCATTTTTTCCGGGTTTCCTGATTGGTTTCATAGTCAATAATTTTATTAACCATAATCCCCGCATCGGCAATATTCGTAAAAGGAAGCCTTCCAACACCGATATCCATAAGATGTTTCAATGGAGATGGCTCAAGCCAATCGCCTTCGTAAGCATCCATAAAACCAAAAAAGTCGTCGGATGAGTATGTGGAAACAGGATTAAATGATTCCCGCGCTTCGTATGTAGGAACATAATTGGTATTTTGAGGAATGCGATCTTTATAATCGTAAGAACAGGCACCAAACAACAAGAGATATTTCAGGCTATCTCCACCGGCAGAACGATCATAAACCATTTTTACAAAATCTCTTATTGCCGTTATATCCTGTGCGCCGGAAGAAAACTCGTTATAAACCTGGTCAACGGTTACGACTTTTGCACTTATACCCATGCCTGACCTGTAATTTGCCAACCTTTGTGCTTCCGAAACAAACTGGTTTGCCGTTATAATCAATAATTCCGGAACGGGGGCACCTATAGCATGCAGGTTTTGGTTTTGGATCTGGTTTACAAAAGCCGGTTTTGCAAAACTATTCCCGGAAAAAACAATGAAATGATGTAAGGTGGTGCTTTCTACGTTAAAATGAGCCGTGTTGCCCACTAAAGTATAATTTTGAGCAACAGGCGACAAGGGATTGGTTACATCCCAAATAACCGTACCGCCGGAAACATTCCCAACTTGATATTCTGTACTACCCGTTGCTAAACTGGCAAAAGAACAAAAACTGGTTTGGTTGCCATATAAAGCAAGCCCTCTTTTATAATTTAACGCTAAAAAATTAAGGTATCCTGTAGAAGAACTTGTGCCTCCTGTATTATACATCAAATTTAAATTTATTTGTGATGAGGCACCAAAGGCATTGGTATTGAGTATAAATTCCTTTTGGGTGAGTGCAGCTCTGGGTTTTTCAGCATCAGGGAAATCAATGGAGGAAATCGCAGCACTCCCTGCATTGACTCCATTAACTTTCACAGAAAAGGCAGTGCTAACCGGAGATGCGGCGGCAAAACTACCGGTGATTTTAAAGTCAGAATTAGGAACAAGGCCGGGTAGGTTATAGGTGTAAACCTTACTTGTAGAAATATAATCAAACTTATCGCCAAGCCATAACCGACCGGAATGAATAATGTTGGTCTGATCATTTTCTGTAAACACAAAATCATCAAACGTATTTACCGCTTGATCTGCAGAAGCCAAAGAAGCCCGGGAAGAAACACGTTTACCCGCAATATTAGAAACTGTTAAAAAATAAAATGCCTTATTTGAATAAAGATTGTAGGTATGTTCAAATTGATTTAAAGAGGCATTGTAGCTTACCGTATGCGGGCCAAGAGCATAAAACAAAACGTAGTCGGAAGGATCAAACACCCCATCTGCTTCCCCGGAAACAAATATGGGATTTTCGACTAAATCGTCATATCGGTCTGCTTCATTTTTTTGAGGAAGCATTCCTCCGCCATTACCATATAAACGTATGCTCCTTGGGTCGATGTTCTCAGGATTTAAACCCATCGATTTTAACAGGTTGTAATCGATAACATACATCCCGGAAGCTTCAACGGAAAGCTTATACCATGTGCCGCTCGCCAAAACCGATTGGTTTGCCCTTGCAACAACCGCAGTGATTTTATATTGCCGGGGGCTTACTCCCAATTGACAACTATAGTTAAAAGAACTTAGCTTTTCTGCTTTTCCTTCTGCTGAAATTCTTAAAGGCAAAACATAAATAAAAGAATATTTAACTCCGTTTTCATAACCATACGAGATGCTTGTTTTATAGCTTTTTTCAGAAAAGCCCTTTGGGAGAAGTTTTGCTTCTTCGGGAGAAAGAACAACAGATTTCGTATTATCCAAACGAATGGATTTAACATCGCCCTTGATTAAAATTAACATTTCAGGGAACAAACCACTTCCCGTCTTAGCGCCTTCAAAATTCAAAATCTGCCTTTCTGCCCCATCACTCCCTCTAATCTGTATCGGCTTTGTCCAATGAATTTCAACAAAAGCACTTAGATTATCCGGAGCTTTCGCAGATAACAAAAAATTGAATGAAAAAATAAGGGTAAATAAAAACCCACTTCTAAGCATGACAAATATTTTATTCCTAAAAAAGCGTATAGTATACTTATATCATGTGGTTTTTATTTGATAGATAAAGTAAATAACGAGGTTTTCTTTAATTTGTTATAAATTCCTTTATACCTGCTCCAAAGAAAATGTATAGTGCTCCATAATCAAATTAGCAAGAAGCTTTTTGCAGGCTAAATCTATATTGTTTTCTGCCTCTTCTCTTGAAGCTGCTTCGATTTCAAGTGTTATGTGTTTTCCAATCCTAACATCATTCACCTTTTGCACACCAAGGTTGTTTAAACCTAACCGCACCGCTTTGCCCTGGGGATCAAGTATTTCTTTAAGGGGCATTATATTAATTTCGGCAATAAAATTCATTTTCTCTTCTTTTTTGGACATCAAATTTAATAAAAATAATAGGAAGTCAATTCGCTCCGGACCTATTTTCAAAGGTTTTATTTAAAATGGACAC
>Ga0164242_10002899_pt1 | contig 19740 bp, 15 predicted proteins | sample OricomgcompostMG_FD_108783 | JGI IMG/M metagenome (GOLD analysis project Ga0164242, IMG submission 108783) | Miracle-Growth compost microbial communities from Emeryville, California, USA - Original compost - Miracle growth compost (MG) ... | reverse complement strand
GCCGCGGACGCCGTCCTCGGAGCCGGAGTCGCCGACGTAGACCTTGCCGTCGTAGGCGGTCGGCGCCATCGACTCATACGCCCCCGTGTGGGCGTCGGCGACGGTGGAGCTCCACAGTTTCTCACCGGTTTTCTGCGAGACCGCCTGCAGCTTGTCGTCGAAGGTGAGCAGGAAGAGCTTGCCGTTTTCCGCCGCCACGCCGCGGTTCACCGAGACGCCGTAGCCGCCCACCCCGGTCGACTGGGAGAAGTCGACTTCCGGCGTGTAGGTCCAGTTGATGTGACCGGTTTTCCCGTTGATCGACATGATCTCGTCGGTCGAGGTGGTGACGAACACTTCTTCGCCGATCACCAGCGGGAAGCTCTCCATCAGGAACTGGTCGGGCCCGAGGTCGGTGCTCCACGCTTCGCCGAGCTGGTCGACGTTGCCGGTGTCGATTTCGTCCTGGGTGGCGAAGCGGGTGTTGTCGCGGTCACGCCCGAAGAGGGGCCAGTCGGAGATCTGCGGCGGCTTGGCGACGTAGGCTTCGGTGCTGTCGCCGCCGGAGCCGCAGGCGGACAGGGCGATCGCCGCCGCCAGGACGGCGAGGCCGATCAGGAGCGCCTTCAGGCGCACGGGCAAGGGACGCGAGGACAAGGGAAGGAATCCTATTCTTCGGGGGTCAACTGGCTCTGCGGCGGCGCGGGATTCTTCGAGTAGCGGACGAAGTTGGCTTCGACGTTGGCGAGGCCCTGCAGCTGTAACCCGCCGAAGATGCGATTGCCTCGTCTGACGCCGCCGAAGGAGCCGATCGCCGGGCCTTCGTAAGTGCCTCCCTTGACCGTCGCGTAGAGCACGCGGCCGCCGTTGGAGGACAGTTCGGCGAGGTAGAGGACGAGGTTGTGGACCGGCCCGTTGAGGACCAGGACGCCGCCCGGGACCAAAGGTTTGTGTTCGTACACTTCGCGCATGAACATCGTCAGGTGGCCTTCGCGGAAGCGCTCGCCGGCGTATTCGGCGTAGCCGCTGGAGCGGTTGGCGCCGACCGACTTGAGGAAGTGGACGCGGTACTGGCCGACGAAGCTCTGCGGTTCCCCCCAGCCGTTGCGGGCGCGTTCGGGTTCCGGCCCTTTGCCCGGCCAGACGCGCGGGCGGTGGATCTTGTCCTGCACGACGCCCGCCGCGACCGCGATGATGAAGCAGGAGAGGGCCGCGACCAGCAGCCAGCCGAGGCCCTTCAGCCAAGGGTGACGCCGGCGGCCTGACAAGGTGGATGTCGCCCGTCGTAGTTCGATAACTGAAGCGAGTTTAGGGCTTTCGTTTATGCTTCTTGACGAAGCAGTACCCCATCGATGAGGAGGCCTGAAATGAAGTGGACGAAGCCGGCGTTCAAGACGCTCGAGCTCGCTTCCGAGGTCACCGCTTACCGGTACACCCGGTAAGAAGGTTCTCGAAGTTTCACGTGTGGACGCGGGGATGAGATCTCTCCCCGTCGTCCCCATGTGAGTCGAACGGCCCCGCGATGCGCGTCAGGATCATCGGCTCCGCCGCGGGCGGCGGATTCCCCCAGTGGAACTGCAACTGCCCCGTCTGCGCGGGCGCCCGCGCCGGGCGCGCGACGCCGCGCTCGCAGTCCTCGATCGTCATCCGCTCCGGTGAGGAGCCCTGGTACCTGGTCAACGCCTCGCCCGACCTGCTCGGGCAGCTGGCGGACCTGCCGACCGACCGCTCCGCCGGGATGCGCTCCAATCCGATCGCGGGCGTCGTCCTCACCGACGGTGAGATCGACCACACCGCCGGGCTGCTGCTGCTGCGCGAGTCGAGCGCCCCGCTGCGGGTCTACTCGACCGCCGAGGTGCGGGAGGCGCTGACCTCGCGGTACCCCCTGCTGACGATGCTCGAGCACTACAGCGGGGTCGACTGGCGCGAGCTGCGGGCGGGCGAGGCGACGCCGCTCGAGGGCTCCTCGCTCAGCGTCGAGACCTTCCCGACCGGCGGCGACGCGCCCCTTTATATGGGGGACGCGCCGGGGCCGTCGGCGATCGGCCTCACCGTCCGCGACTCGGTCGCCGGCGGCACGCTGGTCTACGTGCCGGCGATCGAGGCGCTCGACGAGACCGTCACCGCGCGCCTCGCCGAGGGCGACCTCGTGCTCGCCGACGGCACCTTCTTCCGCCACGACGACCTCGTCTCGCTCGGCCTCGGCGAACGCGACTCCTGGGCGATGGGCCACGCGCCGCTGACCGGCGAGGGCGGGACGCTGGCGGCGCTGGCGGCGCTCGACGCGCGCGTCGCCCTGGTCCACATCAACAACACGAACCCAATGCTGCTCGAGGATTCCCCCGAGCGCTCCGAGGTCGAGGATCGCGGCCTCGTAATCTCCTACGACGGATTGGAACTGGACGTATGACCTTCACCCCGACCACCGACATCGACGCCGTCCCCTGGACCGAGGAGGAGTTCACCGCCGCGCTGCGGGCGCAGGGAGCCCGGTACCACGACCAGCATCCCTTCCACGTGCGGATGAACGCCGGCGAGCTGTCCCGCGAGGAGCTGCAGCGCTGGGTCGCGAACCGTTACTACTACCAGCGCTCGATCCCGATCAAGGACGCGGCGATCCTTTCCAACTGCCCCGAGGTCGAGATCCGCCGCGAGTGGATCAGCCGCATCTTCGACCACGACGGGGTCGAGGGTGAGTCCTCGGGGGGGATCGAGTCCTGGTTGCGCCTCGGCGAGTCGCTCGGCGTCGACCGCGACACCGTCCGCTCGGAACGGCTGGTGCTGCCCGGCGTGCGCTACTCGGTCGACGCCTACGTCAACTTCTGCCGCCAGGAACCGTGGGTCTTCGCGGTTGCCTCATCGCTGACCGAGCTGTTCGGCCCGGGCGCGATCAAGATCCGGCTGGGGGCGCTGGAAGAGCACTACCCGTGGATCGACCCGGCCGGCCTCGAGTACTTCCGCTCCCGCCTGACGCTGGCGCCGCGCGACGCCAAATACGCGCTCGGCGTGACCCTGGAGCGCTGCCGCGCCCGCGCCGACCAGGAGCGCGCCGTCGCCGCGCTCGCCTTCAAGACCGACCTCCTCTGGGCGCAGCTCGACGCGATCGACCGCGGCGACACCCGGCCGCGGCCGGAGGACTGAGCCCGATGGCGCTGGAGTTCACCCGGCCGACGCTCGCCACCGGCGTACGCCTGCGCCACGACAAAGTCCGCGACCAGCACGTGCTGCTCTTCCCCGAGGGCGCGCTGGTCCTCAACGAGACCGCGACCCGAGTGCTCGAGCTGTGCGACGGCGAGCGCACGCTCGACGACATCGCCGGGGTGCTGAGCGAGCGCTACGAAGGCGCCGACGTCAAGGACGACGTCGCCGAGCTCTTGGCCGGGATCGGCGAGCGGGGGCTGGTGGTCGACGCCGATGCCTGACGCTCCTGACGCCGACACCGAGCCCCGCTTGGCCCCGCCGCCGGGCGTCCCCAACCCGCTCCTCCTGATCGCGGAGCTGACCTACCGCTGCCCGCTGCACTGTCCCTACTGCTCGAACCCGACGGACATCGGCGCGGGCAAATACCAGGACGAGCTGCCCGGCGAGGACTGGCAGCGGGTCTTCCGCGAAGCCGCCGACCTCGGCGTCCTGCAGCTGGCGCTGACCGGCGGCGAGCCGATGGCGCGCAAGGAGATCGTCGACCTCGTGACCACCTCGACCGAGAACGGGCTCTACTCGACCCTCGTCACCTCGGCGCTGCCGTTCCCGCGGCGGCGGGTCGAAGCGCTCCACGCGGCGGGCCTCGACCACGTGCAGATCAGCTTCCAGCATTCTGACCCGGCGCTCGCCGATGAGATCGGCGGCACGATCGCCTTCGACCGCAAGGTGAAGGCGGCGGCGCTGGCGAAGGAGCTCGACTTCCCGCTCACCGTCAACGTCGTCCTCCACCGCCGCAACATCGACGACGTCGAGTCGATCATCCGCATGGCCGAGGAGCTCGGCGCGCGCCGGCTGGAGCTCGCCAACACGCAGTACCACGGCTGGGCGACCCTCAACCGCGAGGCGCTGATGCCGACCCGGGCGCAGCTCGAGCGCGGCGAGGAGATCGTCCTGCGCGAACGCGAGCGGCTCGGGCCGAAGCTGGAAATCCTCTGGGTGCTGCCCGACTACTACGAGGAGGTGCCGAAGCCGTGCATGGGCGGCTGGGCGCACGACGCGGTCCTCGTGCAGCCGAACGGCGACGTCCTCCCCTGTCAGGCGGCGGCCTCGATCCCCGGCCTCGTGATCGAGAACGTGCGCGAGAAGTCGCTCGCCGAGATCTGGTTCGAGTCGGAGAGCTTCAACAAGTTCCGCGGCACCGAGTGGATGCAGGAGCCCTGCCGCTCCTGCCCGATCAACCGCCAGCACGAGGACTTCGGCGGCTGCCGCTGCCAGGCGCTGGCGCTGACCGGCGACGCCGCGGCGACCGACCCGGTCTGCCAGTTCTCCCCGCATCACGAGGTGGTCGTCAGCGCCCGCCGCGAGGCCGACGAGCCGGAGCCCGCGGAGGCGCTGCCGTTCGTCTACCGCGACCTCGTCAAATCGTGAGCGCGGAGCCCGTCGTCCAGGCGTTCGGGCTGGGCAAGGACTACGGCAAGCTGCGGGCGGTCGAGGCGATCGACATCACCGTCGGCTCGGGTGAGTTCTTCGGCTTCCTCGGCCCCAACGGGGCGGGCAAGACGACGATGATCCACATGCTGACGACCCTGGTCGGGCCGACGCGGGGGCGGGCGGAGATCGCCGGGCACGACGTGGTCGAGGAACCGCTCGAGGTGCGCAAGCACATCGGCCTCGTCTTCCAGGAGACGACGCTCGACGGGGAGCTCTCGGCGGAAGAGAACCTGCAGCTGGCGGGCAAGCTCTACGGGCTCGGCCGGGCCGACCTGAAGGAGCGGATCGCCGAGGTGCTGGAGCTGTTCGAACTGACCGACCGCCGCCACGATTCGGTGCGCACCTTCTCCGGCGGCATGCGCCGCCAGGTCGACCTCGCCCGCGGCATCCTCCACCGGCCCGACGTGCTCTTCCTCGACGAGCCGACGCTCGGCCTCGACCCGGTCAACCGCGGCCGCGTCTGGGGATTCCTCGAGCGGCTCGCCTCCGAGGAAGGGATGACGCTCTTCCTCACCACGCACTACCTCGAGGAGGCGGAGCCCTGCGACCGGGTGATGATCGTCGACCGTGGCCAGGTGATCGCCCAGGGGACGCCGGGCGAGCTGAAGCGCGACCTCGGCGGGCGCGAGTCGATCGAGCTGGTGATGAGCGACCCCGATCCATATCTCCTCGCTGAGGTCGCCCGACGGACCGGGGCGGAGCCGCGCCGCACCTCCTCCGGGGTGATCGTCGCGGTCGACTCGGCCGAAGCGATCCTGCCGATGCTGCTGCCGCTGATCGGTGACCGGCTCGAGAGCCTCAGCGTCCGCAAGCCGACCCTCGACGACGTCTTCGTCGCCGCGACGACGCCGGGGACGGTGGCGGCGTGACCCCGGTGCGGATGGCGGTCGTCCTCTACGGCATCGTCGGCCGCGAGTTCAAGCGGGTGCTGCGCAGCAAACCGCGCCTCGCCAGCACCTTCGCCCGGCCGCTGATCTGGCTGATCATCATCGGCTCCGGCTTCTCGGCGCTGATCCCGGGCGGCAACTTCAGCTACCACAAGTACCTGCTGCCGGGGATCATCGGCATGGTCATCCTCTTCAGCTCGCTGCTCAGCGCGCTCGGCTCGGTCCAGGACCGCGAGTTCGGCTCGATGCGGATGCTGATGATCTCGCCGGTGCCGCGCGGGCTGATCGTGCTCGGCAAGGCGCTCGCGGCGACGCTGATGGGACTCTTCTTCGCCATCGTCCTCACGCCGCTCGCCTGGGTCTTCAGCGTCGACTTCACCTTCGGCGACTGGATCGACTTCCTCGGCGCGGTGCTGCTCACCGGCCTGGCGCTGTCGAGCCTGGGGATGCTGGTCGCCTCGCGGATCCGCAAACTGGAGAACTTCGCGGTGGCGATGAACTTCGTCATCTTCCCGATGTTCTTCCTCAGCGGCGCCCTCTACCCGACCGAGAACCTCGCCGCCTGGCTGCAGCCGTTGGTCCGCCTCAACCCGCTCACCTACGGGGTCGACCTGATGCGGCACGCGCTGCTGGCCGAAGAATTCCGCGCCGCCAGCCACGTCGAGTTCGAACCGCGCTTCGACATCCTCTTCCTGCTCGTCTCCTCGGTCGTCTGCATCTCGATCGCGGCCAAGCTCTTCGGCCGCGAGGAGCACCTGGCGGCGATGTTCCTCGGCGGCGAAGGGCGCAAGAAACTGGTGCCCAAGCAGGTCGGCGTCGGGCGCTTCCGGCTGCCCGCCCCCGCCGGCCCGCTGAGCGGCATCGTCGGCCGCGAGTTCAAGCGCGCGGTGCGGCAGCGCGGCCGCCTCGTCAGCACCTTCGCCCGCCCGCTGCTGTGGCTGATCGCGGCCGGGACCGGCTTCTCGGCGCTGATCCCGGGCGGGGATTACCAGACCTACCTGCTGCCGGGGATCATCGGCATGGTCATCCTCTTCAGCTGCCTCTTGAGCGCCCTCGGCAGCGTTCACGACCGCCAGTTCGGGCCGATGCGGATGCTGCTGGTCGCGCCGGTCCCGCGCGGGCTCGTCGTCTGGGGCAAGACGCTCGCCGCGACCCTGCTGGGGACCGCCTTCGCGATCGTCTTCTCGGTCCTCGCCTGGATCTACGGGATCGAAGTGACGCGGACCGACTACCTCGAGTTCGTCGGCTCGGCGCTCCTCTGCGCGCTGGCGCTGTCGTCGCTGGGGATGCTGGCGGCGTCGCGGATCCGCAAGCTGGAGGACTTCGCGGTGGCGATGAACTTCGTCATCTTCCCGCTCTTCTTCTTCAGCGGCGCGCTCTACCCGGCGAACGAACTGCCCAGCTGGATGCAGCCGCTGGTCCGCCTCAACCCGCTCACCTACGGGGTCGACCTGATGCGCCAGACGCTGCTCGCGAGCCAGCGCCACGTGCTGGCGCCGGCCGAATTCCACGCCCGCCTCGACGTCGCCGTCCTGCTCGCCTTCTCGGTCGTCTGCCTGGCCCTGGCGGCGAAGCTCTTCGGCCGCGAAGAGCACCTGGCGACGATGATGCTCGGCGGCCAGTCCAGGCGGTTCGCCTTGCCGATAGTTTCCCGCCGATGGCGATCGTCTTCGACGGCCACAACGACTCGCTGACCCGCGAGGACCACGCCCGCTTCGCGAGCGGGCGGGAGGGCGGCCAGCTCGACCTGCCGCGGATGGCCGCGGCGGGGATGTGCGGCGGCATCTTCGCCGTCTTCATCCGCAACCCGGAAACGGCGGACTACCGGCCGCGGCTGTCGAACCGGCCGGGCGGCGCCGGGCCGGCGCCGGAACTCGACCACGAATACGCGGCCGCGGTCGCGACGAGCGCCGCCGGGCGGCTGCTGGCGTTGGAGCGCGCGGGGGAGATGCGGCTGGGGCGGGCCGTCGCCGACATCGACGCGGCGGCCGCGGGCGGCCCGCCGGTCGCGGTGCTCCACCTCGAGGGGGCCGAGCCGATCGACGCCGACCTCGAATCGCTCGAGCTCTGGTACGCGGCGGGCCTGCGCTCGGTCGGGCCGGTCTGGAGCCGGCCCAACGCCTTCGGTAACGGCGTCCGCTTCAAATATCCGGCGACCCCGGACATGGGCCCCGGCCTCACCGACGCGGGTAAGGCGCTGGTGCGGCGCTGCGCCGAGCTGGGGATCGTCATGGACCTCGCCCACATGAACGAAGCGGGCTTCTGGGACGTCGCCGAGATCGGCGCCGCGCCGCTCGTCGTCAGCCACGCCGGCGCCCACGCGATCTGCCCCAACTCGCGCAACCTCACCGACGCCCAGATCGACGCCGTCGGCGCGACCGGCGGCCTCGTCGGCATCGTCTTCGCCCCCGCCTTCCTGCGCCCCGACGGCAAGAACACCACCGACACCCCGCTCGACCTGATCCCCCGCCACGCCCGCCACGTCGCCGACCGCATCGGCATCGAGCACGTCGCCCTCGGCTCCGACTTCGACGGCACCGACGTCCCCGACGCCCTCAAGGACGTAACGGGCCTGCCCCGCCTCCTCGAAGAGTTCTCCACCCACGGCTTCAGCGACGCCGAGATCGAGGCGATCGCCTGGTCCAACTGGCGCCGCACCCTGGCCCGCTGCTGGAACGAAGCCTGAGGTTCATCTGCGGCAGAAGCTTCGTGACGAGCGCCGGGGGAAGGAGCGTGAGATGCCACGAAAATGCGCGTGTCCCGTGACGAAGACTCCAGGAACGTCACAGAGCCTCATGCCCCGTGCCGTCCCCACAGGTGCGTTCGCACTTTCCCGTAACTATTACGGCTAACTGCGAACGCACCTGGTGGGGACCCACCTCGGATGGCCGCCCCGGCCGCGAGCCTCTCTCCAGTGCTTGAAAAGGATTCTTTCGAAAGCTATCTTTTGAGGCGTGGAACTCACCGACCCTCGCGCCCTTCGCGCCTATGCGCACCCGATCCGGCTGAAGCTCGTCGGTGAGCTGCGCCGGTCGGGGCCGCTGACGGCGACGCAGGCGGGGGAGAAGATCGGTGAGAGCGCCGCCAGCTGTTCCTTCCACCTGAGGCAGCTCGCGAAGTACGGGCTGGTCGAGGAAGCGGGTGGGGGCAAGGGGCGGGAACGGCCCTGGCGGGCGACGGCGATCTCGACCGAGTGGGCGGCCAGCGGCACCGATCCGGAGACGGCGGAGGCCGGGGCGATGCTCTCGCGGGTCGTCGTCGAGCACTACTTCCAGCAGGCGATCGAATGGCTGGATCGGCGTGGCGGCGAAGGCGACGAGTGGGCCGAAAAGGCGGTCGTCGCCGACCACGCCCTCTACCTCACCGCCGACGAGCTGGCGGAGATCGGGGAGAAGGCGCGCGCCCTGCTCGATCCCTACCTCGAGCGCAACGAGGACGTGGCGGCGCGGCCCGACGGCGCCCGCCCGGTCACCTACATCCAGCTCGGCTTCCCACTCGACGAGGGATGAGATGCTCCGCCCGCCCATCTTGCTGCGGGACAACGCTCCGTTCCGGCGGTTCTGGGCGGGGCAGACGATCTCGCTCTTCGGCGATCAGGTCTCGCCGCTGGCGATCCCCCTGCTCGCCGTCCTCACCCTCCACGCCGACGCCGGGCAGATGGGGCTGCTGGCCGCGGTCGAGCTCGCCCCGTACCTGCTTTTCGCGATCCACGTCGGTGCCTGGGCCTCGGGCCGGCGCGGCCGCGCGCTGCTGATCGCCGCCGACCTCGGCCGCGCGGCGCTGCTGCTCTCGATCCCGCTCGCCGCGGCGCTCGGTGACCTCTCGATCGGCCTCCTCTACGCGGTCGCCTTCGGTGTCGGCACGCTCGGCGTCATCTTCGACGTCGCCTATGAGACGGTCTTCGCCCAGCTCGTCGACCCGGCCGATTACGTCGTGGCCAACTCGCTCCTGGTCGGCAGTCGCTCGGTCTCGATCGTCGGCGGCAAGAGCGCCGGCGGCCTCCTCGTCGCGGCCCTGAGCGCACCGGTGGCGATCGTCGTCGACGCGCTCTCCTACCTCGGCTCGGCGCTCTTCGTCCGCCGCACCCCGGTGCTCGACCCGGCGGGCTCGGCGGCCGAGCCGGGCGGGCTCGGAGCCGGGATCCGCTTCATCGCCCGCACCCGGCTCTTGCGGACGACGCTCGCCGCGGTCGCCACCCTGAACCTCTTCAACTCGGCCTTCTGGGCGATGCTGGTCCTCTTCGCCACCAAGGAACTCGGCCTCGGCGCCGGCGCGATCGGCCTGGCGCTCGGGATCGGCGCGCTCGGCAGCGTCCTCGGCTCGGCCGTCGCGGCGCCGCTCAGCCGACGCTTCGGTCTCGGCAAGGCCGTCGTCGCCGCCTTCGTCCTCGGGCCGGCGCCGCTGGTTCTCGTCGCGCTGGCCCCGGGCTCCCCCCTGCCCGGCGCCCTCCTCCTCACCGTCGCGGAGTTCCTCTCCGGCGTCGGGATCATGCTCCTCGACATCGGTCTCGGCTCGGTGCAGACGGCCCTGATCCCCGACCATCTCCGCGCCCGCGTCGCCGGCGCCTACATCTTCGTCAACTGGGGCATCCGCCCCGTCGGCGCCCTGGCAGGCGGCGTGCTGGCCGGTGCCGTGGGCCTCCGCCCGACCATGTGGATCGCCTCCATTGGCGCCCTCACCGCCGTCCTCTGGCTCCTCCCCTCCGGCCTGTCCCGAGTCCGCCGCGTCTCCGCCCACGCCGGCCTGACCTTCTCCGGCTGATCGGGTGAGTAGCGATGCGGCCTCTCGACGAGCTGCGAGCCGTCGATGGCCCATTGGCCGTCCACGGGCCCATTGCTCAAGATTGTGTGTGTCGAGTTTCGGTTGCTATAGGACCAAAACTCCACACACAGACTCTTGACTGGTCGCAGGGCCGATCGAGGCGCCCGCGAACGGCACGGCGCCTTTCGCGCCCGCCTCAGCCCTTGAGCTCGGGGCCCGTGGGGAGCTTTTTGCCGCCGAGCTTGAAGGCGACGACGCGGGCGCCGATTTCGCCTAGTTCTTCGGAGGCGGTGAGGGCGGCGCCGCCGACGGTGGCGAGGACGTACTGGGTGCCGTCGATCGAGTAGATGATCGGCGCGGTGCCGAAGGCGAGTTTGAGGTCGGCCTGCCAGAGGTCGTCGCCGCTCTTGGCGTCGAAGGCGTAGAGGATGCCGCGCTGGTCCCCGGTGAAGACGAGGCCGCCGGCCGAGGCGGTGGCGCCGCCGTCCATCGGGGTCGGCATGTCGTGCTTCCAGAGCACCTTGCCGTCGTTGACGGTGACCGCGGTGAAGGTGCCGGTCTTCGGCTCGTCCTTCGGCACCACGCGGTCCCCGGCGAACTCTTTCTCGCCGTTGTGGTTTTCGTATTCGACTTTGAGGACCATGCAGAGTTCGACCCCGCTGACGTAGACCGCCTGCGTTTCGGGGCTGTAGGCGAGCGGCGAGTACTGCGAGCCGCCGAGCGCGCCGGGGCACTCGAGCGTCCCCTTCTTGGTCGGCGGCGTGTGGTGGCGCTTGACGAAGCCGACCGGCGGGAAGAGGTCTTCGCCGGTTTCGGCGTCGAGCAGGAAGAGCAGGCCGTTCTTCCCCGCCTCGGCGAGGCCGCGCCGCATTTCGCCTTCGATTTCGACGTCGAAGAGGGTGATCGGGCTCTCCGCGTCGTAGTCCCAGAGGTCGTGCGCCTCCTCCTGGTGGAACCACTTGAGCTTGCCGGTGTCGGCGTCGAGGGCGAGGATCGAGTCGGTGTAGAGGTCCTTGCCCGGGCGTTTGTCGCCGACGATCACCGGCGCCGGGTTGCCGGTGCCGACGTAGATCGTGTTGGTCGCCGGGTCGATCGTCGGCGGCATGTAGATGGTGCCGCCACCGCCGCCCTTCGGCACCCAGCCTTCCCCCTGCTTGGGGACCGTGTAGAAGGTCCACAGTTCCTTGCCCGTCTTCGCGTCGTAGGCGGCCACCTTGCCGCGCACGCCGTCCTCGGACCCCGACACGCCGACGAACACCTTGCCGTGATAGGTGCTCGGCGCCATCGACTCATACGCGCCGGTGGCCGGGTCTTCGACCTGCGAGGACCAGAGCCTCTCGCCGGTCTTCTGGCTCAGCGCCTGCAGCTTGTTGTCGAAGGTGAGCAGGAAGAGCTTGCCGTTTTCGGCGGCGATCCCGCGGTTGACGGTGATCCCGTAGCCGCCGACGCCGGTCGACTGGGAGAAGTCGACTTCCGGCGTGTAGGTCCAGTTGATGTGGCCGGTTTTGCCGTCGATCGACATCACCTCGTCGGTCGAGGTGGTGACGTAGACGTCTTCGCCGAGCACCAGCGGGAAGCTCTCCATCAGGTACTGGTCGGGCCCGAGCCCGGTGCTCCACGCTTCGCCCAGTTCGTCGACGTTTTCGGTGTCGACTTCGTCCTGGGTCGCGAAGCGGGTGTTGTCGCGGTCGCGCCCGAACAGCGGCCAGTCTTCGATTTCCGGGGCCGAGGCGGCGTTCTTGCCGTTGCCGGTGCTCGCGGTCGTGCCGTTGCCGGAGCCCGAGGAGGTCGACGAGCCGCCGCAGGCGGCCAGCACGACCGCCGTGGCCAGCACCGCGAGGCCGGCCAGCAGGATCCGAAGCTTCCCCGAGCCGCCCATCTACGGCGTCGGCTTCTTCGAGTAGCGGGCGAAGGAGAGCTCCATCTGACCGAGGCTCTTGGTCGAGACGTCGGCGACGAGCTTCCCCGGCGCCCGGTATCTGCCGACGAACCGGCCGATCGTCGGGCCGACGAAGGCGCCCCCCTTGACCAGGGCCGTGCGGGCGCGGCCCTGCCACTTCAGTTCCTTCAGGTAGACGACGTCGTTGTTGTGCTTCGTCGTCAATTTGAGGATTCCGGCGGGCTCTTCGGAGCCGGGAAATTCTTCCTGGATGAACATCGTCAGTTCGCCGCCGCGGACGCCGTCGCTGCCCGGCTTCAGCACCTTGACGTGGTAGCGACCGATCCAACTGGCAGTCGGTCCCCAGCCTTCCTTGGCCTTCCCGGCGAGCGCGACGGGGGCGAGGAAGAGGGCGGCCGAAAGGGCGAGAACGGCCAGAACAACGGAAAAGCGTCTCATTGCTCCTACAAGCCTATTGAGTCGCTGTCTCCGGCCGACGATCCCGCTTGGTACCGTCGATTGTATGTGGCGATGGGCGGCAGCCGACCCACGTGAAGTCGTCGACCTGGCGGGTGCCGGGACGCTCGCCGACGGCCCGAGCGAGGCCGACCTCGGCAGCGAGCTGCGCCACTGGCGCGGCGTCGTCACCCGCCGGCGCCTGGTCGCCCTCCTGCGCCGCCAGGGCGCCCTCGCGCTCGGCCTCGCCGCGCTGCTGGAGGTGCTGGCGCTGGTCGGCCTCTTCCCCCAGTGGGTGGTCGTCGCGGTGCCGCTCGCCGCGCTCCTCGTATCGGTCGCCTGGTTCGCCGCCCACGGCCCCTCGCCGTTCGGCCTCGCGCGCCTGCTCGACGACAAGCTGGGGCTGAACGACCGGCTGGCGACGGCGCTCGAGATCGAGGCGCGCGGCGGCGAGGAGTCCTCGCTCGAACGGCGCACCGTCGCCGACGCCGCGGCGCTCCTGCGCGCCGGCCGCGAGGACTGGCGGGCGAGCGCCGCCGACGCCGGCCGCGAGTGGTGGGCGCCGGTCGGCGCGGTGGCGCTGCTGGCGATCGTGATCGCGGTCGGCGCCGCCACCGGCGGTTCCTCTTCCTCCGGCCCGACCTCGGCGCTCGGCCCGAACGGCGGCGCCGGCCCGGGCGCGGCGAACGGGCTCGAAAGCGAATACGCCAAACACCTCAAACACCACAGCAAGAGCGAGAACCTCGCCCCGACCGGGAAGCTGCACAAGTTCCAGGGCAAGAAGATCCCGGAGAGCCAGATCAAGGCCGAAGCTGCGAAAGAGGGCTACCAGCAGATCCCCCAGGGGAAATCGACCTCCAAGGTCAAGGCCGGCACGGCGGGCAAAGGCAAGGGCAAGGGTGGAGGCGCCCCCGGCAACGGCAAGAAGAGCAACGTCCACGAAGCGGCCGAAGGGGCGAAAGGCGGCACGGCCGGCGGCAAGAAGAGCAAACGCGGCTCCGAAAAAGGCCAGAACGAAGCCGAACACCCGACCGTCGGCTTCAACGTCAAAGGCAAAAAGCACGGCAACCACGGCCGCAAGGGCAACTCCGAAGTGAGCGGCGCCGGGGCGAAGAAAACGGCGCCCAACGGGCAGGGCGACGAATCGAGCTCGAGCGCCAGCCAGAGCGCCAACGGGGCGCAGAAAAGCAGCCCCGCGGGCGGCACCAAAGCCGGCGGCGAACAGGGCAACAACACCCAGGGACACGCGACGCCGATCACCGGCCAGGCGTCCCAGGCGGTGAAGATCCACCCCGGCTACGCCCCCTCGCGCGCCTCCAAGGCAGGCAAAGAAGGCAAGAAAGAAGCCGGCTACTCGCAGGGCGGCGGCGGCAAGGCGCGGACCGGGACGGTGACCGGCGGCACCCAGGTCGGCAGCGAATTCACCTACGTCCCCGCCGCCGGCGGCGCCCTCCCCGGGCCGAGCGCCGGGATTCAGCGCAACTACCTCGAATCGCTGAAGTGGATCGAAAAACTGCCGTGGTGAGGACGGCGCGTTGACCCTGCTCGCCGCCCCGGTGCTCGCCGCGCTGGTCCTCGCGATCCCGCTGCTCGCCCTCCACCTGCGCCGCCGCAAGCCGCCGCGCCGCCGGGTTGGCAGCCTGCTCGCCTGGCGTGACCTGCCCGGGGCCGGGGGAGGGGGCGCGCGCCGCTTCGGCCGGCCGCCGCTGCCGCTCCTGCTCCTCCTTCAGCTGCTCGCGCTGGCCCTGCTCGTCGTCGCCCTCGCCCACCCGGCGAAGGAGAAGAGCGCCACCGGCTCCTCCCACGTCTACGTCGTCGACGAGTCGATCTGGATGGGAGCCGAAGACGGCGGCGGGACGCGGATCGAAGCCGCGGCCGCGGAAATGCGCGAACGGCTCGGCGACCTGCCGCCGAGCGACGCGGTGCGGATCGTCGGCGCCGGCCCGACCCCGAGCGTCCTCTACGAAGGCGCCGCCGGGGGCGCCGGCGCCGCGGTCGCCGGGTTGAGCGCCGGCTCCGGTCCCGCCAACCTGCCGGCGGCGCTCCGCCTGGCGGCCGGCCTGCGGGCCGGGAACGGCGACGAAGTGGTGCTGCTGCGGGCGCCCGAGGAAGCGGCGCCGAAGGTCACCGGCGCGGGCTCGGACTACGAAGCGGTGGCGGTCGGCGAACCGGTGAGCGACGTCTCGCTCGGCGGCACCAGCGCCCACTGCGACCTGCTCGGCAGCGAAGCCTGCGAAGTCTTCGTCCGCCTCACCAACCACGGCGAAGGCGCCGCCACCGTGCCGGTCAAGGTCGAAGTGCAGGGCGGCGAAACGGTCTCCAAAGCGGTCGAAGTGCCGGCCGGCGGCGAGGCCCCGCTCGTCTTCACCGCCACCCCCGGCGCGAAGGTCAAGGTCAGCGTCCCGGCCGCCGACGAAGGGCTCGCGGCCGCCGGCTCGGCCTACGTCTCGGTCCCCGAACCGGGCGGCGAGAGCATCACGCTGGTCGGCGAGCGCGCCCGCGCGCTGCCGCTCGCCCGCGCCCTCGCCTCGGTTCCGGGGGTGAAACTGCGGCTGCGCACGCCGCAGTCCTACAAGGCGAGCGACCCGGCGACGAGCGACCTGCTGGTGCTCGACGACTTCGTCCCCAAGGGCGGCCTACCGAAGGCGCCGGCGCTGCTCCTCGTCCACCCGCCGAGCTTCCCCGGCGGCCACGTGCGCGGGGCGATGCACGACAGCCGCATGAGCGGCTCCGAAGCGGCGAGCCCGCTGCTCGACGGGGTCGACCTGGCGTCGCTGACGATCGGCGCCGGGGCCTCGCGGCGGCTCGCCCTGCCCGCCCAGTTCAGCGCCGCCGCCTGGAGCTCGGAAGGCCCGCTGATCGCCTCCGGCGACGACGGCGGCCGGCGGGTCGCGGCGATCTCCTTCGAGCCCTCCGAATCGAACCTGCCGCAGCTCGGCGGCTTCCCGACCCTGATCGACAACATCGTCGCCTGGTCGCAGCGCCTTGCTCCCGAGAGCGCCGCCGCGGGCGTCCCCTTCAACCTGCTCGAGCCGCCCGGCACGACCGCGGCCGGCATCGCCCCGGCCGCAGGCGGCGAAGCTGAAGACCTGCGCGTCGCCGCGGGCTCCGAAGTCCCGGTCAGTGTCGCCGCCCCGGGCAACTACGTGATCACGCTCGAAGGGTCGGGCGGGACGCGCGAACTGGCGGTCGCGATCAACCCCGGCGCGACCCCGGCGCAGGGTGCCCCGGTCGACCTCGCCGTCCCGGCGCCGACCGTCCACGCCGGTCACACCGACCTTTGGAGGTGGCTCCTGGTCGCGGCGCTCGTCGTGCTGATCCTCGAGGGTGCCTACTCGTACTGGCGCGAGCCGCTGCGCGCCGGCCCGCGCCGCCGGCGCCTCGTCTACGGCCTCCAGGTGGCGAGCCTCGTGCTCGTCGCCGTCGCCCTCTTCGACCCGACCTCGGGCTCCTCGCCACCGCCGACGACGCTGGTGCTCGACCGCTCGCTCAGCGTCGGCAACCGCTCGGGCGAAGCCGAGGCCGCCTGGCTCGAGGCCAACGAAGGCTGTGGCTCCGACTGCCACGTGGTCCAGTTCGGTGGCGGCGCCGAACTGACCGGGGCCGACGCGGGGGTCTTGGCGAGCGAAGCGAAGGGCAGCGTCGAAGGCAGCCAGACGAACCTGCAGGGGGCGCTCGAAGTGGCGCTGGCGCGGACCCCGCGCGGCGGCCGCGTCGTCCTCCTCTCCGACGGCCGCCAGACCACGGGCGAACCGCTCGCCCTCGCCGCGGCCGCGCGTGAACGCGGCGTCGCCCTCGACACCGTCGCGCTCACCGCCCAGCCGCCCGACGCCGCGGTCACCCGGCTCGAAGTGCCGGGCGCCCTGCACGCGGGCGACCCGCTCTCGCTCGAGGTGACCGTGCGCAGCACCGTCGCCGAGGCCGGCCGGATCGTCGTCCGCCGCAACGGCGTCGTCATCGGCCACCAGGCGGTCGAACTGGGGGAGGGAGACAACCCCTTCCTCTTCAGCGTGCGGGCGCCGCGGCACACCGGCTCCTACGGCTACGAAGTCACGGTCCAGACCGAGCGCGACACCCGTCCCCAGAACGACACCCTGGGGACCTCCGTGCGGGTCTCGACCGCGCCCAAGGTCCTCGTCGCCGGCGCCGACGGCAGCGCGGCGGCGGAACTGATGGAAGGCGACGGCTTCAAGGTGACGACGGTGTCGCCGAACGCCCTGCCGGCCACGGCGGCGGGCTACGCGGGCTATGACGGCGTCGTGCTCGAAGACGTCTCCGACGAACAGCTCGGCAAGGCGCCGGCGGAAGCGATCGGCGAGGCGGTTCGCGACCACGCCCTCGGCCTGCTCGCGCTCGGTGGCGAACACTCCTTCTCGCTCGGCAAGTACTACAAATCCCCGCTCCAGGAAGTGCTGCCGGTGAAAAGCCTCGTCCCCGGCAAACTGCAGCGCAAAAACGTGGCGATCGAGCTCGTCCTCGACCGCTCGGGCTCGATGATCAACGAGGTCGGCGGGGTGCCGAAGATCGCCCAGGCGCAGGCGGCGGCGCGCGGCGCGGTCGAATTCCTGCTCAAACACCGCGATCAGGTCGGCATCGTCACCTTCGAAATCAAACCGCACGTGCTGGTGCCGCTGACCAGGGTGGAACCCGGCAACGTCGACCAGATCCAGAAGAAGATCAACTCGATCCCCGCCAACGGCGGCACCAACATCTACAAAGGGCTGAAAGCGGGCGTCGAGGAAATCGAGAAGTCGAAAGCCAAAGACCGCCACATCATCCTGCTGACCGACGGGATCTCCGAACCGGGGACCTACGCCGAACTGGTGCCGGGACTGAAAAAAGGCAAGATCAGCGTGGCGACGGTGGCGCTCGGCTCGGAAGCGGACTTCGCCCTGCTGAAGCAGATCGCGGCCGATACCGGGGGCAACTACTACGCCACCGAAAACGCCCGCGACCTGCCGAAAATCTTCTCCAAAGAGACGCGGATCAACACCCGCACGGTGCGGCTGGTCGGCCGGCTCGGCGTCTCCGCCGGGGACCCGAGCCCGATCACCGGCAGCCTCGTCGGGCAGCCCCTGCCGCCGCTCGGCGGCAACGTGGTGACGGTGCTGAAGCCGGGGGCCGAGGCGGCGCTCCTCGCCCAGGACAAAAACCATCCGCCGGACCCGGCGCTCGCCCAGTGGCAGTACGGCGCCGGCCGGGTCGCCGCCTGGACGCCGGGCCTGACGCCGGGATGGGCCGCCGAATGGCTGAACCAACCGCAGCTCTTCCAGGACGCGGCGCGCTGGACCGAGCGCGGCGTGATGCCGCCGCCGCTGACCCCGAGCCTCGTCCCCGGCAACCAGCGCGAAGTCGAAGTCGCGCCGGTCGACGCCGAAGGGCACCCGATCGAACTCGAAGGCCTGCGCGGCACGTTGACCTCGCCGGGGGGCAAGACGACGACGCTGCGCTTCGAAGAGGCGGCCACCGGCCGCTGGACCGCGTCGCTGCCGGAACTGGCCGCGGGCGAATACGAATACGCGCTCAGCTCGGTCGGCGCCGGGTCGCTGACCGGCAAGCTGGCGATCCCCTACGCGGCCGAGTACCGCCTCGGGCGGATCGACACGACGCCGCTCGGCCCGCTCGCCGAGGCGGGCGGCGGGACGACGATGTCGGTCGCCGATCCGGGCCACATCGAAGGCGATTCGCACCGCCTCTGGTGGGTCTTCGCGGCCCTCGGCCTGATCGCCTTCCTCGCCGGCGTCGCCCTCCGCCTGCTCGGCGGCCGCGGTCCCGACGAGGACCCCTCGCCGCCGAAACGGCAAGACTTGCGGGATCGTGACCCAGACCCCGCCCCAGTCAGCTCGGCCCAACCCGCCTGATCAGGACCTCGCCGCCCAGACCGGAGCCGTGCTCGTGCTCGGCGAGGGCGGTGGGCTCGGCGCGGCGCTCCTGCGGCGCTTCCAGCAGGACGGCAGGTCGGCCGCCTCCGCCCTCGACCTCACCGACGGCGAAGCCGCGGAGATGCTGCGCGAGGGTCACTGGCGGGCGGTCGCCGTGGTCACCCGCGACGACGCCCACGCCCTGCGGCTGACCCTGCTGAGCGCCCACGTGCGGCCCGACCTGCCGCTCTGGGTGACGATGTTCGACCACACCGTCTCACGCGAGCTCGAGCACGTGGCGCCCAAAGTCCACGTCCTCTCGCCCTCGGAGATCGTCGCCGGGGACCTCGCCGAGGGGTGCCTGGCCGAGACCGGCGACGACATCCTCGGTCGCCGGAGCCACGGCCTGCGGATCGTCGATGACGCGCTCCGCCTGCTCGTCGCCGCCGGTGCCGGCCTCTTCGTCGCCCTGGCGATCGAGATGGTGATCACGATGATCGCCTTCCACCACGGCCTCGTCGACGCCTTCTACTTCTCGACCCGCTCGGTGGCGACGGTGGCGGGCCCACCCGGCGCGGCACGGGGGCCGGACTGGTTCAAGATCGTCTCCGCGGCCAACATGGTCGCCGCCGTCGCCCTGGTCGCGATCTTCACCGCGGCGCTCGTCCGCCGGCTCAGCCGCCGCCGCCTCACCACGCTCTTCGGCCCCCGCGCCGCGCCGGCCCGCAACCACGTCGTGCTGGTCGGCTTCGGCCAGGTCGGCTTCCGCCTCGCCCAGACGCTGAAGGAACGCGGCGTCGCCGTCGTCGCGATCGCGCGCGACCTCGAAGCGCCGGCGGTCCGCCTCGCCAAAGCGGCCGGCATCCCGGTCGCCGTCGGCCGCGGCGACGACCGCGAGGTGCTCGAGCGCGTCGGCATCTCCCACTGCGGCGTCGTCGCCGCGGTCACCTCCGACGATCTCGTCAACGTCGCCGTCGGCCTCGCCGCCGACGACCTCCGCCCCGGCGTCCCGATCGTCATGCGCCTCGGCGACGGCGAGGTGGCCACCGAGACCGACTCCCTGCTCCACCTAGGCCGCATCTGCGACGCCCACAAACTCGCGGCGGAGACGATCCAGCGAGCGATCGAAGCTGCCGCCTAGGGACGCGTGCTTCGCGGCGGGGCGGCCGTCCGAGTTGCGTCCCGGGCGTCTCGTGGCGGCCCGTGGCAGGCTGTGGCCGCCACGAGACGCCCGGGACGTGAGGGTTTCGCCAGGAAGGTCAAGGGTCCGGCACGCTTGCGCCGG
>Ga0164242_10002898_pt1 | contig 19746 bp, 21 predicted proteins | sample OricomgcompostMG_FD_108783 | JGI IMG/M metagenome (GOLD analysis project Ga0164242, IMG submission 108783) | Miracle-Growth compost microbial communities from Emeryville, California, USA - Original compost - Miracle growth compost (MG) ... | reverse complement strand
CTGCAGCATGTTGGTCACTTCGTCCAGCGCGCCGTCGGCGGTCTGGGCGAGGCTGATGCCGTCGTTCGCGTTGCGGATCGCCTGGGTCATGCCCTTGATCTGCGACGTCATCGAGTTCGAGATTGCGAGGCCGGCGGCGTCGTCGGCGGCGGTGTTGATGCGCTTGCCCGAAGAGAGGCGAGCCATCGCCTGCTGGAGGGCGTTGTTGGCCAGGCGCGAGCCGTTCTGGGCCCGGAGCGCGGCGGAGTTGGAGTTGATAACGGTCATCGAGAAATCCTTTCCCGCTCATTGCCGGCCGGAGCATTCGTCCATGCCGGCCACGATCCGGGTAACGACCGCGAAGGACGCGGATTTAGCCCATCGGCGGCGAAGTTTTTTGCCAACATCGCGTTAACCAGATTTGGCGAGAAATCCGATCGCGCCGGTAAACTGCTGAATATCAACGCCAAAGCAATCATTGCGCTCCCGTTGCAAGTGGGCCGGAACGGCCGGTCGTTAACTATTTATTGGTTAATAACCGCCAGAAATCGCCTTCGACGGCTCGAGGGCCGGGGGAGCAAAGAGGGGCTTTTCGTGATCGGCATCACCGCCCGCGCACATCAGGAGAATCCCGCGCTCGCCGCCTGGCTGGCGGGCGTCGGCATCGCCACGCGGCGGGTGGAGGCCGGCCGCGTTCCGGCGCGCGACGAGATCCGCATTCTGGCCGCCGACGAGATCGCCCACGCCACCGTGCGCGACATCCTGATCGAGACCACGGACGGCGCGCCGAGCCTCGCGCGTTCGGCCAACGGCATGCCCGCGCGCATCCGCTTCGGCTTCGAGGACATGGCCTTCGGGCTGGCGCTGATCGCCGAACTGGTCCGCCCCGAAGGCCGCCCGGCGGTGGGCGAACCGGACAGCGCCATCTATCTGAAGCTGGCCGAGAAGGTCGCCGCCTCCGAGGCGACCGTGCTGGTGCTGGGCGAAACCGGTACCGGCAAGGAGGGCGTCGCCCGCTATATCCACGCGCAAAGCCCGCGCGCGGCCAAACCCTTTGTCGCCGTCAACTGCGCGGCGCTGCCCGACACCATGCTCGAAGCGATCCTGTTCGGCCACGTCAAGGGCGCCTTCACCGGCGCAGCGGGGGCGGGCGAGGGCCTGTTCCGCGCGGCCGAAGGCGGCACGCTGCTGCTCGACGAGATCGCCGAGATGCCGCTTCCGCTCCAGGCCAAGCTGCTCCGCGCAATCCAGGAGCGCGAGGTTCTCCCCGTTGGCGCAACCGTTCCGGTGAAAGTGGATGTGCGGATCATCGCCGCCGCCAACCGCGAGCTTGCCACCGAGGTTGCAGAGGGTCGCTTCCGCGCCGACCTTTACTGGCGTTTGAACGTGCTGCCGCTGGCGCTGAAGCCGCTGCGCCAGCGCCGGCTCGATATCCGCGCCATCACCGCCGCGCTGATCCTGCGCCACACGCCTGAGGGGCAGCCCGTCGCCTGGCCGACCGCCAACGCGCTCGACCGGCTGATGGCGCATGACTGGCCGGGCAATGTCCGCGAGCTCGACAATGTGCTCCAGCGCGCGCTGCTGCTGGGGACGAGCGAGCGCATCGAGGCCGACGATCTTGCCATAGAGGTGACGCACCACACCGCGCCCGCCCTGCATCTGGTTCGCGCCGCGCCCGCTCCTTCCGGTGCGCGCCTCGCCGAAGTCTCACGCGCCAGCGAGGCCGAGGCGATCCGCGCCGCGCTCGCCGAAACTGGCGGCCGCCGCGTCGAGGCCGCCCGCCGGCTCGGCATTTCCGAACGCACGCTCCGCTACCGCCTCGCCGAGATGCGCGAGCGCGAAGCGGCCTGAGGGAGTAGGAAGCGATGACCGGCATCAACGCCTCCAGCCTGCTGGCGATGAGGAACCAGATCCTCCAGCAGAATGCGGCGCTCCAGAAGGCGGCAGGGACCGCGCCTGCGCTGCCCGGCGCGCAAGGGGCGGCCGAGGCCGCGCCGACATCCGATTTCGGATCGACGCTCAAGACCGCGCTCGAGCAGGTCAACGGCCTGCAATCGAAGGCCGAGGACATCTCCAACGCCTATGAGCGCGGCGACACCACCGATATAGCCGCCGTGATGCTGGCCCGCGAGCAGGCGTCGGTCGGCTTCCAGGCCACGCTGCAAGTCCGCAACAAACTTCTGTCCGCCTACAAGGACATCATGAGCATGCCGGTTTGATATGAGCGAACTCGCCACCACCCCCAGCATCGCCACCGGCCGCAACCTGCCGGCCCCGCTCGCCGGCCTCTCGAAAGGAGGTATGGGCGGGCTTTTCGAGCGTCTGGGCGCGATCGCGCGCCAGCCCGCCGTCGCCAAAAGCCTGCCGATGATCGGCATGGTGGCGCTGCTGGGCATGGCCGCGCTCGCCTGGGCGATCCTCCACCAGCCGCCCCAGCGCGATCTCTTCTCCGGGCTCGCCGACGGCGACAAGGCGGCCGTCGCGCAGGCGCTCGATACCGCCGGCGTCAAATATCATATCGACAACGCGACCGGCGAGCTGACGGTGCCGGAAGACAGTTATTACCGCGCCAAGATGCTGCTCGCACAGCAGGGGCTGCCCAAGGCCGCGCCCAACGGCGACGAGCTCATCTCCTCCCTGCCGATGGGGGCGAGCCGCGCGGTGGAGGGTGAGCGGCTGCGCGAGGCGCGCGAGCAGGATCTCGCCCGCACCATCGAGGCGATCGACGCGGTGGAGACCGCCCGGGTCCATCTCGCCGTCGAGCAGCAGAGCGTGTTCCTGCGTGATGATACCAAGCCGCAAGCGTCGGTGATGCTGACGCTGCGCAACGGCCGCACCCTGTCGGATTCGCAGGTGCAGGCGATCATCCATCTCGTCGCCTCATCGGTGTCGGGGCTTTCGCCCGATGACGTGTCGGTGGTCGATCAGGCGGGCCGGCTGCTCAGCCGCAGCGCCAACGGCGGCAATGACGCGCTCGATCGGCAGGTCGCGCTCCAGAACCAGGTCGAGGATCGCTATCGCCAGGCGCTCGTCTCGCTGCTGACGCCGATCGTCGGCAGCGGCAATTTCACCGCTGAGGTTCATGCGGATCTCGATTTCGCGCAGACCGCCTCGACCACCGAAACCTATCCCAAGGACGGCGCGGTGGTCCGCGCCGAGCAGGGAAGCTGGTCCAACGACCAGAACGGCGCGAACCAGCCGGCTTCGGGCATTCCGGGCGCGCTCTCCAACACGCCGCCCGGCGCCGCGACGCCGAGCGCCACGCCCAACGGCCAGCCCGCGCCGGGCGCTCCGGCCGGGGCCAACGGCCCGGTCGCGCCGGGCACGAACCCGGGGCAGGCGAGCGCGGGCGTACCGCAGAAGCTCAACGAAACCTACAACCGCAGCTACGAGGTCGGTCACCAGATCTCCGTCACCCAGAACCCGGTCGGCACGGTGCGTCGCCTCTCCGTCGCGGTGGCGCTGCGCCAGACCGGCAAGCCGCTCAGCAAGGAGCAGCAGCAGCAGATCGAGCAGCTCGTGAAGGGCGCGATCGGCTATGATCAGGCGCGCGGCGACATGGTGGCCGTCACCCAGCAGAGCTTCGCCGAGGCGGACGCGGCATCGCAGGGGCCGAAATGGTATCAGGCGAGCTGGATCGGGCCGGTCGGCCGCAACCTGACCGCGCTGGTGGTCGCCGCGCTGCTGGTGTTCGGCATCGGCCGTCCGCTGATGAAGCGCCGCGCCGCGATCGCCGAGCAGACCGCCAAAACCCGCGCCCGCGAACGCGCCGTGATCGGGCGCGAGATGGCCAACGCGCTCGCCCAACAGCAGACGGAAGCCCCCGGCGACCGGCCGGTGACGCTCGACATGATCGAGTCCGCCCCCGGCTACGCCGCCCGCGCCGCGCTGATCCGCAATTTCGTGCGGCAGGATCCCGCGCGCGCCGCGCTGGTCGTCCGCGATCTGATCCGCGCCGATAGCCCCAAGACCGAGAAAGCCGATGTCTGAGCTGCTGCCCGTCCATGCCGACGCGCCCGCCGGCTCCAGCGCCGCGGCGATCCTGCTGATGCTGCTCTCCGAGGACGAGGCCGCGCAGGTGCTCGGCCGCCTCGATCCCGACGAGGTGCAGGAGCTGGGAACCGCCATGTTCTCGGTCGCCGACGTCTCCGAGGAGGAGGTGGAGGGCGTGCTCGACCAGTTCGTCGATCGCGCCCGCGAACGCACCACCATCGGCTTCGGCGCGGACAGCCAAATCCGCGCGATGATGGAGCGCGCGCTGGGTGCGGAGCGGGCCGAGAACATGCTCGCCCGCATCACGCCGCCGACCCGCTCCTCCGCGCTCGATTCGCTGAAATGGATGGACGCCAAGACGATCGCGGCGCTGGTCGAGCCCGAGCATCCGCAGATCGCGGCGCTGGTGCTCGCGCATCTGGAACCCGGCGTCGCCGCCGATGTGCTCCAACTCCTCGACGAGGAGGCGCAGGCCGATATCGTCTATCGCGTGGCGACGCTGGGGCCGGTTTCGGCCGAGGCGCTCGACGATCTGGAGCGGCTGCTGCTCCGCCAGGTCAACAAGAAGGCGAACGGGAGCAACGCGCCCGCGCGGGGCGGCGCGAGCGAGGCGGCCAAGATCGTCAATTCGACGCGCACGCAGGTGGAGCAGCGGGTGATCCGCCAGCTCGCCAAGCTGGACAAGAATCTCGCCCGTCAGATCGAGGACGAGATGTTCGTCTTCGACAATCTCATGCTGCTGACCGAGAAGGATCTCGGCGCGCTGATGCGGCAGGTGGACAACGAAATCCTGATCCTCGCGCTCAAGGGCTGCGAACCCCAGCTCCGCGCCAAGATCTTCGGCTGCATGTCGAGCCGCGCCGCCCAGTCCATTCAGGACGAGATGGCCGAGCGCGGGCCGACCCGCCTCGCCGAGGTGCAGGAGGCGCAGAAGCAGGTGCTCGCCATCGCGCGGCGCATGGCCGAGGCGGGCACGATCATGCTCGGCGGCAAGGGGGAGGATTATGTCTAACCTCATGGCCGCCGATCGCGTTTCCGAGGCGCTGCGCGTGCCGGTCTGGACACGCCCCGCCGACGCCGCGCGCTTCAACGCCTGGCCCCGGGAACCGGCCTGGCGGGACGAGGAGGAGGAAGAGGAGGGCGCGGAGCCTTTCTCGCCGCCTCCCTCCGTCAATATCGAGGCGGCGCGGCAGCAGGCCTTCACCGAGGGCTATCAGGCCGGGATCGAGGCGGGCCGCCGCGAGGCGGATGCGGAGCGCGAGGTGCTGCGCCGGCTCGCCGCTTCGCTGGAGACGCTGAAGCCCGAGCCTGTCCAGGCGTTGGGTGCGATGCTGGCCGCCACGGTCGAGCGGCTGGTCAAGGAAGTGATGGGCGAGGTGCGGATCGATCCCGAGACGCTGCTGGCCCGCGCCCAGGCCGCCGCCGCGCTGATCGGCGAGGAGACGCGGCCCTCGCTGCTGCGCCTTCATCCGGACGACGCCGCGCGGATCGACGCTTCCGCCCTGCCGGTGGCGATCGAGGCCGATCCGGCGATGACGCCCGGCGGCCTGCGCCTGGAGACCGGCTCCGGCTGGATCGAGGACGGCCCGGCGCTAAGGCTCGAGAAGCTGCGCGCCCAGCTCGATCTGATCGCGGCGGCGCGATGACGACGATGCTCGCCACGCGCGCCGCCGCGCTGCTTGACAAGGTGACGATCGGCGAGATCGGCCCGCTCAGGGTCGGCCGCCTTGTCGCCTATGACGGGCAGATGCTGGAGGCGACCGGCCTGTCGCTCCCGGTCGGCGCGGGCGTGCGTGTGATCGACGCGGACGGCCATGCGACGCGCGCCGAGGTGGTGGGCTTCCGGGGCGAACGCTCGCTGCTGATGGCCCTGGATGGTGATGCGCCCCATTCCAACGGCGGCCGGGTCGAGCCCGACGTGAAAGGGGGCGTGGCCGAGGTCGGCGAGGCGCTGCTCGGCCGCGTGATCGACGCGACCGGCCTGCCGCTCGACGGGCTCGGGCCTGTCGGCGCGGCCGCCACTTGGCCGCTCGCCGGCAAGCCCGCCAACCCGCTCGACCGCGCGCGCGTCACCGAGCCGTTCGACATGGGCGTGCGCGCCGTAAACGCGCTGCTCACCGCCGGCGTCGGCCAGCGCATCGCCATCGTCGCCGGATCGGGCGTCGGCAAATCGGTGCTGATGGGCCAGATGATCCAGGGCGCGGTCGCCGACGTGATCGTGGTCGGGCTGATCGGCGAGCGCTCGCGCGAAGTCGCCGACTTTCTCGCCACCAAGCTTGTTCCCGGCGTGCGCGAGAAAAGCGTGGTGGTGGCGGTGCCCGCCGATCATCCGCCGGTGCTGCGCCTGCGCGCCGCGATGCGCGCCACCGCCATCGCCGAATATTTCCGCGCCCAAGGCAAGCGCGTGCTGCTGCTGATCGATTCGCTGACGCGCTGCGCCCACGCCCAGCGCGAGCTCGGCCTTTCGCTCGGCGAGCCGCCGACGATGAAGGGCTATCCGCCCTCTGCGCTCGGCATGATCCCGCGCCTGATCGAACGCGCCGGGGCCGATCTCCACACCGGCGGCTCGATCACCGCGCTCTACACGGTGCTCGCCGACGGCGACGACGGCGATGATCCGATCGTCGACACCGCGCGCGCGATCGTCGACGGGCACATCATCCTGTCGCGCTCGCTCTCCGAGCAGGGCGTGTTTCCGGCGATCGACGTGGGCCGTTCGCTCAGCCGCGTCATGGCCGACATCGTGGATGAGGAACATGCCGAGGCGGCCGCCAATCTGCGTCGGCTGTGGTCGGTTTATGAGGAGAATCGCGATCTGATCCTGATGGGGGCTTACCGCCAGGGCAGCGACGCGACCATCGACGAGGCGATCGCGCGGCATGCCGAGATCCTCGGCTTCCTGAAGCAGAAGCCGAAGCAGCGGATCGATCTGGTCCATTCCTCTGCCGAGCTGGTGGGGAGTTTCGGGGCATGAGCGGTCTGGTTGAGCGGCGCGCGCGGATCGCGCGGGTGAGGCGGGTCGAGCATGTCCAGGCGGCGGGCGCGGCGGCGGTGGCGGCCGCGCAGCTCCAGTCGCTGGAAGCTAGCGCGGCGCGGATCGCCGAGCTGCGGCTCAGCCTCACCGCCAGGACGGGGCTGATGCCCGCCTCGGCGCTGGCCGCGCAGGGGGAGCTCGCGCTCCGGCTTGATACCGCCCGCTTCGGCCTCAGCGACGCGATCACCGGCGCGCGCGCCGCCGCCGAGCTGCGCGCGGCCGAACGGATCGAGGCGCGCCGCCGCCAGGAAAGTGCCGAAAGGCTGGAGGAGCGCGCCGTCGCCGAGGCCGATCGCCTCGCCGAACGCCGCGCCGCCGCTCACGCGCGCCCGCGCTTCCGTCGTGGTTTGGAGGAGGAGGCATGAACGTGGCGGGCGTCTCGCTCCTCTCCTCGCTGATGCCGTCCGCCTCCGATCCGGCGGCGCGCGCGCCCGTTTCGGACGATGTCGCGGCGGCGTTCGCGGCGATGCTGTCCGGCTTCGGCCGGCCTGCCGCCCCGTCCGTCGCGCCCGCGGGCAAGTCCGATGTTGCCGAGGACGGCGTGCAGGGCGAGCAGAAGGGCGCCGATCCGGATCAGGACGGGAAGGACGACACCGGGCGGAAGAACGATCTCGGGCTGGCGATTCCGATCGCCATGCCGATCCCGGTCGTGCTGCTGTCCCCGGCGGAGGTCGAGGCGGCGCCGATCGAGACGGGCGGCGCCATCGCCGCCCAGCCTGCCCGGGTGCTTCTGCCGCAAGACGACGAAGGAGGGGATCGGGGCTCGGCGACGCCTCTAGAAACCGCTCCACCCGTTGGCTCCCCAGGTCATGCCGGGCCCTTCGACCTGGTTCAGGAGAGCCTTCCGGCCTCCACCGCGGCGCAAAGCCCGCGGCCGACAAGCTTGGAACAAGGTTCTCCTGAGCAAAGCCGAAGAGTCCAGGGCGACGAGGTGCATCCCGAAGATCCGGCTTCAGCCCGACCGCCGACCGCCGCGCCCGTGGCGATGCGCCTTGCTCCCGGGGAAACCAAGGAGCTCAACACGCCCCAACCTCCTGCTGCCGAAACGCACGAAACGCCCGCATCCGAGCAGGCCGGCGGAAAAGCGCAAGCCGCGTCAGCCGCGCCCGATCCGGCGACGCCGACGAGCGTGATCCTGGCCTCGCGCGCCAACGCGCGGCCGGATCGCGCGAGGCCGACGGAGCGATCTCAGGCGGTTCCGCAATTGCCCGCTCTTCGGGTCGCGTCGGACCAGCCGATGACAGCGGCAGCGCCGGCGGCATCTGTTACGGCCTCGGCCGTATCCGATCGCGAGGGTGTCCAGCCGGTCCGCTCGGTCGAGCAGCCGAATCCCTCCGGGGTTTCACAGCCTTCCCGGACGGACTTGCCGACGTCCACCGCCCGTCCGGCCGCGGCGGCCGCCGCCCCGCCGGTCCTATCCGAAGCCAAGCCCGACCGCGAAGTCGCGCCGAGCCGTTCGGACAAGACCGACAAGACGGAAAAGGCGGTCGGCCCGGCCGAAGCGCAGCCTGTTCCCTCCGACAAGCCGCAGGCCCTCGCTGCGAACGCGCCGGTCGCCCTCCGCTCTGCGCCCGCCGCGACGCCGCCTCAGGCCGGAGCCGCGCTGGCGGCGGGGGCGGCCGACCGGCAGCTCGATCTCGCCCGGACCAATGCCTGGCTCGACGGCATCGCCCACGACATCGCCAGGACCGGGGATGCTTCGGCGCCGCTCCGTTTCGAGGTCGGCACCGAGCGGCTGGGCGCGGTCAAGGTGGAGCTTCACCATGCCGCCGAGGGCGCGACCGTGACCTTCACCGCCGCCGGCGACGCGGCTCGCACCGTGCTTTCGGACGTGAGGCACCAGCTCATCGCCGACGCGCGCGCTCAAGGCGTCCAGATCGCCGCCGCGCATGTCTCCGCCGTGAGCGATGCGGGCAACGCCGGCACGGGCATGGCGGATCGCCATCATGCCGATCCGAATGCGGCGCCCGCGCCTCCGCAGGATAGCGGACGCTCCGACGCGGGCGGGTTCTTCACGCCTTCGGGCGGGGGCGGCTTCGGCCAGGCGGGCGGGGGCGGGGACGCCGGCCGTCATGCCCAGGCCCGCCAGCAGGCGCAGCCGCAGCCCCTTCCCCGCGCGGCCCGGTCCGCGCCCTCCGTTTCCGCCGCCGCGCCCCCCGCGCGGCGCTCCACCGACGCACGTTATGCCTGAGCGAGGTTGTCATCATGGCTGAAGAAACCCCTGCCGCGCCCAAGAAGAAGGGCAAGAAGAAGCTGATCCTGATGGCGCTCGGCGGCCTCGTGCTGGCGGGCGGCGGCGTCGCGGGCGGCATGTTCGCGGCCGGAATGGGCATCGGCGGCGCGCATGCGCGCGAGGCGGTCGATCCCGCCCGCCCGGAACTGGTGGTGCGCGACGGGCAATCCGCCAATCCCGGCGACGCTTCGCGCCCGGTCGGCAGCTTCGATCCCGATCCGCGTCGCTACAAGGCTTCCTACTACACGATGGAGCAGCCCTTCACCTCGAACCTGCGCGACACCGACGGCATCGCCCAGCTCTCGCTCGGCGTATCGACCTTTTACGATTCGAAGGTGCTGGACAATTTCAAGGCCAACGAGATGCCGATCCGCTCAGCCGTGCTGGAGACGCTGGCCGATCAGGACGCCTTCGTGATCGAGACGCCGGAGGGCAAGACCCAGCTCCGCGAGAAGCTGAAGGACGCCATGAATCGCGTGCTCGTGCAGAAGACGGGTTACGGCGGCATCGATGACGTCTATTTCACCAGCTTCATCATCCAGTAGGATGGGCTGAGGGTCTGACGGAGCGAGCGGTGGCGAAGGGGGCGACCGGAAAGGACGAGGAACTGCGCCTCGCGCCGGCGAAGGGCGAGGCGATCCCCTTCGCGCTGGGCAGCGAATCGCTGCGTCCGGGCGCGCGGCTGGCCGGTCTCGACCGCATCGGTGAGCGGCTGGCGCGGCGGCTCCGCGATGTGCTGGAGCCGTTCGTGCGGGTGAAGCCCAAGGTCGAGGCCGCGCCCGCTTCCACCTGCCGCTTCGATACCTGGCGGGACGGCCTACCCGAGTTCACCAGCATCAGCCTCTATCGGCTGCGCCCGATGAAGGGTGGCATGCTGATCGCTATCGAGCCCGAATATGTCGGCCGCCTAGTCGACGCCTTCTACGGCGGCGCGGGCAAGGCCGCGGCGGCGCGGGCCAAGCGCGAGTTCACCGCAGCCGAGGAGCGGCTGCTCGCCCGGCTGACCGACGCGATCGTGGCGGCGGTGGTCGATCAATGGTCCGAGATCGTCATGCTGGAGCCGGCGCTCGCCGGGCGCGAGACCAACGCCGGCTATGCTTCACTGGTGCGCGGCGAGGAATCGGTGGTGATCCAGCGTTTCGCCATCGTCGGCGGCGGGACGGGCGCGACTTCGATCGATCTCGTTTTTCCGCTTGCCGCCATGCGCGCCTATGAGGCGGCGCTTTCCGCCAAGGTTCATGCCGAAGCGGCGCAGGGCGACGGCGAGTTCCGCTATCGCATGGCGCGCGCGCTCGAGAATGTGAGCTTTCCGGTGCGCTCGGTGGTGGCGCGGCCGACGCTTTCGGTGAGCGAGCTGCTGGCGCTGAAGCCCGGCGACGTCATCCCGATCACGCTCGCGCCGCGCGTTCCGCTGATCGTCGGCAACAGACGGCTTGCGGAAGGGACGATCGGCGAGCAGGAAGGGAAAGCGGCGTTCCAGATCGAGACGATCGGCGCGACGGACCGCCCGGGGGGGCAAAGGACATGAGCGACATGAGCGAAGCGCCCTTTCCGGGCATCGAGGATCCCGACAGCCCGGCGGGACGCAATTTCCGGCTGCTGGCGGATATTCCGCTGCGCCTTTCTGTGGAGGTGGGCTCGACCTCGCTCAAGCTTTCCGAGCTGCTCGATCTGAACGAAGGCTCGGTGGTGGAGCTCGATCGGCAGGCCAACGAGCTGCTCGACATCCTCGTCAACGGCACGCTGGTCGCTAGGGGCGAGGTGGTGACGGTGAACGGCCGCTTCGGCATCCGGGTGGTCGACGTGGTGGCGGCCGACGCCCGCCTCGCCGGGATCGAACGCCGGGCATGACCTTTACCTATCTGCTCAACGTCTTCGTCATGCTGGTGCTGGTCGCGGGGCTCGCGATCGGCACGCTGTGGCTAATGCGCAAGCTCCAGCCGGGCTTCTCGATCGGCCAGAAGGACAGGCTGGTGCGCGTCGTCGACGCCGTGTCGATGGGTGCGACCGGCGGCCGCCTCGCCGTCGTCGAGTTCGAGGGCAAGCGCCTGCTGGTCGGCGTCACCCGCGGCCGCATGGACGTGCTCGCCGAAGCGCCGATCGACGAACGCTTCCAGCACTATCTCGACGATGGCGCGGTTTAGTTACGCCGCCTTCCGTGCTCCTGCGGAAGCAGGAGCCCAGGGTTTCAGGCGACGTCCCTTGTGGCTCTGGGCTCCTGCTTTCGCAGGAGCGCTGATCCTCATCCTTCTCGCCCTCCTCTGGGCGCACCCCGCCTTCGCGGCGGCCGCGCCGGGGACGGGGCCGGTGACGCCAGCAGGGCCACAGACCAGCGCGCTCAACCGCGCGATCGGGCAGATTTCGGGCGACGGCAAGTCGCTCTCGCTGTCGCTCCAGATCCTGATCCTGATGAGCCTGCTGACGGTGCTGCCGTCGCTCATCCTGATGATGACGAGCTTCACCCGCATCATCATCGTGCTCTCGATCCTGCGGCAGGCGCTGGGCCTGCAACAGACCCCGCCCAACCAGATCCTTGTCGGCCTCTCGCTGTTCCTGACCCTGTTCGTCATGCGGCCGACGATCGACCAGATCAACAGGACGGCGGTGACGCCCTATGGGCAGGGGCAGATACCGATCGAGCAGGCGATCAGCCGATCGGGCGACGCGCTGCGCGTGTTCATGGTCCGGCAGGTGCGCAAGCCCGATATCGAGCTGTTCGCCGGCCTCGCCCACGCGCCCAAATTCGCGCGGCCGGAGGATATCCCCTATTCGATTCTGCTCCCCGCCTTCGTCACCTCCGAGCTCAAGACCGCCTTCGAGATCGGCTTCCTGATCTTCCTGCCCTTCCTCATCATCGATCTGGTGGTGGCGACGACGCTGATGTCCTTGGGCATGATGATGCTGTCCCCCACCATCATCTCCATGCCCTTCAAGCTGCTGCTGTTCGTGCTGGTGGACGGCTGGGCGCTGACAATGGGCAGCCTGGCGGGGAGTTTCGGGTAGTGAGGTTCAAGGCTCATAATCCTCCCCTGAAAGGGGAGGTGGCGCGCGGAGCGCGACGGAGGGGTATCCCGGCTCATGGCCGGGCGCTCCGTTTCAAACGGGGATACCCCTCCACCATGCTTCGCATGGTCTCCCTCCCCCTGCGGGGGAGGATTTGAACGCATGGATCCCGTCGCCAACACCGATTATTTCATCTCGGTGGCGCAACAGGCGCTGTGGGTGCTGGCGCTCGCCTCCGCGCCGATCCTGATCCCGGCACTGGCGGCGGGGCTGATCCTCGGCATGATCCAGGCGGCGACCTCGATCAACGAGCAGACGCTCGCCTTCGTGCCCAAGCTCATCATCGTCGGCATTTGCCTCGCGATCTTCGGCGGTGCGATCATCACGCTGCTCGCGGATTTCACGCGGGAGATGTTCAACCGCATTCCCGATCTGTTGCGGTAGCGGGATGACTTCCGGATTCTCATCGTCATTGCGAGCGCAGCGAAGCAATCCAGGCCGGGACTGGATTGCTTCGCTGCGCTCGCAATGACGGAAGAGACGGGCTGGACATGGGCGGCGTATTCCCCGGCGGATTCGCGGGGCTGGAGGCGTCGCTCTGGCTCTATCTGGTGGCGATGATCCGGCCCGGCGCGGCTTTTTTCGTGGCGCCGGTGTTCGGCACGCAGAATGTGCCGGTGCAGGTGCGCATCATCCTGAGCCTCGCGATCGGCATCCCGGCGCTCGCCGCCACCCCGTTCGAGCTGCCGCCGGGCGGGCTCGCCACCATCGCGGGCTTCCTGCTGGTGGCGGGCGAGGTGATCGCGGGACTGGCGATCGGCTTCGCAGTGCAGCTCGGCTTCACGGCGGCGATGATGGCGGGCGAGGTGGTGGGCAACGCGATGGGGCTGGGCTTCGCGCAGATGTTCGATCCGCAGACCGGCGGCTCTTCGCCCGCGCTCGGCCAGTTCCTCTCGATCCTCGGCACCTTCCTGTTCCTCGCCATGAACGGCCATCTCGCGCTCGCCGCCATCGTGGTGGACAGCTATCATGCGCTGCCGCCCGGACAGGCGTGGCTGGGGGAGGGGAGCCTCCACGGCGTCGTGCTGTTCGGCGGGGACATGTTCGCGGCGGGGATGACGATCGCGCTGCCGGTGGGCTTTGCGCTGATCCTGGTGCAGGTGGTGATGGCGATGCTGGCGAGGAGCGCGCCCGCGATGAACCTGTTTTCGGTGGGCCTGCCCGCCACCTTGCTGGCCGGCGTGGTGCTGATGGCGCTCGCCGCGCCCGCGATCGGGGACGGGGTGGCCCGCTCGATCGAGCATGGCCTCGATTTCGCGCGCCAGCTCGCGGCCGGGGGAGGCGGCTGATATGGCCGAGGCCGAAAGCGGCGGCGAGAAGACCGAAGCCGCCACCCCCAAGCGCCGGCGCGAGGCGGCCGAGAAGGGTGACGTCCTCCAGTCCAAGGAATTGGGCGCGGCGCTGGTGATGGTGACGGGCGCGGCGTGGATCGCGCTCGGCGGCCCGCTGCTGGTCGAGGCGCTGGCCGGGCTGGTGCGCAGCTCGCTCCGCTTCGATCGCGCCGACATCGCCGATTTCCGGCCCGGCTCCGCGATCTTCGCCCAGCTCGGCCATGTCGTCGCGCCGCTCGGCATCCTGTTCGCCTTCACTCTGGTCGCCGCGATCGGCACGCCCGCGCTGCTCGGCGCATTCGGCTTCCGCTGGGGCGCGATCGCCTTCAAGGGGGAGCGGATCAATCCGCTCGCAGGCCTGAAGCGCATCTTCGGCGTGCAGGGGCTGATCGAGCTCTTGAAGTCGCTCGCCAAGATCGCGGTGATGGGCGCGATCGCCTGGTGGCTGCTCTCCACCCGCATGGCCGGGCTCACCACCATCGGGCGCGGCGGCATCGAGGCGGCGATGGTCGAGGTCGGCCACAGCTTCGTCTTCGCGGTGCTGGTGATGGCGCTGGGCTTCGTGGTGATCGCCGGCATCGACGTGCCCGCCCAGATCATCCGCCGCCAAAGCCGGCTGCGCATGACCAAGCAGGAGGTGAAGGAGGAGCATAAGCAGACCGAAGGCTCCCCCGAGCTGAAAGGCGAGGTGCGCCGTCGCCAGATGGAGGCGGCGCGGCGCTCGGCGCGATCGGCGGTGGCGGAGGCGAGCGTGGTGCTGACCAACCCGACCCACTTCGCCGTCGCGCTGCGCTACCGCCCCGGCGAGGACGCCGCGCCGATCGTGGTGGCGCGCGGGCGCGGGGCGACGGCGGACGCGATCCGATCGCTCGCGACGGAAGCCAAGGTGCCGATGTTGAGCTACCCCCAGCTCACCCGCGCGCTCTACTTCACCACGCGGGCCGGGCAGATGATCCGCGAGGATCTCTACATGGCGGTGGCGACCGTGCTCGCCTTCGTCTTCAACATAGACCGCGCCATGGCCGAAGGCGTTCCCCAACCCGCCGTCGACGTGCCGACCGCCGCCCGCTTCGACGAGCATGGCCGGGCGGAGGGGTAGGGCGATTGCCCGGAGAATCCTTCAGAGCCCAGGAGGCGTGGGCATATGAATGCGGAGATGCCAAGCGTGCCTAAGTTTAAATCGAGCCGTTCGCCCGACGCCCTCACCAGTTTCGCGGTGCGATATGCCCCAGGCATATCGCAGGTCATGCTGGGAGCATGACCGGCCGCGAAACTCCTCTCCCCCGGAGGGGAGAGGGAGAAGGCTAACCTCCTCTTCACCACCGCGATTCAAACTTTCTTCGCCGCTGCCGTTCCCAGCATGGGATTCGCAGGAGAGAGGCGCAATGATCGACGGGATCGGATCGGGAGGCAGGAACCCGCCCCCGCCCGTGCGCCCGGCGGAGGTCTCGCCTCAGGCGGTTCAGGCCGCCAAGGAGGCGCGCGGGCCAGCCAATCGGCGCGAGCGGCGGATGCGGTGGCTCGCCTCTGTGCGCGAGGCGCTCGACGAAACCCGGCCGCCGGTGGATGAGATAACCGCCCCGGAGCCGGATTCGGGCGAAGCGGCGGTGCGCGCCTCGATCGCCGAGGCGCTGGCGGCGGTGAATGAGATGAGCGGGCGGCTCGGCGATCCGGCGGCGCCTGCCGCCGATGCGCTCCGCCCCGGCGAGACGATCACCGCCGCCGAGCTCGCCCGCCGCATCGCCGCGGCGGCGGACGTGGCGCTGGAGGCGCAGGCGCGGCTCGGGCCGGGCGCGGTGCGGCGGCTGATCCGGGAAAAGCGGTGAACCGGCTGTAAAGATTTTGCCGTCATGGTCGTTCTGGAACGCGAAGGAGCGGCGATGACGACCACCCCCACGACCGGCAGCACCTCGTCCACGGCGAGCAACGCCTCGCTCGGCCAGAGCATCATCAGCACGCTGAACGCGGGCTCGGGGATCGACACCGCGACCCTGATCACCCAACTCACCGCCGCGCAACGATCCGGGCTCGAGGATCCGATCACCGCCAAGCAGACCGCCAACAGCGCGCAGATTTCCACGGTGGCGAGCATCTCGAGCGATTTGTCCGCCTTTTCGACCTCGCTCAACACGCTGCTCGACGGCGGCACGCTCTATACCCAGCCGACCTCCTCCGACAGCAGCGTGATGTCGGTGAGCGCGATCGCCGGCTATCGGCTGGGCAATCTCGCCTCCTCGATCACGGTGAGCCAGCTCGCCCAGTCGCAAACGCTCGAATCGCAGCCGATCGACACCGCCGCAACCTATGCGAACGGCGATACGCTCACCCTCGCCACCACCGGCGGCGCGAGCGTGACGCTGACGGCGGGGACTGACTTCACCGATTTCTCCAGCCTGATCTCGGCGATCAACGCCAAGACGGCGACCACCGGCGTGACCGCGAGCGAGGTGGACGACACGAACGGCGCGCATCTGGTGCTGAAGGGCGCGAGCGGGGCGGCGCAGGGCTTCTCGATCGCGGCGAACGGCAGCCTTTCGGGCTTCGCCTACACGCCTGTCGACGGCGATGCTTCCTCGGCCAACACCGCCGCCGGCGCGGGCATGCAGCGCCTCCAGGTGGCGCAGGACGCGGCCTTCACGATGGACGGCGTCTCCTACACGCGATCGACCAACAGCTTCTCCGATGCGATCCCCGGTGTGAAGATGACGCTGGCCAGGACGGGAACGGTGGCGCTCGGCGTCAGCAAGCCGACCGAGGCGATCACCCAGGCGGTCAACGACTTCGTTTCGGCCTACAACCAACTCCGGCTCGAGCTCGACAATGCGATGGCGGCGGGGACGAACGGCGGCACGGCCGGGCCGCTCAGGGGCAACGGCACCATCCGCGATCTGGAGCGCAGGCTGAACCAGCTCACCACCACCCCACTGACCGCCTCGGGCGCTTACCGCACGCTCGCCGAGATCGGGGTCAAGACCAATCGCGACGGTTCGCTGTCGGTGGACGCCACCCAGCTTTCCAATGCGCTCGCCAGTCATCCCGACGATGTCGAGGCGCTGTTCAACCCGACGCAGTCGAGCAGCAGCCCGCTCGTCAAGATCAACAGCACGGTGGGCGGCGTTTCGGCGGGGAGCTACAGCGTCACCGATATCGTCCAGGCGAACAGCTCGACGCCCGCCAGCGCGACAATCAACGGCGTCACCCTCACCGCCGCCGTCCCCGGGAGCAATATCCTGACCGGCGCGGCGGGAACCCCGCTCGCCGGGCTCACCCTCCAGATCTTCGCGGGCGCGCCTTCGAGCGCGACGCTGACGATCGACCAGGGGCTGGGCGGCGCGCTCCAGGCGATCCATGACGCGCTGCTCGGCGACAGCGGCGCGCTCACCACTCTCTCGGACAGCCTCACTAAGACGCAGAGCTCTCTTTCCGACGCGATGGACAAGGCGGAGGCGCAGGTGACGGTCTATCACGATCGGCTCGTCACCCAGTTCTCGACGATGAACACGCTGGTCTCGGGCTACAAGGCGACCCAGAGCTATATGACCCAGCAGATCAACCTGTGGACCAAGTCCACCGATTAATTGCACCAGGACAGGAAACGTCATGTTCGCAGCGACAGGCTATGGGGCGGGATACGGCGCCGCCCGCGCGCGCTATCACGAGGTGGATGTCGCCAGCCAGGTGGAGGGCGCGTCGCCCCATCGGCTGATCGCGATTCTTTTCGAGGAGCTGACCAAGATCCTCGATATCCTCGCCGCCTCGCTAGGCGAAGGACGGAGCCGCGCAGGCGTGCCGGAGCGGCGCGCGCGCGCCAACTCGATCCTCGGCGGCCTGGAAGCGAGCCTCGATCACGCGCAAGGCGGCGAGCTCGCGCGCGGACTGGCGTCCGTCTATCGCGAGGCAAGGCGGCTGATCGACGCGGGCGTGACCGGGAATGATCCGGATCGGATCATCGAGGCGCGCGCGATGATCGGCGAGATCGCCGAGGCCTGGGCGCGGATCGGCTGAATTCTCGGCCAAGAGGCAGGCGGAATTTTCTCCGCAATCGAGAAATTCGGGGGCTGACCTCCCTTCCATCCGGTGGCATGACTGGAACGGAAGCGGAACGGAGCCTTGTATGAACAATCCTGCTGGGCCGATCTATGGAGCGCAGAGCGCGCCGGCGGTGCTGCTCTTCTGTGACGATCCCGCGCGGCGCGTCGGACTCGCGGCCGCGATCGCGGAGGCGGGCGGCCGCGTGGCCGCGAGCGAGCCGCTCGCCGAAGCGCTGGCGAGGCTCGACGGGCAGGCGATGATCGGCGGTGTGGTGATCCAGGTTATCGAAGATGGCCACGCCATGCTCGATACGCTGCTTACCCATCTCAATTCGGCGGCCGCGGAGATGCGCTTTCCCAGCGTGATCCTCATCCCTCATGCGCTGATCGACGTGGCCGCGGCGCGCATCGCCGACGAACGCGCGCAGCTGCTGGTCGAGCCCCATGACGGCGAACTCGCCGCCGCGCTCGGCGAAATGCTGAGAGCGACCGGCGGCGGCGTGCGCGACAATGGGAACGAGGCGCATAACCGCCGCCTCGCCCAATTGAGCGAGGAGGTGGGCCGGATCGCCCGCACCTTGGCGGCGCTTTCGGGCGGCGAGGGAGCGGTCCACGAGTCCGCGTCCACATTTCGGGTGTCGGGCGGCGGCGGTGAAAGCGCGGCCGATGGAGCCATAGCGCGGGCGATCCTGCGGTTGCGGCGGCTGCGCGACCAGCACTTCAACGCCATGCTGTTCGCCGATCCCGCCTGGGACATGCTGCTCGATCTGACAGTCGCGCGGCACGAACGTCGGCCGGTCGCCGTATCCAGCCTGTGCATCGCCGCCGCCGTGCCCGCGACGACGGCGCTGCGCTGGATCGGCACCATGACCGACCAGGGGCTGCTCGCGCGTCATCCCGATCCGGACGACGGCCGCCGCGTGTTCATCGCGCTCACCGAGCGGGCGGCGGGCACGATGGCGGCCTATTGCGCCTCGGCCCGCCATGTGCTGGAAACCGCCGCCTGACGCTTGCCCGGGTGCGCCCGAAAGGGCATAGGCCGCTCGTCCCAAGGGCGGTTAGCTCAGTTGGTAGAGCATCTCGTTTACACCGAGAGGGTCGGCGGTTCGAGCCCGTCACCGCCCACCATTTCCGGTGATTTGTCCGCCCGGACTCCCTCTCCCGCTTGCGGGAGAGGGTCGGGGTGAGGGGCGAGCGCGCAGCGCGAGCTATCCGCTATCGAGCGAAGGCCACCCTCACCCAACCCTCTCCCTCGAGGGAGAGGACTTGCTCCCGCCTCCGTCTTTAGCACCTGCAACATAAATTGTACGACCAGATCATTCCGGCGGTTGCCCCGGCGGCGTCATGGGTCTAAGCGGGCCGCGCTTTTCCGGCTGGCCGCCGGTTCTCGCGCGGCCGCGCCCTGCATCAACGACCACGCGGAGGCATCATGGCACGCAAGAAGATCGCGCTGATCGGCGCCGGCAATATCGGCGGCACCCTCGCCCACCTCGCCGCATCGCGGGAGATGGGGGATGTCGTCCTGTTCGACGTGGTGGAGGGCGTGCCGCAGGGCAAGGCGCTCGATCTCGCGCAGTGTGGTCCGATCGACGGCTTCGACGCGAAGCTCAAGGGCACCAACGATTATGCCGACATCGCCGGCGCGGACGTCATCATCGTGACGGCCGGCGTGCCGCGCAAGCCCGGCATGAGCCGCGACGATCTGCTCGGCATCAACCTCAAGGTGATGAAAGCGGTGGGCGAGGGCATCAAGGCCAATGCCCCCGGCGCTTTCGTGATCTGCATCACCAATCCCCTCGACGCGATGGTGTGGGCGCTGCGCGAGTTTTCCGGCCTGCCGCACAACATGGTGGTCGGCATGGCGGGCGTGCTCGATTCGGCGCGCTTCCGCCACTTCCTCGCCGAGGAGTTCGACGTCTCGGTGAAGGACGTAACCGCTTTCGTGCTCGGCGGCCACGGCGACAGTATGGTGCCGGTGCTCGAATATTCGACCGTCGCGGGCATCCCGATCCCCGATCTCATCAAGATGGGCTGGTCGACGCAGGACAAGATCGACGCGATCGTCCAGCGCACCCGCTCGGG
>Ga0164242_10002897_pt1 | contig 19748 bp, 17 predicted proteins | sample OricomgcompostMG_FD_108783 | JGI IMG/M metagenome (GOLD analysis project Ga0164242, IMG submission 108783) | Miracle-Growth compost microbial communities from Emeryville, California, USA - Original compost - Miracle growth compost (MG) ... | reverse complement strand
CTGCCGCCTCAAGAACTGGCGGCGCATCGCTACCAGATATGATCGACACGCCACCAACTATCTCGCCGGCATCGCTCTCGTCGCCGCCGTCGCAGAGTGGCTCAATTGAGTCCTCAACCTAGCGCAGCATCTCTCTGACCAGCGACGGCTTTTTGGCGATCATCGCGAGCAGCACCTGCGCCGGTCCGGTGGGACGTCGGCGGCCATGCTCCCAGTTGAGCAGTGTGCCCTTGGCAACACCAATGCTGCGCGCGAAGGCGCCTTGTGAGAGGCCGGTGCTGGCGCGGATCGCGGCGACATCTACGGCGGGCACTTCCACTTGGTGGATGCGAGCTCCCGCTTCCTTATCTTCCGCAAACGCCAGCGCTTCGCTCAAACCCTGCATGATGCTGTCATAGGCGCTCACTTCCCGTCTCCGTAGCGTGCAAGCAAGGCTTTGCTCGTGGCGATCAACTCCGCCTGCTCGGCCTTGGTCAGATTATCCTTTTCGTTCTTGGCGAACACGGTGACGAGGAAAATTGGTATATGCGCGCCGCCGAACACATAGATGGTCCGGTAGCCGCCGCTTTTGCCGCCGCCCTGCCGAGCGATACGGACTTTGCGAAGGCCACCGCCCAGCGAGACACCCGCCTCCGGGGTTGGCGACGATATGGTCCACCAGCGCAGAGCGGTCCTCATCAGACATGACCGCCTTGGCCCGTCGCAGAAACTCGGGCAGTCACCACGGCCTGCAAGTTAGCCATATTTGAGGCATATATATGCGCCACTGGCGCATACGTCAATGACACAGTAAAGCTCTCGTCCCCGATGTGTGAGTGGTCAGATCGAACGATGCGCTGGCGAAAGCGCTGTCGGATTGCCCTGCTGGCCATGCTTGAGGCGTCAGCGCTTTGCGAGCCGGACGGCACATTGTAGAATCATCAGAGGATGATCGATGCTCTCACCATCTTTGGCGTCGTTGCCGTCGGCCCTCTTCTTCTCTGGCGGCAGTTTCGGCGTGGCTGCGGGCGAGATGAGCGACGTCGGCTCATCCTGCTGCGAATGATGAAGCTGCGCTCGCCGACCGTTGCTGACGTGGAGGCAACGGTGCTTGGCGCTCGACCATTCTTGCTGTGGTGTTTGCCGCCCGCGGAGTGATCGCGGGATTGTAGGGGGAGCGCTGCAATGAAACCTGACATCGGTTTCATCAGCCCCATCTCAGCGTCCCCTAATCCGGCGGGGATCGAGCGTTTCTACGACGAGCCCGGCGGCTGTTTTTCGCTCATCCATAAAGGCGCGGTATTCTAGCACGCGCCGATCGATCCAGTTTGGCCTGACGATTTGCCTGGCGATGAACGCCAATGCATCGGCAATGCGTGGCTCCAGTGAGGGGCCGACATGCTCGGCGCCATGGAGCAGCCGATAATCGTGACCGACGCCGGCAGCGAACAGGATGCGGTGCAGAAATTCGACGCCCTCGTGGAGATAAAGCATGTCCTGATCCCCCACCTCGAGATAAATCCCGAGATCGTCCAGGCGGCGGGGATCGCGCTTGGCGATCGTGGCGGGATTGTTGATCGCCCAATAGTCTTCGTCGATCGGGGAGCCGAATATCGTCTCCATAAAGTCATTCGGCCGCCAGAAGGTGACGCGTGGCCCGATTTCGCCCCAGGCCAGCGCGGGCTCGATCGCGGGTTCGACCGCCGCCACCGCGCCGAAGACGTCCGGATGCTTGAAGGCGAGCCGCAGGCTACCCAGCCCGCCCATCGACCAGCCGCCGACGAACGTGCGCTCACGCGCTCTCGAGACGTTCAACTGCTTGCGAAGCATGGGGAGCAGATCCGCCAGGATGAGGCTTTCCCATCGCTCGCTCCCATCGCGATAATCCATATAGAGCGACCGACGCGCACCGGGCGTCGCGACGACGAGGGGCGGCACCACCCCAGTATCGATCGCCTTATCGATCAGCCGCGTGAAGCGCAGCAGATCCTGCTCGCTGCCGTTCCCGCCATGAAGCAGGAGCAGAAGAGGAAAAGCCGCCGCGTCGGACGCGTTGTCGTTGGGGACATAAATCGCAACCGGCACCTCGCCGGGCACGTGGTTCGACCGCACGACGTTCATGATGATCTTGCCGGGCATCATCTTCCCCTCTCGCGTGCCCCTGAGCCCCCTCTCTACCACCGTCGCGGAGAGAAGCGCACGCGTGATGCCGGCTCCGCTTTCCGCTCGCAACGGCCGACCGCAATATTGGTCAGTTCGGACAAATCGCGCCGTCAAACCTGCCATTGTTTCGGGCAAGCAGATGCGATGATTTCGCGCCGAACGGAGGCGTCAGACCTCGCGTCGAAATCAGATGCTGCGATGAGAGAGGATGACCATGAAACGCGATCCAATCAGCCGCCGCGCCTGCGCTCTGCTTCTGACTGCGAGCGCGCTGTCTGGCGCCTGCTGGTTCCCCGCGGTAGCGCACGCGCAGGATAGCGCCGCCGCGCAACCCGTGCCGAGCCCCTCCCCGAACAGCGCCGATCACTCGGCCGAGGCTCAACAGTCGGCCAACGCGGATCAGACCGCAAACGCGGACAGCGCGTCGCAGAACACCGGCATCGCCGACATCATCGTGACGGCGGAAAAGCGTTCCGAAGGGCTGCAGAATGTGCCGATCGCGATCACCGCGCTTTCGGGCAGCACGCTGGAGAAATCGGGCGTCAAGACGGTCGGCGACCTCACCCAGCTCACCCCTAGCCTGCAGTTCGGCACGCGCTCGACCAACAACTTCATCGCCCTGCGCGGCATCGGCCAGGCCGGGCAGGACATCGGTAGCCAATCGGGCGTCACCGTGTCGCTGGATGGTGTGCCGCTGCTGAACCATTTCATGATGGACCCCGCCTTCCTCGACGTCGAGCGGGTCGAGGTGCTGCGTGGGCCGCAGGGCACGTTCCAGGGTCGTAACGCCACCGGCGGCGCGATCAACGTCTACAGCAACGCACCGACCGACAGCACTGATGGCGCAATCTCGTTCAACGTCGGCAATTACAAGCGCGTCGGCGTCAACGGCTATGTCAATGCGCCCCTTTCCGGCGATCTTTTCGGCCGCTTCTCGTTCCAGACCGATCACGCCGACGGCTGGCTGAAGAATCCGTACAACGGGCAGCGCTACGACAATAGCAACCTCGCGGAGGTGCGCGGGCAACTGCTCTACAAGCCGTCGAACGCATTCAGCGTTCGCGCGCTGGTCGATTACACGCACCGCCGCGAGAATCCTGAATTCAACGTCATCCTCAAGCGAGCCGATCCGGACTTGCCGACGCCGCTCGAAGTGCCAGGCTATCCCTATCCAAAGAACGATATCGACGGACTGAAATTCTACATCAACGAACCCAATATCGACGATATCAACGACCTGCGGGCGACCGTCATCGCGCGCTACGATCTGGGCGCGAACACCTCGATCACCTCGACCACCGGCTATATCAAGCATGACGTCCGGCTGATCGACATGGACGTCGACCTGACGCCCTTCCCGAGCTCGAAATTCGATCTGATCGGCCTTTATGCCAAGCAGTTCACGCAGGAACTGACGCTGACTACCGATATCGGCAGTCGCGCCGATTTCACCGGCGGGCTGTTCTATATGAACGGCATCTCCAGCGAGCCGCTCTACTTGTCGCTTCAGACGATCCCGGACTATCTCGTTTATCTGCCGACCGAGAAGCTCGATTCCTATGCGGCCTATGCCCAGTTTCGTTACAACTTGACCGAGCGGCTGCGCGCGACGGTCGCCGGCCGCTACACAATCGATCGCAAGTCGTATGTGATGGACGCGACCGTCCTGACTTTCCACACCCTGCTTTCCGACAAGAACACGTGGAAGGCGTTTACCCCACGTTTCGTGCTCGATTACACGCCGACCGAAAATTCACTCGTCTACGCAAGCGTATCGCGCGGGTTCAAATCGGGCGGGTTCAACACGCTCGGCGACATCACGCAGCCGGTCAACAAGTTCAATCCGGAATATGTCTGGAATTACGAGCTCGGCCTCAAAGCCGCGATGTTCGACAAGCGGCTGCGCTTCGGGCTGACCGGCTTTTACGCAGATTACACCAACCTGCAGCAAACCGTCTTCCGGATCGGCCTCGAAGGATCGGACGTGCGCTATCCGCGCGTCGAAAACGCCTCACGGGCGACGATCAAGGGCGTCGAGTTCGAGGTCCAGGCGGCACCGGTCAAGGGGCTGCTGCTGACCGGGGCGGTCACCCGGCTCGATGCGAATTTCGGCAAATTCTGTAACAACAATCCGCTCTACCCCAACATCGGCACCGCCCCGGCATGCGTCGGCGCGACGGCCGACGGCGAGCCGTTGCCGGCGGGCGCGCAGGACCTTCAGGACAACGTCCTGCCCCAGGCGCCGAAGTGGCAGTTCAACACCTCGGCTCAATACGTCATCCCGATTTCGGGCCAGCTAGAGCTCACGCCGCATATCGACTACAAATGGCAGAGCCGCGTCTATTTCGACATCTACAACAATCCGCTCAACGCGCAGGATTCCTACGGGCTGCTCAACGCATCGCTTAGTCTCGGCTCGTCGCGAGACGGCTGGTCGCTGACAGGCTGGGTCCGCAACGCCTTCGACACGCGCTACATCAGCGAAGGAACCGTCTCGCCGGGTGCGACTCCGTCGGTTAACGGCACGATCGGGGCGCCTCGGATGTACGGCATGACGTTCGCCGCGCACTTCTGATCGATGGTGGAACGCGGCCCGGGGGGCATCGGCCGGGCGGTGCCGACATCTTCCAGCCAACCTTCGAGCCTCTGCTTTCCGCCGCGCTCGGTCAAAGCGGCGCCATGCGAGATGACGACATGACGGGCATCGTTCCCCAGTTACAGCGTTACCGGGACTGGCTGCGCGACGAGCGCGGCCTCGCGTTCGAGGATTATACCGCGCTTTGGGCGTGGTCGACGACCGACCTCGCCGGGTTCTGGGAAAGCATCCGGGACTATTGCGGCCTGGAGTCGCCGACCGAAGCAACGTCGATCGTCAGCGGGACCATGCCGTGTGCGAGATGGTTCGAGGGCGCGCAGGTCAATTACGCACGGCACGTCTTCCGCCATGCCGCGCGGGCCGACGTCGCCGGGCAGCCGGCGATCGTCGCCGAAGACGAGAACGGCCGGGTACAGGAGATCGGCTGGAGCGAGCTCAGGCGGCGGTGCGCGTCGCTCGCGCTCGAGCTGCGCCGGCTGGGGATCGGTCGCGGGGATCGCGTCGGGGCGTACCTGTCGAACATCCCCGAAGCCGTTGTCGCCTTTCTGGCGTGCGCGAGTATCGGCGCAATCTGGACAATGTGCTCGCCCGATATGGGCACGCCCGCGGTGCTGGATCGCTTCCGGCAGGTGGCGCCCAAGGCGCTGATCGCGATCGACGGCGTTCTCTATGCCGGCAAGCGCATGGATCGCGCCGCGACGATCGCCGAGATGCGGCGCGGGCTACCGAGCGTCGAGGCGATCATTCTCGTCAAGACGGGCTACGGCGAAAGCGAAATCGCCGATTCGATCGATTTCGCCGCCGCGCAATCGCGTAACGACGCCGCCGTCGTCGCATTCGAGCCCGAATGGCTGCCGTTCGATCACCCGTTGTGGATTCTCTATTCAAGTGGCACGACGGGGCTGCCCAAGGCGATCGTCCACGGTCATGGTGGCGTCCTCCTCTCCGGCTGCGTGACCAACCTGCATTTCGATTTGGGCCCGAGCTATGCCGGCGATACGCTGGGCGAGCGCTTTCACTGGTTCACCGCGACCGGTTGGGTGATGTGGAACAACCAGATCGGCGGGCTGCTGTCGGGTACGACGATCTGCCTGTTCGACGGTTCGCCGAGCGGCGCCAGGGAACGGCCCGACTGGCTGACGCTGTGGCGGTTCGCCGCGCGGCACCGCGTCACCTGGTTCGGCGCCGGCGCAGCCTTCTATAGCGGGTGCCGTAAGGCGGGCGCGGTGATCGCCGAGGCCGGCGATCTCGGCGTCGTGCGCGCGCTGGGCAGCACCGGATCGCCGCTCCCCGCCGATGTCCAGCATTGGGGTTCCGAGCAGTTCGCCGCGACCGGCCGGCCCGACATCTGGTGGTGCAACGTTTCGGGCGGCACCGATATCGTCGCGGCGTTCATGTCGGGGAATCGCGAGTTGCCGCCGACCCCCGGCAAGCTCCAGTGCCGCACGCTCGGTGCTGCGGTGGAGGCGTGGGATGAGGACGGCACACCCATGATCGGCCATGTCGGCGAGCTCGTCTGCACCAAGCCGTTCCCCAGCATGCCGCTGTTCTTCTGGGGCGACGAGGACGGTAGCCGCTATCGTTCGTCCTACTTCAGCGAATGGACCGGCATCTGGCGGCACGGCGATTGGTTGCAGATCGATGCCGACGGCAGCTGCACGATCGCCGGCCGCAGCGATGCGACGATCAACCGACACGGGCTGCGCATGGGCACTGCCGATATCTATGCCGCGGTCGAAAACCTGCCCGATGTGATCGACAGCCTGGTGATCGACCTCGAGGACGGCGCCGGCGACAGCAAATTGCTGATGTTCGTCGTCCCCGCCGCCGGGCGCACGCTGGACGAGGCCATGCAGGAGGCGATGGCGGGGGCAATCCGCAAGACGCTGTCGCCGCGCTTCGTTCCCGACATATTCGTCGCCGCGCCCGGGATTCCGCGGACGCTGTCCGGCAAAAAGCAGGAAATCCCGATCAAGCGCCTGTTCCAGGGCTGGCCCGTCGCCAAGGTGATCAGTCCCGACGGGATCGAGAATCCAAAGGTGGTGCCCTGGTATATCGAACAGGCCGAGGCCTGGCTGCGGCGATCGGCCGAGGAAGCGAGCGACTGAATGAAGGACATGAAGGCAGGCGTCGTCGGCGCGGGGCTGATGGGTGCGGAAATCGCGCTGGTGTTTGCGCTGGGCGGAAACGAGGTCGTCCTCAACGATCGCGACGCGGCCGCGCTCGATCGCGGCGCGGCGCGGATCGCAACGGTGCTGCGCAAGGGCGTCGAGCGGGGAAGCTATACGCCTGAACAGGCGGACGCTGCGCTGGCGCGCATCCGCACCACGGCCGATCTTGCCGATTTCGCCGATTGCGGCATCGTCACCGAAGCGGTTTTCGAGGCAATCACGGTGAAGACGGAGGTGCTGCAGGCGCTCGACAAAACGTGTGCGGCCCAGTGCGTGATCGCCACCAACACTTCAACTATCCCGATCTCGACACTTGCCGGCGTGCTTGCGTCGGAGCGGCGGCACAGGATCATCGGCACGCATTATTTCTCGCCGGTCTCGCGGATGCCGTTGGTTGAGGTGATTCCCGGCTTCGACACCGATAGCACGGTGGTCGACACGGTCGCCGATCTGATGCGCGGCATCGACAAGACGCCGATCGTCATTAAGGACGTCGCCGGTTTCGCGGTCAACCGCATGCTCCACGCGATGATGATCGAGGCGGTACGGCTGGTCGAGGAAGGAGTCGCCAGTCCCGAGGATCTGGACACCGCCTGCCGGCTGGGCCTCGGCCACCCGATCGGGCCGTTCGCGCTCATGGACGTGGTCAGTTCGGACTTGTGCCTTCAGGTCCAGACGATCCTGCACGAGGCTTATGGCGAGCGTTTCCGGCCGCCGTCGCTACTCAAGCAGCGCGTTGCAGCGGGGCTCGGCGGCGGACGCGGCAAGCGCGGCTGGCTGACCGCGGCGGATTGAGACTTCGCGCTGTCACGCGACCAGGCGGTCGGCCGTTTCTTGCAACGCTGCGCCGTCGCTCTCGCCCGACAGATACTCGGCGATCAGCGCGGCGACCGCGCGGGGCTGCTCTGGCAGGATGGCATGGCTCGCGCGACGCAGACCTACCAACATCAACCGATCGCCGATGTCCGCGGCGAGCGCCTCGGCATTGCCCGGCGGCGCGACGGGATCACCTTCGGCCTGGACCAGCAGCACTGGGGCGCGGCCGGCTGTCCACCAGCGCGCGGTGTCGGTGCGTTCGTTCGCGGCAAGCTGTTGCGCCGCCACCGCCGGGTGCCAGCCGCGAAGCCAGACGGCGGGATCGTTGCCAGCGAAGAAGAACGCGGTCTGCAAGTCCTCGAGCCGCTCGGCGTCGGACTTGCCGCCTTGCGCGACCGACCCCATCAGCGCGGCGCGCACTGTGTCGCTCATCGCCGCCTGCCCGCCGCCGGCGAGCAGCACGACGCGCTCGACCGTCTCCGGGGCGAGCGTCGCCAAGGCGCGCGCAACCCGATTTCCGAAGGCGTGCCCGACCACGCGGATCGGCCCCGAGCAGAAGGCGGCGATCACCGCAGCGGCGTCGCGCGCGAGATCGAACAGGTCTCTCGGCGCCGGCCCCGACGATCCGTTGATGCCGCGAAGGTCCGGCAGGATGCTCCTGAACCCCCGCGCCGCCAGCAGGTGAGCAACGCAATCGTAATCGTCGACGCCCCGGCCCAGTGAAGGGATCAGAAGCACCGGGCGGCCATTGCCGATCATGCGAACGCGGATCGTGACGCCGTCCCCGGCCTCGACGGTCCGCATGTCCTGCGGCACGCCCTTAACCAACCGCTGCCGATGCGCCGACATCCGCCACGGGCAGCGCGGCGTCGATAGTGTCGCCGTGGCGCTCCTCCAGCAACGCGATGATCTCGGCGTGGCGCTTGCGGGTCAGCCGATAGCCGAACAGGAATAGCGGCGCGACGGCCACCAGCAGCGCCGGCAGCGGGCCCGAGATCAACCCCAACCGGTGGATCACCTCGGCCGGGACAACATAGCCCGGCCCGCGCGCAGCGAGGTCGGTAGGAAAGCCGATCGCATCGAGGGCGACGCCGGCGATCAGCCCGCCGACCCCGGACGCCGCCTTGTAGGACAGGATCAAGCCCGAAAAGAACAACCCTTCGCGGCGCACCCCGAACAGCCATTCGTGCTCGTCGGCGGTATCCGCTAGCATCGACTGAAACGCGACGCCGCAGACCATGATCGCGGTGCCGACGCATAGGCTGTTGAGGAACAGCACCACCGCCGCGGTGAACGGAGGCAGCGTGATCGGCGCATAGAGCTGCACCAGCGGCGGCCAGACCTGGAATAAGGCGATGGCGAAATAGGCGACGATCGCCAGCGTCCGCTTTTCCATACGCTTGAGCGCGAAACTGCTGACCGGCACGCCGATCAGCGGGCCGAGCGATGCGGCCAGCAAGATCAGCTGGATGGCGAAAGTATCGAGCTTCCAGAAATAGCGCGTCGCATAGAGTGCGAGCGCGGCATAGGCCGAATACGCGAGGAAATAGACCATCACCGTACCGAACAGCACCAGGAACGAGCGATTGCGCGACAATTCGACCATCTCGCGCACGAAACCGGCGATGAACGACGTCCGCTCGGCGGCCGGGGCATGCAGCCTCGGTAACGCGCGGCGCACCGCCAGAATCGCGATCAGGCCGCTCACCGCGATAACGGCGGCGCCGGTCCACGCGAAGGGCACATAAGCGTGGCGGGACAGCAGCCCGTTCGGCCCGGCCATGAACACGCCCAGCCCGAGCACCACGCAGGAAAGGACACCGGCATTCTGGAAGGTCAGGCGGAAGGCGACGATGCTGGCCCGCTCGCGATAATCGTCAGTGATCTCCGCGCCGACCGCGGTGTAGGGCAGCACGAAGGCCGAGAGCGACAGCCGCAGCACGATCAGGCAGATCGTCACGTAGAGGAACCGCGCGCTTCCCGTAAGTGATGCCGGCATCGAGAACAGCACGCCGAACGCGATCGCGAAAGGGATGATGCTGGGCGCCATGAATGGCAGCCGCCGGCCCCAGCGCGTCTTCAGCCGGTCGCTGGCCAGCCCGATCGCCGGATCGGCGACCCCGTCAATCAGCGTGGCGATCAATGTCGCCGTTCCCGCGACGGTGCCCGACATGCCGCACACAGCGGTGAGATAGAAGAGCAGGAAGAAACCGAAGCCGGCTCCGACCATGCCGTTGCTCAGTTCGCCGATGCCATATTGCGTCTTGAGCGCGAAAGACATCGGAACGCGGCGCGCGGCGCTGGTCGCATCCTCGCGGGCGGGGGACGGCAGGCTGTTCACCGAGGACGTTCTGGCGCGGAGTTTACCGCAGCGCCTTGTTGCCGCCGCGCGATTCTCTCCGGTGTCGCCGAAGGAACAGCGTGGAGGCGCATCGTGCCTTTCATTCCATCTCCTGACCTTATGTTCTGAGCGCATGGCTAGCGCCAAGCTTCGGCGAATTAACGATCCGCCGCATGTTGAACGCCATGTCTTATTTGACCGCATGATTTGTCTGAAATGACCAGTCCGGTTTTCTTCGCTTGCGACCAGCGCTATACGTTTTGCCCGGCGTCACAGGCGCAAAATGGTGGAGAGGCAATGTCGGTTTCGGCTGTCCGCGAGCACGTGAAGGCGTCGCCGCCGGCGATCGCACGCGGGCTCGACGGCAACGCCATCAAGGCGCTGCTCGGCGGCGCGCTGCTCAAGGGCTGCGATCCGGCCGACCTCCTCGAAAAGGCCGGGATCGCTCCGGAGGCGTATGGCGATGTCGGCGCGGCGATCGATGGCCGCTCCTATTTCCGCTTGATCCAGCAGATCCAGATCGCCCTCGACGACGCGTTCATCGGCTTCTTCCACGAAGGCTGCCGCATGGCGCTAGAGAAGGAGCGCACGCGATCCTATCTGCATTGCAGCACGATGGGCGAGGCGCTCAGGGTCAGCATCCGCTTCACCCAGGCGCTGTCGAGCGACATCGGCCCCCGCCTCGTCGAGGACGGCCATGGCGGCGTGATGCATGTCTGCACCTATCACACCATCGCCGGGCTCGATCGCGACATCTTCGTCTGGTTCCGCTTCGTGTGGATCTACCATCTGTTCAGCTGGATGATCGGCCGCTCGCTCAACCTGCGGCGGATCTTCGTCCGCGGCGCGCGGCCGATCCAGCCCAACGGGTTCGAGCGGTTCGCGCTGTTCCATTGCCCGATCGAGTTCGGCGCGCCGATCGATGCTCTGGTCTATGATCGTAATGATCTGCACAGCAGCCTCGTCCACGGCAGCCTCGCCGAATACGAAGCCTATAATGCGGGTGTTCCCGACTGGTTCGCGCTGCCGGGCGGCGACATGACCTGGCGGGGTAGGACCGAGCAGATGTTGCGGCAGGCGCAGCGCTGCGGCGACTGGTCGCCGCCGATCGAGGAGATCGCTCATCGCTTGCGCACCAATCCGCGCCGCCTGCGCCGCGATCTTGCGCGCGAGGGTGAGTCGTTCCAGCAGATCCGGGTGCGGCTGCGCGGCGAACTTGCCGGCGCGTTCCTGCTTGCGACCGACATCCCCGTCACCGTGGTCGGCTATAAGCTCGGTTTCGTCGAACCCGGCAGCTTCACGCGCAGCTTTATCGGCTTTTCGGGCATGACACCGTCCGATTACCGCCGCCTCTACAAATCGGACAGCACGCGAGTCGCGGCGGCGACGACCTTGCTGACCGAGCAGACTCCGCCGTAACGGTCCCGTTGGTCAATCCAGACAAACTTTCGTGTCAAACCGAACAATGTCTTTCCGCCCCACGGCGCGCAGTCATCGGGCTCCGACGCGATACCCGCAATAAGGGATTCGCCGGAAAAGACGGAGAGGTATCGATGACGATACAGGCCGAGACCGAACGAGCGCGCGTCGCGGCGGGATCGGGCATGGCGCCGGAGCCGCTGGCGCGCATCCGCCCCGCCTTGCAGCGCTATATCGACGAAGGTGTGATTCCGTGCGCGCAGACCCTGATCTTCCGCCACGGCGAGATCGTCCTTGAGGAGACGCAGGGCTGGAGCTCGGTCGAGGCGCGCATGCCGTTGCGGCCCGATGCGATCTTCCGGCTCTATTCGATGACCAAGCCGCTGGTCGGCGTGGCGATACTCCAGTTGTTGCAGGACGGGCGTTTGCGCCTCGACGATCCCGTCGCGGCCTATCTGCCCGAATTCGCCGACATGAAGGTGCTGCAGGACGGCAAACTCGTGCCGGCGGATCGGCCGATCACGCTCCATCATCTACTCACCCATACCGCCGGGCTGAGCTACCATTTCCTGCTCGATGACGCGGTCGCCGAGCAATACTTCGCCGCCGACCTGTTCGACAACTGGACGGTGCAGCCGACCGGCATGTCGCTGGCCGACTATGTGCGGAAACTGGCCTCGTTCCCGCTGCGCGCGCAGCCGGGGACGGCGTGGTGCTACAGCGAGGCGATGAACGTGCTCGGCCGCGTCGTCGAAGTAATCTCCGGCAACCGGTTCGGCGCCTTCTTGCACGACCGCGTCACCGCGCCGCTGGGGATGATCGACACCGGCTTTCACGTTCGGCCGGACAACGAGGATCGACTGGTCGATGTGTACCAGCCGGGGCCGGAAGGCGGCCTGCTCAACATATCGGACGATCTCGGGTTCGATACCCTGCCCTCTGCCGATCTCGGCGGATCGGGACTGGTCGGCACCGCAGCGGACTATCTGCGGTTCGCACGGATGCTGCTCAACCGCGGCGAACTGGACGGCGTCCGCATCCTGGAGCCCGAAATCTTCAAATTGCTCGTTAGCAATCATCTCGGCCCGGAGTTCGGCGAGCGACCGCTGCGCGCGATGCCGCAGGGCCTCTATGCGGAACGCGGCGTCGGCCACGGCTATTGCGGGGTCGTGATCACCGATCCCGGCGCGCGCGGCATCCCTGGATCGCCCGGCGAATATTCGTGGGCGGGCGCCGCCAACACCAATTTCTGGATCGACTTCGAGGAGGATCTGATCGTCATCGTGCTGAGTCAAGTTTTCCCCGGCGAGTCAGAAGCCCGGAAAATCCACGCCGCGGTCAGGGCGCTGGTCTACGACTCGATCCACGGCAGCGTGGCATGAGGCGCGCAGGACTGCTGCTCGCCGCCGGTGCGCTCTTCATGCTCTCAACCGCCGCGGTGAGCGCGCGCGACGGCCCCCAATCGAGCGCCGACCACTCCAGCGCGGCGCTGCAATCGGTGTTGGACGGCTATGTCCGTTCGGGCAAAATTCCCGGAGTGGTCGCCGCGATCGGCTATGGCGCTGCGCCGCCGACCTTCATCGCCGCCGGGCACATCGCCGACGATCCCGGCGCCCCGGCGGCTGGTCCCGACAGCCTGTGGCGCATCTATTCGATGACCAAGCCCGTCACCGCGATGGCGGCGATGAAGCTGATCGAGCAAGGCAAGCTCAGGCTCGACGAGCCGATCGGCGATATCATTCCTGCGTTCAAGACGATGCGCGTCGTCCTCGATCCGGCGGCGTCGCTGGATAGCCGCCCTGCATCGCGACCGATCACGGTGCGCGAATTGCTGACGCATACCGGAGGTCTCACCTACCAATTCTTCGGCACAGGACCGATCTTTCAGGAATACAAGCGCCTCGGCCTGCTCGGCGGCCGCGTTGCCCCGGAAGCGAGTGCGGCGCAGCCGGCGACGCTCGCGCAATTCGCCGACCGCGTCGCGACCGTCCCGTTGCTGTCGGAGCCGGGCACCGAATGGCATTATTCGATCGGCCTCGATATTCTCGGCCGCGTGATCGAGGTCGCCGCCGGCATGCCTTTCGACCGCTTCGTCCAGCAGAGTATTCTCGATCCGCTCGGCATGTCCTCGACCTTCTGGACGGTGCCGCAGTCTGACGCCACGCGCCTGGCGACCGCATATTACTGGAAAGGCGAACAGCGGCTGCCGTTCGAAATCGGCGCGACATCGATGTGGCTGCGTCCCGCGCCGGTCGCTTACGGCGGATCCGGGCTGGCGTCGTCGGCCCGCGACTATGATCGCTTTCTCAGCATGCTGGCGAACGGCGGCAGGATCGGCGGCATGCGCGTGCTCAAGCCGGAGACCGTCCGGCTGGCACTGTCCAACCTGTTGCCGCCGGGCGTGCGCATCGTCGGCAACATCACGCCCGCGCCGGTCGCCGCGCAAGGCTTCGGCGCCGGCGGCGAGGTTTTCCTGAAGGACGTGCATGGCGGCGTTCATGCCGGCACCTATGGCTGGTTCGGCGCGGCCGGGTCATTCGCCTTCATCGATCCGGCAAAGCGGCTACGCGTGACCGTGATGGTCAATTATTTCCCGGACAATAAATGGCCGCTTTATGCCGACGTGGTTGACGCGCTTTATACACGCTCACGTTAAAATCGGCTGCTCGACGCTTTGGCTCCATCGTCTCGAGTGAGGTTTGGAAAGGGCCCCGCATACCTTCGACCGAGGCTCGTAGCCGAGGTTGGACAGTCGAGCGTTGGTCAATCTGAGGACGATGGTCAATTCGGTCGAATTCGCCCGGGCTTCCTCGTGTTGCAGAAGGTCGCTCTCTGACGTCCATCGTCCGGCCCCCCTGCCCGCTTCCGGTCCAGGACGTGCTATAATTCGCCGCCTGAATGAACGGCCGCTTTCGACGGCAACCGAGGGTATCGGGAATGTCGCCTTTGTTGGCGCCGGCCATCATCGCCGCGCTGATCCCCCGAAAGGCTGCTATGCACCCTTCGCGACCCAAACTGCCGGGTGTTGGTCGGCCAGCCTGATCGAAAAGGCGATCGAGTCGATATCTTCTATCGCCAGCCCTTGTCTCTCGCCGCGATCTCCGCAGCAGCCGAAAAAGGCGTCCCCGCCATCATCGTCTCGGCCGCACGCGCCAGCGAGTCCGAAGACGCCTGGCGATAGGCGCCGCTGCGCTCCCCCACAGCAGTGCGGACGAGGTTCCAACGGCCATCGGCATGGCAGGCGATGCCCTGTAATTGGTGCCCGTCGAAGGTGCGACAAATGGCGCCATTGGTCGATCGGAAGGTCAGACCGATGCGGATCGGCGCATCGTTTGGCTGGGTCGAGGCCAATTGCGTGTCGAGCGCCGACGCCAGCCGCCCTTGCGCGACGAGTGCGCCGTCGCGTGTCGCGACCGGACCGACAGTCCCCGCTTCGCGGCCGATGGCGATGCCGAGCACCAGTGTCGCCGCGATCGCCGCGCCCTGCATCCAGCGGCGTCGGCCGGGGGGGACAGGTCTTGAGCGGCGGGGCGCGGCGCCGATCGGCGTGACCTTCGTGTCGAGCAGCGCCGCCAAACGATCGGGCACCGGCGCCTCGGCATAGGGCGCGAACCGGGCGTCGAGCGCCTCGCGCAGCGCCCGGTCTCTTGCCACCGCCTCGGCCAGCGCCGGATCGTCCGCCATCGCGCGCTCGACCCGGCGTCGCGCGATCGCATCGAGCTCGCCATCGACATACGCCATGCGCGTCGCCGCATCGATCGTCATGCCGCTTCTCCCAACGCCTGCATCAGCGCCTCGCGCCCGCGCACCAGCCGCGAGCTCAACGTGCCCATCGGAATGTCGAGAATGTCCGCTGCCTCCTTATAGGCGAAGCCCTCGATCAGCACGAGCGCGATCACCTCGCGCTGTTCGTCGGGCAGCGTCGCCAGCGCGCGGTCGACCTGGCCGAGCTCGACCGTCGCCTCGACCCGGCGGTCGCCCGTGTCGCCAATCCCGTCACCTGCCTCTGCGGCCACGAAGGTCTCGGCGCGGCGCTTGCGCGCACGCACCTCGTCGATCCAGATGTTGCGCATCACCGTCATTGCCCAGCTGTCCAGCCTCGTCCCCGGCTGCCATTTGTTGCGCGACTTGAGCGCGCGCTCGATCGCCATCTGGCAAAGATCGTCGCCATCGGCCTCGTTGCGCGACAAGCTCATCGCGAACCGCCGAAGCCTCGGCACCAATTCCAGCAATTGCTCTTCGAAACGCAAGCCCGGTTCATCCTCGGCTGGCTTCAGGGATGAAACGGATCGTGCCGCCCGTTTCATCCGCATAAAACGAGAAAATTTGTCCGGCGGCGCATTTCATGCTGTCTGGCGCCGCCACCGCCCGCTGGATGCCCGATGAAGCGCCGTTTTGTCATCCCAATGCTGATCGCGCTGCTGGCCGGCGCCGGCGCGCGGGCGCAATTGCTGCCGCAGTTGCCCGGCGCACCGCTGCCGCGACTGCCGACCGATATCCTGCAACAGCCGCTCGATCGCGTCGAAAATCTGACGGGCCACGCCGCGCATGTGCTTGAGCGCACACGGCTGCAACGCATCACCGCGTTCCTTCACAACAATCGGGCGACCGTCGCACCCGATGATCGCGGTTTTCCGGCCGTGCGCGGCGAGGTGGTGCTGATGACGCCGGCGGCGGACGACCTGCCCCGGCTGACCGCGCGCGGCTTCGCCGTGATCGACGATAATATCATCTCCGGGCTTGGCTTGCGTACCGTGCGGCTTGCCACGCCCGACGGCATGGCGTTGCGCAAGGCACTCAAGCTTGCGCGGAACATCGCGGGCAACCGGATCAGCCCCAACAATATCCACTTCCGCAGCGGCGAGGTGCGCGGCCGGGCGCTTGCGGATGCCGCGATGGCGCAGGATCGCGGTGCTGCGCAGTCGGTGCCGATCGGCATGATCGACGGCGGCGTCGCTGCGACCCCGCTGATCCCCGCCCGCGTAACGCTGCGCGGCTTCGCCTCCGGCGCGCCGGCGCCCGATCCTCACGCAACCGCCGTCGCGTCGCTGTTGATCGGCGACGGCAAGGTGCACGGCGCCGATCCTGGCGCGCATTTGTTCGCTGCCGATGTCTACGGTCGCGATCCGGCCGGCGGCGGTGCACTCGCTATTGCCCGGGCGCTCGGCTGGATGATCGACAATCGTGTCCGCGTCGTGACGATCAGCCTGGTCGGGCCGAAGAACGCGCTCCTCGGCCGCGCCGTCGCGGTGGCCGAGAACAAGGGGCTGACGATCATCGCTGCGGTCGGCAATGACGGGCCCGCAGCGCCCCCCGCCTATCCGGCCTCCTATCCCGGCGTGCTGGCGATCACGGCGGTCGACGCGCGCGACAGGGTGCTGGTGGAGGCGGGCCATGCTCTGCATCTCGATTACGCCGCGCCGGGTGCCGACATGCTCGCGGCAACCCCCGGCGATGGCACCGCGCCGGTACGCGGGACGTCGTTCGCCGCGCCACTGGTTGCGGGACGACTGGCGGTGTTGATGGCGACCGGCGGCGACGCCCGCGATGCCCTTGACCGCGAGGCGCGCGATCTCGGTCCGAAGGGGCCGGACACGATTTATGGCCGCGGCCTGGTATGTGGCGATTGTGCGACGCGGCCGTGATTTCTTCGACCTGAAATCAATCTCTTCTGCATTTTTCCCGATGCGTGGGGATGAAACGGCACGGGCCTTCCGTTCCCCTGATTGAGAGCCGCGCAGGCGGCTCGCAGTCGACGGGAAAGGAAACCTGCAATGATCAAGTTCGCATTTACCACCGCTGCCGGCGCGCTGGCGCTGGTGCTCGCCACGCCCGCGTCGGCGCAATTGCTGGGCGGGGCCGCCGGGCAGCTCGGTGGCGCAGTGGGCCAGCTCGGCGGAGCCGCCGGCGGTACGCTGGGCGGGGCCGGCTCGATCGGCGTCAGCCCGAGTATCGATCCCGCAACCGGCAGCGCCTCGGCCAGGGCCAACGGCTCGGGCAGCCTCGACGGGGCGACGAACGGCACCATCAATGCTGCCGGCAAGACGGTCGGCGTCAACGGGTCGGGCAGCGGTTCGGCGAGTGGGAGCGGTTCGGTCGGTGCCACCGCGGTCGGCACCGATGCGATCGGTTCGACCGTGGACTCGGCCGCGACCGGCGCGCGCGATGCCGTCGGCGTGGCGCGCACCGCGGCCGGTGACACGATCGGCCGCATCCGAGGCGCAGCGGGTACTGCCACGGACAGCGCGTCGGGCGCGCTCGCCGGCGCGGGCAATGTCGCCGGAGCGGCACAGGGCAGCCTGGGCCAGCTTGCACTTGCCGGGTCCGGTGCGGCCACTGGTTCGGGCAGCTTCGCGGTCTCGCCGGGCATGGAGGTTACCGATACGCGGGGCCGGGTGATCGGCACCGTGCAGAACGTCGCGACCACCGCGAGCGGCCAGGTGGAATCGGTCACGGTCGCCGCCGGCAAGCGGCTGGCGACGCTGCCCGCCGCCAATTTCAGCGGCTCGGGCAACGTATTGACCTCGACGATGACCAAGGGCCAGGTCGACAGTGCCGCCAAACAGCAAGGCAAGAGCGGCAGCTGACGACACGCTCGACCCTCGGCGGAGGCGCGAAGGCTCGCGCGCCCCGCCGCCTTTTCCTGATGATCCCTTGGAGATTCGTCGATGCGCCGGCTCACCACTGCGACCGCCTTGTGCCTGCTCTCCGCCCCCGCTCTCGCGCAGAGCACGTCACCTGAACCGGCCAAGACCTCGGTCGAGGTCAGCACCGGCGTCGAATATCAGCAGGGAACCTACGGCTTGCACGAGAATATCGATCTGCTGTCGGCGCCGACCACACTGATGGTGCGCCACAGCAAGCTGACGATCACCGCGAGCCTGCCCTACATCCGCTTCAGCGCGCCGGCCGATGCCGTGACCGGCGGCGGCATCCTCGGCGTGCCGATCATCGTCCCGCCGACCACCACCACCCAGCGGCGGACGCGCAGCGGCGTCGGCGACCTGCGGCTGACCGGATCGTACACACTATCGGAAGCGCCGGTCGGTATCAGCCTGTCGGCGCAGGTGAAGCTGCCCACCGCCTCGGCGTCAAAGGGGATCGGAACCGGCAAGACCGACGTCGCCTTGGGCGGCGAGCTGTTCAAGCGGGAGGGACGCGTGACTCCCTACCTCGATCTTGCTTACACTATGCCAGGCACTCCGGCTGGCTACCGCCTCGACAACAGCCTGTCGGGCCAGGTCGGCGCGGCGGTGCAACTCGGCAAACGGGTGCGCGGCCATCTCGGCTATGCCTATGCCCAGGCGATCAGTCCGACGCTCGAAGACCAGCAATCTCTGGCGGCGGGGATCAACGTGGGCGTCGCCAAAAAGATGACTCTCGCTCTATACGGCAGCACCGGCGTTTCGCGCGGTGCGCCCGATGTCGCCGCCGGCGTGCAAATCGGATTTGGTTTCGATTAGCGCGTCCAAGTTGGCTATCGACTCCCCGCCCGCCGGTTCCCGAATACGGACTGGCAGAAGGCAGCCAACGTAAATTGGATCGGCTCGACGGGCCGCCGAATGGCGAGTCATCCGGCCAAGATCGGCATGGTCGGCTTTTCCGCCGGCGCGATGTTAACGCTCACCACGGAGCTTTCGGGAGGGGACGCCAAGCCGGCCTTCATCGGCATCATCTATGGCCCGCTTTCAGCGGTGGAGGTTCCTGCGGATGCTCCGCCGATGTTCGTTGCGCTGGCGGCGGACGACCCGTTTTCCGGCGGCGGCGACTTCGGCCTCATCAATAGCTGGCGCGCGGCGAAGAAGCCGGTGGAATTCCACCTGTTCGAGCAAGGCGGTCATGGCTTCGGTATGTATCAGAAACCGACCACCAGCACCGGATGGTTCGATGAGCTTACCCGCTGGCTGGCGATGCATGGATGGGTTGGCGGCGTATTCCAGACAGTCACTCACGTCTGGATCGGTCCGGCTACTTACGTGAAACGGATTTCGCCCGCTTCATACCACGTGATGAAAAGCCCCGCGGAATGCCGCGATCGGATTCATAGTTGAAGGCATATCCCGTGCGATTTGCGGCCGTTAGTCGAACGGAACAGCACCGCACCGAAATACGCAATTCCCCTCATATCGTGAGCAGCAGCGCAACTTTAGCGTCCATCCGGCCATTCGGAGAACCGGCCATGAAGAACGTTTTGCTCCTGGTGCACGACGATGTCGGGCAGGAAGCGCGTCTGCAGTGCGCGCTCGATCTTACGCGTGCCGTG